>ERZ842401.6197-NODE-6197-length-12859-cov-3.433224_pt1 | contig 12859 bp, 9 predicted proteins | sample MGYA00521270_ERZ842401 | MGnify/ENA primary metagenome ERZ842401 (study PRJEB31892, sample SAMEA3878208) | bioreactor metagenome | biome: Moose rumen | place: Sweden | collected 2011-10 | study: EMG produced TPA metagenomics assembly of the PRJEB12797 data set... | reverse complement strand
AAAGGCGTCGAAGCCGAAACTCGCGTATGCCGCCACGTTGCTCTGCGGCTCAAGTCCGTAGTAGTTCCGGTACCAGGCACAGAAATTCACCAGGTTGCGGTGCTCCAGCATACAGCCTTTCGGCACGCCCGTGGAGCCGGAGGTGTAGAGCAGGATGAAGAGGTTTTCCGGCAAGGGCCCTTCCGGGACTCTGCCGCCCTTGAGGCCTGCAATCCGCTCTGTTTCGATGACGGGCCCCGTATAAGACTCCAGCAGCGGCCGGAGTTCCTTTTCTGCGATCAGCAGTTTCGCAGAAGCGTCCTGCACCATAAAATTGAGCCGCTCCTGCGGATACGACGGGTCGAGCGGCTGATAGGCGCAGCCGGCTTTCAGGGCTCCGAGGGCCGTGACGGCCATCATCTCGCTGCGGCCGATCAGGATCGAGACCACGTCTTCGCGGCCCAGACCTTCTCCGGCGATGGCGGCGGCCAGGGCGTCGGTCATCCGGTCGAGTTCCCCATAGCTGAGGACGGTGTTTCCGTAGGATACGGCCGGCGCGTCCGGCGTTTCCGCAGCCTGACGGCGGAAAAGCGAGACGATGGTCTGCGACAGATCGACTTCCCGCCCGTAACGGTTGAAGCCGTCGAGTTCTTCGAGGTTTCGGCCTTGGACGAGGCTGAGGGCATCGAGCGGACCGTCGCTGAGCATCTGGCCCACCAGGGCTTCCATCGTATCGGCGAAATGCTGCATCAGACCCTCACTGAAGCGTGTACAGTCGTATTCCAGGGCAATGTATTCTTCTCCCTCCCTGCCGTCGATGAAGATGCTCAGGGGGAACTTGGGGGTGCCGATCTCGAGGTTCTCGCTTTGCAGTTCCGTCCCGTTCACCTGGTACCTGGTAAGGACGCCCACCTGGTAGGCGAGCATCACCTGCGGCTGGAATCCGTAGTCTGCTGCTACCTGGGCAAAGGGATAATATTCGTGCTGGAGCGTGGCTGAAAAGATCCGGTCGGTTTCTTTCAGATAGTCATCCACGGAGCCGTGGCCGATTTCACTGGCCAGGGCCAGCGTGTTGACGAACATTCCCAGCGTGTCGGCTGTGCGCAGGTCGCTGCGGCCGTTGCTGATGGTGCAGATATAGACTTTCTTGCTGGCGTTGTAGGCACTCAGGGTAAGGTAGGCGGCTCCCAGGTAGAAGCTGGCGGGGGAGATGCCCAGCTGCTTGCAGAGGGGATGGATATCGGCCTCCACGAATTTGCGCAGGAAGATTTCCCTGCCGCCCTGACCATTGCTTTCCAGGTCTGGGATAACGGCCGAGGGGCTTTCCAGGCCGGCGAGCTGCCCGGCGAAGAATTCCCGTGCCCGGGCATAGGCTTCGCTGTTTTCGGCGGCTTTCTGCCAGGCGGCATATTGGAAGTAGGTGTAGTTTTCCGGGGCGACGTCCTTCCCTTCCAGCGCGGCGCAGACTTCCTGGATGAAGAGGTCGTAGCTGCGGCCGTCGAACACCAGGTGGTGGAAGTCGCTCAGGAGGTAGGTGTGGCCGTTTTCAGAGAGGATCTCCACTTTGCCCAGGGGGCCTTTTCCCAGGTCGAAGGGGCAGGAGAAGCCTTCCCGGGCGGCCTGGAGGCTGCCTTCCCGGAGGGTGACGGGAACGGGGATGTCCGTGGGAACCTGGCAGACCTGACCGTCCCGCTGCTCGAAGCGGGATTGGAGGGCGGGATGGGCGGAGAGCACTTTTTGGACGGCCTCCTGCAGGGCCAGGGCCGATATTTCCCCGGGGAAGGTCCACACCATGGGGATGTTGTAGAGGGTCTCATGGGGGGCCTTCATGCAGTCCAGGTAGACACCGGCCTGCTGGTTGGTGAGGGGCTGGGGCGTGAGGGGTGCATCCTGCCCGGCCTGTCCGGTGGCCTCCCCCTCCATGAGCTTTTTAAGCACCTCGTTCTCAATGCTTTGCAGGGTTGCCGTCTTGGCGAAGCTGTTCATGTCGGCCTGAACGCCGTAGCGCTTGAACAGTTCGGTGGCCAAGCGGAGGCCGCTCAGGGAGCTGAGGCCGTAGAGCATGAGGGGTTCCGTGAGGCCTGCGCCTTCGATGCCGGTGGTTTCCTTCAGGAGGGCCGCCAGCTCTTCTTCCAGGATGTTCAGCGGGGCGGCGGCTTGGTTATCGGCCTTTTGCACCTGCGGCTTGGGCAGGGCCTTGCGGTCCACTTTCTGGTTTACGTTGAGGGCGATGGCCTCTATCTGCATGGTGACGGCGGGCACCATATACGGGGGCTTGCGCTCCAGGATGAAGGCGTTAAGCGCCTGGATGTCAATTTCTTTGTCGCTTACCACATAGGCGGCGATGAACTTGCCGCCACCCTCCTGGTCGAAGGCCTGCACGGTGATGTCGCGGATGTCCGGGAACTCCCGGATCACGGCCTCCACTTCCTTGAGTTCGATGCGGAAGCCGCGGATCTTCACCTGCCCGTCCTTTCGGCCGATGAATTCGATGTCTCCGTCTTCCCGGTAACGGACGATGTCTCCGGTGCGGTACAGGCGCCTGAAGGCGGGGTTGTCCTCATAAGGGTTGTCCGCGAAGGCCTCGGCGGTCTTGTCCGGGCGGCCCAGGTAACCGTCTCCCACCTGGAGGCCGGCCTCCAGCAGTTCTCCGGCGGCGCCAACGGGCATCCGTTTTCCGGCCTTGTTCGCGATGTAGACGTGTATGCCGGGCTGCGGGATGCCGATGGGAATGTTCTCTTCCTGCTTCTTCACTTCCTTGGAAATGACGTAGCAGATGCTTTCGGTGGGGCCGTAGCAGTTGAACAGGCGGTATTCCGGAAGGGGCAGGGAGCTCAGTTTCTCTCCGCCGGTGTACAGCACTTTCAGGCCTTTGCAGCTGGGGTGGTTGATGGCGAACTGGGTGGCCACCTGGGTGGTCATGAAGCTGTGTGTGATGCCGTTTTCCTCGAAATAGGCGTGAAGGGCGTTCAGGTCCAGGCGGATTTCCTCGGGAATGAGGTACAGGCTTGCGCCGGCCGCCAGGGCCCCGTACAGGTCTCCGACGAAGGCGTCAAAGCCAAAGCTGGCGTAGGCGGTGAGCCTGCTTTGGGCCGATATCCCCATGCGTACCCCGTGATGCTGGGCAAAAACGCTGATGTTGCGGTGGTTGAGCATGCAGCCCTTGGGGGTGCCGGTGGTGCCGCTGGTATACAGGAGCACGAAGAGGTCATCGGGGCCCGGCTGCGCCTTTGGCTTCCCTTCCGGCAGGCCGGGGATGTCCTTTGTGGGCAGCACGGGGCCTTCGAAGCCTTCCACCAACCGGGCAAGGCCCTCATCGGCCACGAGGAGGGCGGCCTTGGAATCCTGAACCATGAACCGGAGGCGTTCCTTGGGGTAGGACGGATCCAGCGGCTGATAGGCGCATCCGGCCTTGAGGACGCCCAGGGGGGCGATCATGGTGTATTCACTGCGGCCCAGGATGATGGAGACCACACTGCCGGGCTTTACGCTTTTCTCTATGTAGGCGGCCAGGTTGTCGGACATTTTGTCCACCTGGGCGTAGCTGAGGCGGATGTCTCCGCAGACGATGGCCACCTGGTCGGGATTCTCTTTAACCCTTTGGCGGAAGAGGTCCAGAACGGTCTTTTCTGTTTGGGCCGTGGCTTCGCCGGGGTTGAAGCCGTCCAGGGTCTTGAGCTGGGCGGGGCCGGCGAACTCCAGCTGGCCCACCGTATCGGCCTTCTTGAGGGAGAGGACGGCGGTGGCGAGACTTAGGGCGAGGTTGCGGAGGATGCCTTCCGAATACGCACTGGGGCGGTACCAGAAACGCATTTTGTAGGCGCTGTCAAGGGGCGTGAAGAACTCAACGGACAGCCCCAGGCCCGGAGGATTGGTTCTGAGGTCTTCTCCGGAGATGGTCTCCCCTCCCAGGAAGAGGGCGGGATTGGCGGGGACAAACTGTCCCTGGAAGCCGAAGTTGATGCCCGGAGACAGGCCCAGGTAGGTGCTGCAGTCGGCTATGGAGAAGAAGTGCCGGGCCCTCAGCCCCACGACCTGGGCTTTCATCTTGTCCAGGACTTCGCTCACGGGCGTATCGGGGGTGGCACTTACGTAGGCCGGGAGGGTGTGCACGCACATGGTGAATGCGGTGCGGGAATCGGCCCCTTTGCGGCCGTTCCAGATGGTGGAGTAGCTGGCGGCGGTGTCCGCATTCCAGGCGGCCAGCGTGAGGCCGAAGAGGGCCGTGAAGAGGACGCTGTCGGCATAGCGGTAGCGTTCCAGGACTTCGCGCATGGCGGCGGTGTCCAGCGGCAGGTCCACCGTCAGCTCCTTGTAGGCCGAGGGTTGGGCCCCGAAGATGTCGGGAAGGATGCGGCTTTCCGTCTCTGCGGCGGTGCCGAATTCCTGGGCGAACCACTGTTTGGCTTCCTCGAAGGCTTCGCTTTCCCGCTGCTTCTGCTCGTCCAGGGCTATCTGGGCGCCGCTGATTATCTCCACAGGCACTTCCTTGCCGTCATAGGCGGCGCCCAGGTGGTTCAGGATAATGGGGATGCAGGCTCCATCGGCAATGATGTGGTGGAAATCCACATAGAGGTACGCCGCCGGGGGGGTCTTGTAGATTTCCAGGCGGAAGAGCCGGTCTTTCTGTAGGTCCATGGGCCTGGCAAAGCCCTTCCGTGCCTCTTTGATGTCTTCGATTTCCTTGATATCGGCCTTCCAGACCTCCCGGGACTCTACCATGCAGGGTGCGCCGGATTCGGTGCTGATGCGGGAGAGGATATAAGGATGGGTGGCCACCAGGGACTCCAGGGCCTGTTTGAGTTTCTGAAGGTCTATGCTCGAGGGCAGCTTGAACAGCAGGGCCTGCTGGTAATTGCCGCTGTTTTGGTCCAGTCCCTGACTGGAGAGGAAGATGCTCAGCTGAGCTTGCGAAAGAGGCGAAGTCATGGTTTTTGCTTTAGATTCTTACAAATTTAGAATTTTCGTCTGAAATATGTAACTTTACCGCATGAAAATTACCAAGCGCAACCGGCTCTTCCGTCTGGGTATTGTGTTGTTTGCCGCTGTACTGATGGAAATCATTTCCTTGGTACAGTACCAGCAGACGCGTCATATCATGGAGGAGGAGATGGAAACGCGCACCCAGGTGGTCCTGGCATCCATGGCAGACCGGATAGACCACGTCATGGAGTATACGGAGGCTACCATGCGTGAGAACCTTTTGTATCTGGAACGTGGCTTGGACCACCCGGATTCGGCATACAGTGCGCTTGTCTATTTGATTGACGACAATCCCCATGTGGTGGGAGGCAGCCTGGCTTTCGTCCCGTATCATTACCCCTCCCGGGGGCGTTTGTTCGAACCCTATGTCACCAAGGAGAACGGGGGCTACCGGTTCCGGCAGATTGCCGGAGAAGACTACGATTATACCCAGTCCATCATTTACAAGGAGGCCATGAAAACGGGAAAGGCCGATTGGTCGGACCCTTATGCCTATGGGGAAGAAACCCCACAGAAACTGTTTACCTATTATTCTCCCGTTACGGATGACTCCGGAAAGATCATTGCGGTCTGTGGCCTGGATATGGACCTCTCCTGGGTAGGGGATACGCTGAATGCCAAAAGGCGTTTTGCCTCTTCCTTCACTCTGCTGCTTACGAAAGATTTGAGGCTGGTTGCCGGCCCCTCTGCGGAGATGACTCCCCCTGCCGATGTAGAGATGGCGCTTTCTCTTCTCCGTGCCGGCCACCTGGTATCGGCCGAGAACGAGATGGCCATCCGTACCACCAGTTTAAAAAGGGATTCATACTGGGAAGTTGCCCAGGTTTACAAAACGGGAGAGGCGTTCTCCCGTATCCGGAAAATCCGTTTGCAGCAGATGTTGCTTCTCCTGCTGGGGCTGGGAGTGGTGTTGTTTATGATCAACCGCTTTGCCCGAAGCGAGTCCAAACTGAGGGCGGCCTCCGAGAAACAGGCGCGGATGGAGAGTGAACTGGAAGTAGCGCGCGATATTCAGAAGAAAATGCTGCCCACAGACTTCCCTGCCGATGTTTTTGCCTGTCTGGAGCCGGCCATGGAAGTGGGCGGAGACATTTATGATTTCTATACCCGGGACGGAAAGTTGTTCTTCTGTATCGGCGATGTCAGCGGCAAGGGCGTTCCGGGCGCCATGGTGATGTCCGTGACGCATTCCTTGTTCCGCATGGTCTCCAGAAGCCAGGAGAGCCCTTCCCATATATTATCGGCCTTGAACAGGCAGCTTTGTGACAGCCGGGAGTCCAACATGTTTGTGACGTTCTTTGTGGCTTGCCTTGATTTGTATACCGGGAAGCTTCGTTTTGCCAATGCCGGGCACGACAAGCCTTTCCTGCTGGATTCTGCCGTTTCGCTCCTCCCCGTGAAGGCGAACCTGCCGCTGGGTGTTTTCCCGGATACAGTGTTTGAGGAGCAGACACTCACGCTTTCTCCCGGAACCGCGCTCTTCCTTTATACAGACGGCCTTACGGAGGCTAAGAACCCGGCTCGTAAGGCTATGGGCCGTCAGCGTGTGCAGGAGGCCCTGGAAGCGTGCCTCTCTTCCGGCGAAGCTTCTCCCGAGCAGCTTGTCAAGGCTTTGGGCCGGGAGGTTCGGGCTTTTGCCGGTGAGGCGCCCCAAAGCGATGACCGGGCCATGCTGGCCATCCGTTTCCTGCCGGGAGACTATGTTTGTGACAAGATCCGTCTTGTCAATCAGAAGGAGGAAGTTTCCCGCTTGAGCGATTTTGTAAAGGCATATTTCGTGCGGCTGTCCGTGGATCACAGATTGGCTTCCGGCCTGCGTCTTGCGTTGGAAGAGGCCGTCGTAAACGTTATCAATTATGCCTACCCGCCCGGAGAGACCGGAGAGATTTTTGTCTTTGCAGACAGCAATCGCAAGGAAGTCCGCTTTACGCTGGTAGATTCGGGCTTCCCCTTTGACCCTACGGCGGTCCTGTCGGGCGACACAACCACCCTTGACGCCAAGAACAGGCCCATCGGGGGGCTGGGCATCCTTCTTACGCGCAAATTGGTAGATTCTGTCTCTTATTGCCGTAAGGATAATTTTAATGTATTAACTTTAACCAAATCGATAGTATGACAACCCGTATTGAAGAAATTGACGGAAAACTTGTTGCAACCCTTATCGGGGAGTTGGATACCGCCGCCGCCCAGGAGACAGAGCAGGCCTTGAAGCCCCTTCTCGACAGCAAGGGCAAGGACATTGTTATTGACTGCACGGAGTTGGAGTATATTGCCTCCAGCGGCCTTCGTCTTCTTCTTGGTATTTTGAAGCAGGCCCAGGAAGTGGGCTCTCGCGTTGTCCTGAAGAACGTAAATGACGTTGTAAAGGATGTTTTGGACCTTACCGGCTTTGTTTCCATTTTTGAGTTTGAATAATGGTTTCTTATTTTAACGAAGACATCAAATTTCCCTTCAAGGAAAAGCGTTTGACTTCCCGCTGGCTCAAGTTTGTAGCGGAGAGTGAGTCCAAGCGTTTGGGAGACATTTCGGTTATATTTTGCTCCGATAATTATATTCTGGATGTCAATATAAAATATCTGCAACACGATTATTATACGGATATTATCACCTTTGACTATTGCGAGGGAAACCGCCTCTCCGGAGACCTGTTTATAAGCATTGATTCCGTCAGGGAAAACGCTTCTTTCTACGGGACGGAGTTTGCCGATGAGCTTAATCGCGTGATTGTTCATGGCCTGTTGCACCTGATGGGTTATGATGACCATACGGAAGAGGAGATTGCCCAAATGAGGGCCAAGGAGAATTACTACCTTTCCCAGCGGCCCAAGCTATGAACCAAAGTTACGACGTTATCGTTGTGGGGGGCGGCCATGCCGGCTGTGAAGCCGCGATGGCCGCTGCGGGCATGGGCTCTTCCGTCCTTCTCATTACGGCCGATTTGAACGGTCTGGCCAAGATGAGCTGCAATCCGGCCGTGGGCGGAATTGACAAGGGGCAAATTGTCCGTGAGATTGACGCGCTGGGCGGTTACTCGGGTTTGGTGACGGATGCCGCTACGCTACAGTTTCGGATGCTCAACCGTTCCAAGGGCCCCGCGATGTGGAGTCCGCGTGCCCAATGCGATAAACAGCTTTTTTCCGCCACATGGCTCAAGACGCTTTTAAGTTGCTCTAATTTAAGTATTTACGCGGATTTTGCAGAGAATTTTCTCTTTGAGAATCAAAAAATCTGTGGCGTCAAGACAATTACCGGGGCAATTTTTCCTTGTAGGGCGGTTATTTTGACCGCCGGAACCTTCCTTAACGGGAAGATGTTCATCGGCCAGCATTCTTTTGAAGGCGGGCGCATAGGAGAGAAAGCTTCTTATGGAATTTCCGATCAGCTTGCCTCCCTCGGAATTCCGACGGCGCGGATGAAGACGGGGACGCCTCCCCGGATTGATGTCCGCTCCCTGGACTTGTCCCGGCTTCCTGTTCAGGAAGGAGATCCCGAGCCGGAGCGTTTTTCTTTCTTGGACATTCCTTCCGCGGTTCAGGCTTCCGGCCGGCAGATGAACTGCTACCTTCTTCATACCAATGAGAAAGTTCACGACATCTTGCGGAGCGGCTTCGACCGTTCTCCCCTCTTTACCGGGATGATTCACGGACGCGGTCCGCGCTATTGCCCCAGCATTGAGGACAAGCTCCGTACTTTTGCCGACAAGGATTCCCATCAACTCTTCCTGGAGCCCGAGGGCGCCCACTCTCCGGAGTATTATCTTCAGGGCTTCTCGTCCTCCCTTCCTTTGGAGGTTCAGTTGGAGGCCGTTCATGCCATAGAGGGTTTGAAGAATGCGGTGTTCTTCAAACCTGCTTATGCAGTAGAGTACGATTATTTTGATCCGCAGTATCTTTATGCCTCTCTGCGCTCGAAAGTGATTGATAATCTGTTTCTTGCGGGTCAGGTTAACGGTACCACCGGTTATGAGGAGGCGGCAGCGCAAGGCATTGTGGCCGGTATTAATGCGGGGCTCTATCTTGCTGAACGTGAGGCGTTTATCCTTCGTAGAGACCAAGCCTACATTGGCGTTCTCATTGATGATTTGATTAACAAGGGCGTTGACGAGCCTTATCGGATGTTCACTTCTCGGGCAGAATACCGTATTCTTTTGAGGCAGGACAATGCCGATTTCCGTCTTACTCCTCTGGCTCATGATTTGGGACTTGCTTCTGAGGCCCGTTATGCCGCCACCATGACCAAAATGGAGGCGGTTGACCGGCTTACGGAGCTCTGTTATTCTACTAAGGTCTGGGCAGAGGTTGTCAATCCTGTTTTGGCGTCTTTTGGTTCCACGCCACTTTCGGAAGGCAAGCACTTGGTGGATTTGGTGGCTCGTCCTGAAGTTTCTCTTTCGGACCTGATGGGTTTTGTTCCACGTGGAACCTCGTTCTCCTCTGAAGAGATTACTTCTACCGAGATTGCCATTAAATATTCCGGCTATATCGAGCGCGAGAAAGCCCAGGCAGAGAAGAATAATCGGCTGGAATATATCCGCATTCCTGAAGGCTTTGACTTCGATTCTTTGCAAGGTTTGACCATCGAGTGCCGACAGAAGCTGAAAAAATATAAGCCTGAGACCATCGCTCAGGCTTCCAGAATCTCCGGGGTCTCCCCTTCTGATATTTCCGTTCTGTTGGTTTACTTTGGCCGATAATCCCGATTTTGTTCCACGTGGAACAACCGGCCGCTCTCTACAGGCGCTTGAGGGCGGCTTTTATGATGTCCTCGACCTTCGCTGCGGGGTTTTCCTTCAGGATGGCGGGCATCACCTTGGAAATATTGGCTCTGGAGAAGCCCAGCATGGTGAGGGCGGTGGTGGCTTCTTCGACCACGGCGCTGGAATCGGCCTTGGCAAAGAGGGCGGATTCTTCTGCCCCTTCTCCCTTCAGGACCTTGTCTTTTAGCTCCAAAACCATTCTTTGGGCGCTTTTAAGGCCAATTCCCTTGACGGACTTGAGCTTGTTTACGTCTTCGGCCAAAATGGCCTGGCGGATCTCTTCGGAGGCAAGGGAGGACAGCATCATCCGGGCCGAAGCTACGCCAATACCGGAGACGCTGATGAGCAGGCGGAACAGTTCCCTCTCGTCTTTTGTGGCAAAACCGTAGTAGAGTTCCTCGTCTTCTTTCAGGTAGTGATGGATGTAAACGGTTGCTTGTGCTGCCTTTTGGAAGGCTTCGTAAGTCTGGAGAGAAATAAGGATGCTGTAGCCGATGCCACCGCATTCCAGAATGAGTTCCGTGGGGGTTAATTCCACGATTTGTCCCTTAATGTATTCAATCATATCGCAAATTTATGTAAATTTGCAGACTTATCAAAAAGCAAAATGTCGCTGCCTCTCATACGTTCGGACTTCCCTGCCCTGGGTGCTCAAGTGTACGGAAAACCGCTTGTGTATCTGGATAATGCAGCTACGTCGCAACGTCCCCGCTCGGTGATTGAATGCCAAAAATCGCTTGCAGAGGCTTCTAACGCCAATATTCACCGGGCGGTTCATCGCTTGGCCGTGGAGGCCACGGACGCTTATGAGGGGGCCAGGGACCGGGTGAATGCTTTCTTGAATGCCGCCGCCCGGGAAGAGATTGTCTTTACTTCCGGGGCAACGCATGCCGTGAACCTGGTGGCCTTTTCCTATGGGCAAGTATTTGTAAATGAAGGAGATGAAGTAATTGTTGGCGTGGTGGAACACCATTCCAACATTGTCCCCTGGCAAATGCTTTGTGAGCGGAAGAAAGCTGTCCTGAAGGTACTGGATATCCGGGAAGACGGACTCCTGCATCCGGAAGATCTGGAAAAGCTGCTTACCGCCCGTACTAAGATTGTTGCTATCTCTCACATTTCCAATGTGTTAGGACTTATAAATCCGGTTCGAGAGCTGGTCTCTGTATGCCATAAGGCAGGGATTCCTGTCCTGGTGGACGGCGCGCAGGGCGTGGTTCACGCGGCTGTGGATGTGCAAGACCTGGATTGCGACTTCTACGTATTCTCCGGTCATAAGATCTATGCTGCCACCGGTACGGGTGTCCTGTACGGAAAACGCCGTTGGCTGGAGGCCATGCCGCCGTATATGGGTGGTGGGGAAATGATTGAGACAGTGAAGTTTAGCGGAACAACCTACGCTCCCCTGCCCATGAAATTCGAGGCGGGCACACAGAATTTTAACGCGGCACCCACCTGGGTTCCCGCCCTGGATTGTGTACAGCGCCTGCGGGAAGACGAAGATGTTAAGAGGGAACAGGCTACCATTTTGGAACTGGTTTACGCAAAACTAACTGAGGATAAGAGAATTACGCTTTATGGAAAAGGCTTGGAACAGAAGGTTCCCGTCTTTTCTTTTGCCGTGGAAGGCGCCCATCATGAGGACCTGGCCCTCATTCTGGACAAGATGGGGATAGCCGTCCGTTCCGGGCAGATGTGCGCGGAGCCGCTGATGGACCGCTTGGGCGTCACGGGCCTGCTCAGGGCCTCTTTTGCGCCCTATAACACGGTTTCAGAAGCGGAATATTTTGTCAAGTGTTTGGACAAGGCCATAGACATGTTGGTATGACACTGGAAGAGAAAAAACAGAGCATCGTAGAGGATTTTTCCTTGTATGAGGAATGGCTGGACAAGTATGAGTACTTGATTGAACTGGGGAAGTCGCTGGAGCCGTTCCCGGAGGAGAAAAAGACGGAAGACCGCCTTATAAAAGGCTGCCAGTCACGCGTTTGGCTTGATTCCGAACTTCGTGACGGGCGCCTGTTTTTCACGGCCGACAGCGACGCCATCATCACCCGGGGCATCATCTCGCTGCTTGTCAGCGTGTATTCCGGCCGGACGCCTCAGGAGATTGCCGGGGACGATTTTGGCTTCGTTCAGGAGATCGGCCTCAAGGAGAACCTCTCCCCCACCCGGGCCAACGGCCTGGTTTCCATGATTGAAAGGATAAAAGAGATTGCCGGTCAGAGCCGGCAATGACGAACCTATGAGCGAAGAGAAGAAAGACATACTCTCGGCGGAGGACGTAAAGGAGCTCCAACCCCTTTATGCCGCGGTCATATCGGCCTTGAAAGAGGTTTATGACCCGGAAATCCCCGTGAATATATATGATTTGGGGCTCATTTACGAGCTTACCATCAACAAGGCGCACGAGGTGAGCATCCTCATGACTTTTACGGCGCCCAACTGCCCCATGGCCGACCAGGTGATGATGGAGGTCCGGCAGGGCGTAGAAGGGGTTCCAGGGGTCACCAAATGCACCATTGAGCTTACGTTTGAGCCCGAATGGGACCGCAGCATGCTCTCGGAAGAGGCGCGGGTGGAACTGGGCCTGGACTACGAAGAGGACGATTATGGCAAATTGAACGACGGATGGAAAGGGTAGATGTGTTTTTGGGCCTGGGCTCCAACCTGGGAGAACGCGAAATGAACATCCTGAAGGCCATGAATCTTCTGGATGAGGCCTTTGGGATGCACCCGGAACGCATCTCGCGCATAGTAGAAACGCCCGCCTGGGGTTTCGATGGGCCGGCCTTCCTGAACCTGTGCGTGCTTTATCGGCTCCCCCGGAAGGGGACGCCCGAGGAGCAAGGCCTGGAGATCCTGCATCAGGTGAAAGAGATAGAAAAGGCGCTGGGGCGCACGGAGGAGGCCCTTTTTGATGATCAGGGTAAGCGCGTTTACCATGACCGGATCATTGACATAGACATCCTTTGCTATGGAGCGCATAGGATTGATTTGCCGGAGCTGACAGTTCCCCACCCCTTGATTGGCCAGCGGGATTTTGTGAAAAAGCCGCTGCTGGAGATATCCAAGCCGGCCATTCGGGAGGCGTTCCCGGAGCTGTTTGTTTAATAGGTCATTCTGAACGAAATGAAGAAT
>ERZ842401.6196-NODE-6196-length-12860-cov-18.883561_pt1 | contig 12860 bp, 16 predicted proteins | sample MGYA00521270_ERZ842401 | MGnify/ENA primary metagenome ERZ842401 (study PRJEB31892, sample SAMEA3878208) | bioreactor metagenome | biome: Moose rumen | place: Sweden | collected 2011-10 | study: EMG produced TPA metagenomics assembly of the PRJEB12797 data set... | reverse complement strand
ACCTGCGCACCTCGTATCGCTTCTACATCGAGGAAGAGAACGGCTTTGCCGGGCCGTGCGACGACCTGATAGAGTATGCCGCCAACATGAAGAAGGGCGACAAGCTCTACATCGGGGCCGTGATTGACTATCACTATTAAAAACAGGAGGACGAGACTATGGCAAGGAAATTCAGGTGCGAGGCACCGATCGACAACAAGAACCTGATGGAGGACGGATTTGAGGACGATGTTTTCCAGGACCTCTATGCAGCGAGCGACCATCGCAAGCGTGGTATGCGCCACCTGATAGGCTACCATAGGGAGTGGGGCAGAGAGGTGGGCGGTGCTATCATCGAGGCCAAGTGGCACTACGGCGAGCACGTGGTGGTCATCAACGTGCTGGCCGTCCCTAATCAGGAGGACTTCGACGAGGTGCGCAAGGAAGTGTTTGCAGCCGCCACCGACACGTTCAAGGCGTGGCAGTGCGACGACAACCCCGACCTCGTGGTTGAGACCGAGGTGAGAGATCATTCGCTGATTGTGAGTTTTTATTTTGAGACGGAACATTAAAACGAGTAACGACTATGAAGAAGTACAATGTGGACGTGGATATCACCATGTCGTGCCGTATCGAGGTGGATGCGGAGAGTGAGGAACAGGCCAAGACTATTGTGGGTAATTGGATAGGCGACGACCCCTGGTACTACGTGAGGGACGGTCACTATATGAGCCACGAGTTCGAGGCGGTGAACGAGGACGGCGAGGCAACGGTAGAGTGGGACGCTCTGCGCAACGCCCTTTGCTATGTCAGAGAGCAGCTTGGCGAGGATAAGGTGGCAGTTATCAAGGCACAGGTGAACGTGTGTTACAACCAGCGCCGGCCTATCGAGACCGACTATGACGACACGGTGCATGACCTGCTGGAAGAGTGGGGCGAGGACAACGACTACGGCGAAGAGTGGTGGTCGCCGCACTGCGAGTTTGAGGATATCATCGTGAAAATCTGAAGCCTATCAGCCCACGGCGGCATGACCTGCGCCTTTGATGGCACCGTGGGCACTATATATCGGGTCGTCACTACGTTCCTCGAAATTATCCGAAAATTGTTCTGAAAATTTTTAGTCTAATTTTTAGTTAATTTTGAGCGGAGCGACCCCAAGCAATTTATGTTTTCATAACTTGTAGTCTGCGCCAGGTGCTCTGGCCGGACGCTGAATTTTTGAGTGTTATTATTGCGGGCTGCTGCGTCGGGATGACGCGGTAGCCTTTTTAACTACGATTATTTACCCCCCTAAACATATTACGACTATGGAACAGAAGAAAATCAACGAACGTATTGCTATGGCGATGCTCAGGCAGTGCGCATTGGTGTGGGAATACTGCACACGGCTCGGCAAGGAGGTGACGAGCTGCGAACTGAAGTTTAACGAGGTGCGCTACGGCACCGGTGACTACAAGATGTGGAAGAAATGTCGGCTCAGTTGCAAAAGTCCTATAGGCATGATTGAGCTGGATCTTGACAAGTGCGAATACCAAGACGTGTTCATCAAGAAGATGCAGGCGGTGAAGGGAGTCGAGGGCTTTAGGTTTGAAGGCAGGTGGTCGATGGTAAAGATGTTCTTTCAGACTGACGATCACAACCCTCACTTGGGCTTCGGATGCAGCTATCCAGTGGACAGCGTGTTCTCTACGGTCTATGATTTTTGCACGAACAACGGCTGTCAGAGCCTGCTGAACAAGGCTGTGTTCGGTCTGGACGGCAACGGCAAGTATGCACGGCTGCCGGAGGTGGATGTCACACAGAAAGCACAGAAATCACGGAAGGCTACAGCCGCGAAGAAGCAGGCTACTACCGTCGAGCTGACACTGGCCGACAGGCTGCGCGAGGCACTATTCAGACAATTAAAACAGGCAGCATGAACTACAAGGGATTCACTATCTGCAAGCACTTCGGTGGCTGGATGGTCATCGTGAACTGGCAAGAGCAGTGGCTTGCAACGAGCGAGGCAGATGCACGTCAGCAAGTGGACGAGCATCTGGCCCATATGGAGAGACGGAAGCTGCGTAAGGCAGCATAAACTTAGCACAAATTAAAACGAAACGGTATGAACTATTTCGACAACTGTATGACTCACGAGCAGCTGGAGCTGGAACACCGACGGCTCGTAATCAAGTTGCATCCCGACCGCAACCCCGATGACCCTAACGCTACGGCAGAGTTCCAGGAAATGCAGGCGCAGTATGAGGAACGCAAGGCGGAACTGAACGGCGACTACTCTAAGGCCCGGAAGGGTAGGGAGCGCAGGGAGCAGGCAGAGCGTGAGCGCAGGGAGCGTGAACAGCGCGAGGCAGGTCGGCGGCGTGTGGAGCAGGCAGTCAGCCAGGCACGACAGAACAAACAGAAGAGCCACGGCGAACTGAAGGCGGGCGACTTCATCTATGCCCGTCAGGTGAACGTGGGCAAGGTGGCTATAGTGTTTGCACGGATGGAAGCCCTGCTGCGTGAGGTGCTGACGCAGGGTGTCCAGGACGAAGCGGTGGTGATGATTCAGACCATCGTGGAGCTGACCGACGAGGAACTGCTGAACAACGACCTGCACCACCATCTGCCCGACGGCGGGCCGTGGGGCGGCTGGGAGACGCTGCAAGAGGCCGACCCGAAGAACGGAGTGCCCAAGGCGAAGCGCGTAGGACGGGTGGTGATGTTCCGCAGTCCGAGCTACTGCGTGTTCGGCAATCCCATGGGTGACATGATGATCAGCCGGTTCTATATGCCGCACTACTTCGGCGTGATGTTCCGCACGTTGCTCGACCATGCCGAGGAGCGCATAGAGCATGAGCGGCAGGAGGCCGAGCGCATCGAGGCAGAGCGCAAGGCTCGCATCGAGGCAGAGCAGCGGCCGCTCATCAACGAGTGGGCATCGAAGCTCATCAGCCTGAGCCGTGGACTGACAAGCACGGAGCGGCAGACGGTGGCTATTGAGAACATGAAGCGGGTACTGAAGGGGAAGTTCCCCGGCGTGAAGTTCACCATCAAGACCGACCGCTACGGACAGAACACGCTGACATGGGAGGACGGGCCGACGACACAGGAGGTGGCCGACGCAGAGCGGCTGTTCGACGATGACCATTGTCCTACGCCGTGGATGGAGCGGTTCGGCAAGGTGTTTATCTGGAGCAGGACCCGCAAGATGAGCGTGCTCACCAAGGCCCGCATCCTACAGGACTTAGGGCAGGTGACGGAAGCTTTCCGCGAGGGAGTAATGAGCGACGAGGTGGAAGTGAGCGATTGGGACTGGCAGATGCTGCATGCTATGTGCGGCGTCAGCGTGTGCGACGAGCAAGCACGGCTCTGCATGAGTACGATGCACGCCGACGGGCGGCGCACGGTGGAGATACAGGCGGCAGTAAGGTATGTGTTCCAGCATACCAGCTACGCTAAGGCAACGAAGACTAAGCGGATGAAACAAACCGCTTAGTTTTTGGAAAGAAATTATCAGAAATTATAATAATTTTTACGACTATGGCAAAGAAATTGGCAAAGGCATTGAAGGATGCCAACAAGAAACTGAAAGAGAGGAAGTACCTTGTCAACTATCAGATTGAGATTGACGGCGACTTCACGAGTGAATTTAACGAGATACGTCTGGCAATGGGGAATGGCGGCTGCTTTCCTATCGGATGGGCTGAGACGGAAGGCGAGGCGGTGGCCGCGATTGAAGCCTATATGTCGGGTATAGCGCACGGTCACGAGAACTCCTACGTCAGAATGTGCGACAAAAGAAACAATTAAAACGATTACGACTATGATAGGATTTGGAACAATTCAGTACCCGAAGAGCTTTATGACTCTTCTGAACACGCTGGACCGCAGAGGAAAGGCAACGAGAAACGGTGTGAAATTCTGGACTGAGGAACGGAAGGTTTCGTACCAGCATTATATCCACGTGGTATGCTACGACTTGGGCGACGGTTGTATCGTTCAGTCTGGCAACCTTGAAGATCCGGACAGCCTGAACGATGACTATGTGAACCTTTTGTGGAGAGTTGTGTAACCAATAAAAACGAATTACGACTATGAAAGCAGCGTTTTTAGTGAGTTTCTGCCCGATGACACGGGTGGTTATAGAGTGTGAGAATCCTGACAGGCTGACTGACGAGGAGCAGAACCTGCTCGTGGCGAAGGCACGGGAGCAGATATTGGAGTATGCCGACGAGAAACTCAACGGCGAGAACATCGACGAGGTAAGGCCCGATGACGAGTGCCCCTACGGCACGTTTCACGGGGAGGTGTAACAATCAAAAAATCAGAACGAGTTATGAATGACTATTTTATCTGTCATTTCCAGCCATTCGAGACACTGCGGGTGGTGGTGACAGTCGACGGAAGAGACGAAGCGGATGAAACAAGTCGCTTAGTTTTTTGTGGAAAGAAATTATAAGAAATTATAAATTATAGACTATGGCAAAGAAGATCAAGATGGTGATGCTGTTTAATAGCGCACTGGACGAACGTGAAGAATACCGCGTATTAAACGTGAGTGAGCAACTGCTGAAGCAGAGCAAGGCCGAGGGTGGCAGCGGTGATATGAAGAAGCTGTTGCGCAAGGCTATTAAGGGACTGTTTAATGGGGACATAATAGAGTATTTCGGCACAGACCACGTGACCGGTAAAAACAGTGTGACACGTAAAGACGTGGACTACTGCATCGACGAATTGGCAAAGGGACACGCCAGCAATATAGAGGGCGAGGACTTCTATTGGGGCGACCCCGAGGACGTGATTATTGAACTTTAAAAACATACGACTATGGCAAAGATTATGACAAGCGACTTTGGGGCTATTCACGATGCCCTGAACAAGATGATCATCGGCGAGGTGAAGGCGGCGCTCAGGCTGGTGCCGTAGCAGATGTGTCAAGGCGCAAGCCTCTGTCGCATCGTGGTGAGCGACAACGCCGACTATTACCCCAAGGATGTGGCCGTTGACATAGTATGGCTGCACCACGACAAGCTGTGTTTCAGCGGGCACCTGCCGCTTCCCGACAATGCCGACGACAACGACGACCCAGATGAATACGAGGGTGGCGAAGAGGACGGCACCGACTGGCTCGACATCACCGACTTCCAGTATCTCATCACGCAGCTGAAGGACATGATTCCCGACGAGAACATTTCCGTATATGCTCCCGACACCGTGAGCCTGCTGAACTATTGCGACATGAACGCCCTGCGTGAGGCCGCAGAGAAGTATAACGAGTATTAAGAACATTACAGACCCCGCCCCTGCCCCGCCCCTTGGAGGGTGGGGAGCGGCTATGAAAGAAACCTATTAACACGACAAAAATCAGAACGGAATTATGACAAACAAACTGAAAACATTATGCGACGAACTGTGTGCCCTGCTGGGGCACAAGTCATGGACGAAGACGGGCAGCCGATGCACTGGCAAGTGGGCTGGCACGACGGACTACTCCCTGCTATGGGAGGACGGCACGGGAATGTTTATCTCGAATGGTATGTCGTACTTCGAGGAAAAGGTAAGCGAGACGATAGACATGCTGAAGCGCACCCGCAACAAGGAAAACCAGCGGGCCATGATGGAGGTGCTTTGGGAGTTCGAGGCCGACGATGCTCAGATGGCAAAGGAGGCAGGGCTGCAGAGCTACAAGGTGCTGGGACTGGTGGAAATCGTGGAGCCTGACATCCACGGCATGATATGGTGGGGTGTCCGTATAAAGGTCGGCGACCGCATCATTGACTACCGCGAGACCGGCTTGAGCTGCGCCCTCGAACGCGGTGCCGATAAACTGCGCGAGACAAAGGAGCGCAAGGCAGGGAAGAAGTTGTGGACTGCCGGTGGTGTGCAGACACCCAACTTTGTGATTCTCGGCGTGACCCACGACACGAACTACAGTTGCTACCAGGCAAGAGGGAACGAGCGTATCACGTTCTACCCATGGGAGCGACCGACGCTGGCTGACAGGCTGCGCAATGCGCTACAGAAACAAATTGTAAGAACTAAAACGGCATAAAGATATGAGCAAGTTACAGAGACTACGCGACAACATCGCGGCTATCAGCCATGCGCTGACCAGCACGAGTGAGTATAACCATGACATACTGAACAAGTACACGGGCTTTGGCGGTCTGGGGTTCGTACTGAACCCGCTGGACCGCAAGGCGTGGACGAAGAGCGACATGGACTGCTTCGAGGACACGGTGCGTCTGCACGAGATTCTGCGTGAGGAGAGCAGCGATGAGCGTGAGTATCAGCAGTGGGCGCAGAGCCTGAAGGCATCAGTGCTGACGGCGTTCTATACGCCACGGGAGCTGGTGAAGGAATTGATGATGACGCTCTACGAACATATAAAGCCGAGGGTGGTGCTGGATCCTGCTGCTGGCAACGGCGTGTTCCTGAAATATATGGCGTGGCTGTCAAGTCGCATCTATCCATATGATGAGGCGACGGCATACGAAAAGGACTTGCTGACTGGACTTATCTTGGATAGAAAGGAAGGCCGTAAGAACCGTATCAACATTAGTGGTTTTGAAACTATCGACAATCTCAGTCTTGGTAGGTACGACCTGGTGAGCACGAATGTACCCTTTGGCGATATTGCCGTGTTCGACCCGGAGTACACCAACAGCAAGAGCGCGGTGCGTAGGGCAGCGGCCAAGATGATACACAGATACTATGTGTTGAAAGGACTGGACTGTCTGAGGGACGGCGGTATCGAGGCGTATATCATCACGTCGAACTACCTGAACCGAGACAGCGAGCAGTTGGCAGAAGCACTGAAGGTTTCGCGGTTGATTGGTGCCTATCGCCTGGCGAATAACCTGTTTAAGGAGAGCGGAACTGAGGTGGGCACTGACCTGCTGGTGCTGCAGAAGGACTCCGAGAAGCAGGGACTGACGGCTGACGAGAGTTTCCTGCTGACGGCGTATGAGGATGGCGGGTGTCCCACGAACATGTACTTCGAGTGCTATCCAGACCACGTGATTGCTACTTCCTGCGAGAGAGATACGGATGCTTACGGAAAGCCGGGGTTCGTGTATCAGCATAAGGACGGGGTGAGCGGTATCAGCAAGGATATGGCGGTCGTCCTTTCGGCTGACCTGACAAAGAACCTGGACGTGAATCTCACACAGAAAGCACAGAAAGCACAGAAAGCTACCGCCGGAAAGCGCGAGAAGAAAGCACAGACCGAGGAAGAGAAAATGACGGAGCAGTTGCTGAAGTCTATCCATGAGTGCCACCGCCGCCTGTATGAGTATGAGCAGCGGGAACAGAAGGAGCAGACGACGTATCGCAAGGACTTGAACAGCATGTACGACCGCTTTGTGAGTGAGCACGGGCCACTGAACAGCACAGCCAACGCCAAGATGGTGAAAGCGGTCAGTGCCGAGCTACTGGCCTTAGAGGTTCGCGGCGAGCGTGGCTGGGAGAAGGCTGATATCTTCAGCAAGCCGGTGGCTTTCTCTACCGACGACCTGCACGAGGCTGGCACACCGCAGGAGGCACTGGCACAGTCGCTCAATGACTACGGCAAGCCCGACATGGAGTATATGTGTGCCATGACGGGACTGAGCGAGGACGAGCTGACCGAGGCGCTGGACGGGGAAATCTTCTGGGACCCCATCAGTGAGGAGTGGCAGATTAAAGCACGGTTTATCTGCGGGAATGTCATCGAGAAAATCGAGACCATCAAGCGGAAGTATGGCTTTACCGGGCCGGACTTCGACATATCGAAATGTCGTGATAACGATAAAACGACCACCAACCCGACCGAGCGACAGGTGAGGAAGGCGCTCGCCGCCCTCGAAGCCGCCGTGCCTACCCCCATCCCTTTCGAGGACTTGGATTTCAACCTCGGTGAGCGTTGGATTGACACGAAGCTCTACAGCGACTTTGCTTCGGAGTTCTTCTCGATGCCCGACGATAGCAACAGCTATTGGAGCGGCAAGGTGGAGGTGACGGTGAAGTACGACAGAGTGCTGGACCAGTACACGGCATCGGCTGACCATCGCAATCAGAAAATCTATACGCAGTACAGTGTGAGCAGCGAGGGCAGCCAGGATATCGACGGCATGGGGATGTTGCAGCACGCATTGCTGAACACCTGCCCGAAGATGATGAAGTACCGCCGCGACGAGAAAGGCCGCTGCCTCTATAACAATAAGGGCGAACACCTGAAGACGGAGGATCACGAGAAAACACAACTGGCGAACACCAAGATTGAGGAGATTCGCCAAGGCTGGAACGAGTGGCTGTTGCGTCAACCCAAGGAGTTGCAGCAGCAGTTGGCCGATGTCTATAACCGCCAGTTCAACTGTTTCGTGAAACCGAGGTATGACGGCAGTCACCAGACATTCCCCGGTGTCGATTGGCAGGGGCTGGAGAAGAAGTACGGCATCCCCGTGCCTACCAAGGACGGCAAGGGCGGGCTGTATCAGAGCCAGAAGGATTGCGTCTGGATGCTGTGTTGCAACGGCGGCGGCATCTGTGACCATGAGGTAGGCAGCGGCAAGACGCTCATTATGTGTGTCACTGCTCACGAGATGAAGCGACTGGGGTTGGTACACAAGCCGATGATTATCGGACTGAAGGCCAATGTGAGTGCTATTGCCGAGACCTACCGCACGGCCTACCCACAGGCGAAGATTCTCTATGCAAGCAGTAAGGACTACTCTGCCAAGGAGCGCACGCAGTTCTTCAACAACATGAAGAATAACGACTACGATTGTGTGATTATGAGCCACGATCAATTCGGGCGCATCCCGCAGAGTGACGAGATTCAGATGGAGGTCTATGAGGATGAGATGCAGCAGTTGGAAGACGCGCTCAACGCCATCAAGGGCTGGAACTACTCGAACCAGGCCCGTGTTCGCAAGGGGCTGGAGCGCAGGAAGAAGAACCTGGGCGTGAAGATTCAGCAGTTGCAGCACGACATCGAGAAGCGCAAGGACGCGGTGGTGGACTTCCAGATGATGGGCATCGACCACATCTTCATCGACGAATCGCACTACTTCAAGAACCTCGGCTTCAGTACCCGCCACGACCGCGTGGCAGGGTTGGGCGACAGCGAGGGAAGCAAGCGGGCATACAACCTGCTCATGGCCATCCGCACCATACAGAAGCGGACGGGCCGTGACCTCGGCGCCACGTTCCTGAGTGGTACGACGGTGACGAACTCGCTGACGGAACTGTATTCGCTCTTCCGCTATCTGCGACCGCAGGCACTGGCCAAGCAGCAGATAACCTGCTTCGACGCCTGGGCCGCCATCTTCACCAAGAAGTCGCAGGAGTACGAATTTGGCATGACCAATGAGATTGTGTTGAAAGAGCGGTTCCGCTACTTCATCAAAGTGCCGGAGCTGGCGCAGTTCTACAACGAGATAACCGACTTCCGCACGGCAGAGGACGTGGGAATCGAGCGACCTGAGCGACACACGATGCTGCTCAACATCAAGCCCACCCCCGACCAGGAAGAGTTTATCCAGAAGCTGAAGGAGTTTGCACAGACCGGCAACTTCGACAAGCTCGGTGTCTATAGCGACAAGGTGCGCGACCCGAAAGCGAAGATGCTCTACGCTACGGACTATGCCCGCAAGATGTCGCTCGACATGCGGCTCTTAGGCGACTACGCCGACCACCCCGGCAACAAGGCCAGCAAGTGCGCCTGTCTGCTGAAGCGATACTACGACCGCTACAACGACGTGAAGGGTACGCAGCTGGTGTTCAGCGACCTCTCGGCCTACGACCCTAAAAAGTGGAATATCTACACGGAGATCAAGCGCAAGCTGGTGGATGACTACGGCATACCCGAAGACGAAATCCGCTTCATTCAGGAGTGCAAGTGCGAGAGCAAGAAGGAGGCGCTCATCAAGCAGGTGAACGAGGGCAAGGTGCGCATCCTGTTCGGCTCCACACAGATGCTCGGCACGGGTGTCAACGCCCAGCAGCGCATCGTCGCCGTGCATCACCTTGACACACCCTGGCGCCCCTCAGACCTGGAGCAGCGCGACGGCAGGGCCATCCGCAAGGGTAACGAGATTGCCAAGCTCTATGCCGACAACAAGGTGGACATCATCATCTACGCCGTGGAGCGAAGCCTGGACTCCTATAAGTTCAACCTCCTGCACTGCAAGCAGACGTTCATCCAGCAGCTTAAGCGCGGCCAGCTGGCCAAGCGAACACTCGACGAGGGGGCTATGGACGAGAAGACGGGTATGAACTTCGCCGAGTATATGGCTATCCTCAGTGGCAACACTGACCTCCTGGAACGTGCCAAGCTGGAGAAGCGCATCGTGGCCTTGGAGGGCGAGCGCAAGAACTTCCTGCGGGAGCAGCGCGAGAACGAGGCCCGCATCGCCTCGCTCCTTCAGACCAACGAACACTATCGCCAGCACATCAGCGACGCGGAGGGCGACTGGCAGAAGTTCACCGCCGCCGGCCCCGACCCCGTGAACACCGCCACCCTCGACGGCTTCACCGTGCCCGACGGTTTCCCCGTCGGGAGTGACGACTACGACAAGGCCATCGGCGAGCGGCTGCTGCAGTTAGAGAAGACGGCCCGCACGCAGGGCATCCACATCGCCATCGGCACCCTCTACGGCTTCCGCCTCGTGGTGAAGACCACCGAGCACCGCCGCCACGATGCGAAGGGCAATGAGTTCATGGAGTACGAGAACCGCTTCTTTGTGGAGGGCAACCACCTGTACTACTCCCACAACGACGGCTATCTGAACCACGCCAGCCCCCGCATTAGCGGCCAGACGTTCCTGAACGCCATGCTCCACCTGCCCGAGATTATCAAGGACTGGCAGCACCTCGTGGCCCGCACCGCCGCCACCATCGGTCAGCTGCGCCAGATAGCCGCCCAGCCCTGGGCCAAGGAGGGCGTCCTGCGAAGGTTGAAGGCCGATCTCGCCAAGCTCGACCGCAAGATTAACCAGGAGCTGCACAAGGACGAGCGGAAGGAGGAGTATAAGCAGGCGGCGTGACTCTCAACGGCCTGCAAGAGAAGTACAACGTGTACTTCGTGAAGGGCAGTCGCATCCTCTACTCGCTGCGGACGCAGACCATCGACCACCGCTCGGCATCGACCGCCGCCTATCCGCTGAACGTGCTGCAGACCCGCCAGCCAGCAGCAGGACGACCGCCTGCCCGTGCGCTTCGAGAAACGCCGTAACGACCACTACGCCATCTGGCACCGCGACGTTTTCAGCCTCGTAAGCATCGACGAGATGAAGAAAATCATCAACGGCCAGCGCGGCTGGGGCTATCTGCGAGACACCGAGTGGCGCGACGGACGCTATCAGGAAGCCGAGGAAATCACCGCCGAGTTCGGCAGCTGCCGACAGTGCGCCGACTTCATCGAGCAGGTGGAGCGGCTGCAGAAGGAGCGCATGGCGAAAGCGGCGTGAAAACCCCTCATTTTCGAGAAGTATACTATTCGCTCGCGAGAAGTATACTATTCGCGCGGCAGAAGTATACTTCTCGATTGATGCCCTTACAAACGAACACGAATTTCACAAATTAAACGAATGAGAATTATGACAAAGCAAACCTACACCGAGAACGTGAACGCTGCCAAGCAGCACAGTTATAACTACTACGTACTGAGCCAGCCGACCATCAGCGACGCTGAGTTCGACGCACTCGTGGCCGACATCGAGCAGGCCGAGCGCGAGCACCCCGAATGGACGCTGCCCGACTCACCCACGCAGACCGTCGGCAGCGACCTGAACGACAACGGACGCCGGCTGATACGCCACCGCACGCCGATGCTCTCATGCCAGAAGGCACAGACCACGGAGAAGGTGACGGAGTGGCTGGGGAAGATGAAGAAACGGCTCGGCTATGAGCCGGAGGTGATGCTCTCGTGGAAGGCCGACGGCATCTCGTGCTCCCTCGTCTATCAGGACGGCAGTCTCATAGAGGCCAGTACACGAGGCGACGGCCCCACAGGTCAAGACCTGATGCAGCACGTCAGGCTGATGCAGTCCGTGCCGCAGACTATCAACGGCGACGGACGCATAGAGGTGCGCGGCGAAATCGTATGCCCCAAGGCCAGCCTGCGGGGACTGCTCGACCGCAACGGCAAGCAGTATGCCGACTGCCGCTCCGCCGCCAGTTCGCTCTGCAACCAGGCCGAGCCAAGCGCCGACATGGCAAGGCTGGAGTTCTGGGCGTGGGACTGCATCGGCGACAGCGTTGCTGATTATCAAAGCGCCTTGATTGGTACGCTCCGCAGGTTTGGCTTTGAGGAGTGCTATAGCATCAAGGTTACGGACGGTCGTGTAGTAGATGCTCTGAAAGCGATGACACCGAAGCGTTCCAGCATGACCTTCCCGACAGATGGCATCGTCATCCGACTCAACAGCAACAAGACATTCGCCGAGCAGGGCTTCACCGACCATCACCCCAAGGGCAGCATCGCCTATAAGTTCCCCGCACAGACCACGACGAGCCGTGTGCGCCGCATAGAGATAACCGTCGGAGCCACCGGTCGCCGCACCCCCGTAGCCTGGTTCGACCCCGTGACCATCCTCGGACGCACCGTAGAGAAAGCCAGCCTGGGCAGCGAGGCCAAGATGCAGGAGCTCGGCATCACCGAGGGCTGCACCGTGGAAGTGGGCCTCTCAAACGATGTCATCCCCAAGATTTACCGCGTCACCCAGCCCGCCGCCCAGCCCACCCCCGCCGACCGCCTGCGCCAGGTGCTGCAGCAGCACGCGGCAGCGTGACGCAACCCCGCAGCGGCTTTATACCTATAAAGCCGAAAACGAACAACAAGTCAAACGAATTAAAACCCCAAGCATTATGGCATACTTCAAAGCGTATCAACAGGAAAAAGACGGCAAGACGAG
>ERZ842401.6195-NODE-6195-length-12861-cov-3.546619_pt1 | contig 12861 bp, 14 predicted proteins | sample MGYA00521270_ERZ842401 | MGnify/ENA primary metagenome ERZ842401 (study PRJEB31892, sample SAMEA3878208) | bioreactor metagenome | biome: Moose rumen | place: Sweden | collected 2011-10 | study: EMG produced TPA metagenomics assembly of the PRJEB12797 data set... | reverse complement strand
CTTTAATTTATTTCAAATTCTTTATATAGTATACCTTATTTTTCCACAATTTTCAAGAAGTTTTCCACACTTTTTTAGATAGGCTCTTAAAATGTGGAAAACTCTATTCAATTATTTCACAAAATATTAAACCACAAAAAAATCTTTTTTAAAACCTGTGGAAAACTCCACTTTCTATGCTATAATATTCTTCAAAGGAGGTAAAATGTACGACGTTTGGAAAAACGCCCTTGCTGAGATTGAACAGCAAATTTCTGCAGCTAATTTTTCTACTTGGTTTCAAGACACTTCCATTATTTCCACCGACAATGGTGATATTAAAATCGGAGTTAAAAACTCCTTTTATGTCAAACAACTACGCAACCGCTATTTAGACATCATCACCACCGCACTAAAAAACAATAATCTAGAAGTTAACTCGGTAGATTTCGAAGTCCAAACTAGTAGTAAACCAAAACTCCGCTCTCGCGAAATCACCAAGGAAACCTCAATTTTCAAAAAACCTACCAAAAAAATCGAAAAAGATCAAAATAACCACGAAACCGGACTTAATAATAAATATAACTTAGATAACTTCGTAGTCGGGTCCAATAACGACCTCGCAGTTTCTGCCGCTCGTAGCATTATCGACGCCCCAGGCACCAGATACAACCCCTTCTTCCTCTACGGCGGACCAGGCCTCGGTAAAACTCATTTAGTCCAAGCCATCGGTAATGAATTACTACGAAAAGACCCTACCCTAAAAATATTCTACACCCCAATCGCTCATTTCTATTCCGATTTTATCGATGCAGTCAAATTAGGTAAAGGTAAAGAGTTCAACCTCAAGTTTCGTAAATTAGACGTTCTTATCATTGATGATTTTCAATTCATCGTCGGTAAAGAAAAATCTCAAGAAGAGTTTTTTAACATCTTCAATGACCTCTATCAACTTAATAAACAAATTATCGTCACTTCAGATCGCCTTCCTAGTCAAATTAAATCCGTCGACGAACGCCTCGCCTCCAGGCTCACTTGGGCTGGTGCCTTCGATCTTCAGCTTCCTAAATTCGAAGATAAATGTGCCATTCTTCGCGCCAAAGCCGAGCTCATGGGTGCCGAAATAGAGCCAGAAGCTATCGAGTATATCGCCGAAAACGTCAACACCAACATTCGCGACCTGGAGGGTGAGTTCTCTACCATTCTCTTAATGTCAGAAGTTCGTGGTCTCACCCCACTCGAATTAATCGAAAACGGCTCAGTTAGCGTTAATAAAAGTTCAAAACTCCGCCCCGTCTCCGCCAAACAAATCGTCGAAAAAGTTGCTAAATATTACAATCTCCCAGTCAAAGAAATGTGTGGCAAATCCAGAGTCGCCAACATTAAAACTGCCCGCCAAGTCGCCATGTTTATTCTTTCAAAAGAATTATCCCTCAGTACCAACAAGATTGCCACCGAAGTTGGCGTCAAAGATCACACCACTGTTATGCATGGCATCAAAAAGATCGAAAAAGACCTCAAGCTAAACTTTAATCTCCGTGATCAAATCGAAGAAATCAAGGAAAAAATCTATGGCTAATAAAAAGTTTATTCAAAATGTGGAAATCCCGTGTAAAACTATATGGAAAAGTTCGTGTAAATATCGTGAAGAAAAATGTGTAAAATTGTTATCAGCTAACAAAATATGTGCAAAAAATAATTTATTCACCAACTTTTACAATATTATTCACCAACTTTTCAACAGCTTTTCTACCCCTATAATCAAACTAATTTTTCCACTATTCCACAGGCCCTACTATAACAACTACATAATATTTAAATAATAGAAAGGAGATAAAATTATGAAAATTAAAGTTACACAAGAAAAATTAAGTAAAGCTTTAAATAATGTTAGTCGTATTGCTATCGGTAAAGTTACTTTGCCTATTTTAAATAACGTTCTCATAAGGGTAGATAATAAAAAAGTATCCTTAATTACCACCAATTTAGATATGGCTATAGTAGACTTTTTGCCAGTATCCAGTTCCGAAGATGGAGTTATTACTGTCCCAGCTAAACTTTTAGCTGAGTTCGTCTCCAACTTACCTAAAGGTGAAAATATTGAAATCTCCTCAAACGACACTAAAGTTACCATCACCGCGGGTAAATACTCTTCAACCATCAACGGCGTTTTGGCTGATGATTTTCCAGAACTTCCAGAAATAGATGAAAAAGATGCAGTTATTTACAAAGTAGGCGTAGACGAATTTAAAACTAGTATCGGCCAAGTTATCATCGCGAGCTCCAATGATCTCACCCGCCCAGCTCTTACCGGTGTCTATTTTAATACTTTTGATAGTACTCTGGCTATCGCCGCGACAGATGGCTACCGCTTGGCTGAGAAAAAAATGATTGATAAAGTGGAGAGTGAAGTTAAAGCTATCGTTCCCTCCAATTCCCTTCAAGAAGTCCTCCGAGCTATTTCGGACGATGTAGAAGAAGTAGAAATTTCTTTCAATAATGATTTAGTGCGGTTTCGTTTAGGCGAAGTAGAAATTATTTCCAAACTTATCGACGCTAGCTTCCCAGATTATCAAAAATTAATCCCCAAAGATTGTAATATCGAGGCTACTATTAATCGCGAAGAACTCATCCGAGTTACTAGGCTGGCTGCCCTTTTTGCTCGCTCTGTTGGAGGTTCTATTATTTGTGAAACTAAGACACCTAATTCCTTCTCGGTTAAATCCATCGCAAACGAATTTGGTGAAAACGATTCAGAAATAGAAACCGAAGTTAGTAATGATGGTAGGGTTAATTTAAACTCTAGATTTTTAATTGATGCCCTAAACGCCCTCGAAGAAAAAGAAATCGAATTTAAATTTTCTGATCACGTAGCGCCAATTTTACTTAAAAACCAGAAGAGCAATAAATATACCCACATTATAATGCCCCTCAACTCGTAATGATTATAAAATCTGTCAAATTAACTAATTTTCGTAATCACTCCAGCTATCACTTAGAGTGTGATAATGAAACATCTCTTATCCTTGGTGAAAATGGATGTGGTAAAACTTCTGTACTCGAAGCAATTTATATATTAACTAGAGGCAAAAGTTTCCGCGCCACCGACCCCGAAATAATTAAACGTGGCACGGACTTTTATCGTATTGAATTAGAATTTGTAAATGGCGAAAAAAATATCGCCACCTACGACGGAAAAACTAAAAATTTTTTAATCTTAGATAAAAAAGTTAAACGACTTCCTAAAAAAAATAAATATCCTGTAGTTTTGTTTCTTCCGTCTGATTTAAATCTTATCAGTCACGCTCCTAGTCGCCGCCGCGATTATTTTGATCGTATTTTTAGTCAATTCGACGAAAAGTATGCCACAAGCTTATCTAAATACGAAAAAGCCCTTAAGCAACGTAATGAACTCCTAAAAAATGACTTCCTTACACAGGATGCCCTCTTTTCCTGGAATATTATTTTATCTAAATATGGTACAGACTTATATAATTTTCGTCAGAGTTTTATTAGCGAGTTTAACCATAAAACCACCCCCATTTATCGTTCAATTGCCGAAAATAATGACGAGATTAATATTATTTATAAAACGGATGTAAACACCCCATCTGATAACGATTATCTCAAACATCTCGAAATAAACTTTGAAAAAGATCATTACCTTGGCCACACTAGTTTTGGTGTACACCGCGACGATTATATTTTTGAGTTTAATCATAAACCGGCCGACGGCTCAGCTTCGCGGGGTGAAACTCGTTCTATTATTCTTGCTGTTAAGTTTATCGAAGCAAATCTCATTTATCAAAAACTCGGTTTAAAACCAGTTGTCTTACTTGACGATGTTTTTTCAGAGCTAGACGAGGCCCGCCGCAAATGTTTAGTTAAAAACTTTAAAAACAATCAAGTTATTATCACAAGCGTAGAAAAATTTTAATCATTTTAATAATTATAGGGTATTCATGATATAATACCCCTATGATTAAAGTTGAAAAGATTATTCCAGGTGGCCAGGCTCTTGGCACCTGTGAAGATGGTAAGAAAATCTTTTTTTGGAATGCTCTGCCAGGCGAAACAGTTGTAGAATATGATGTTATGAAGAAAAAATCCCATTACCTAGAAGCTATTGCTACTAAAATAAATAATCCCTCAGAATATAGGGTTGATCCAAAAGATGAATGTTTCCTTTCTACTTCACCTTGGCAAATTATTGATTATAATTACGAATTAAAACTAAAGCAAGAATTAATCGTCGAAGTTTTTCGCGAACACCAAATCAATATTGATACCCCGGAAATTATCACCGATAATCGTGATTATTTTTATCGCAACAAGATGGAATATGCTCTTTACTGGGATAATGAAAGTCAAAACATCCAACTCGCCTTTCATGCCAGAGGTTCGCATTGTAAAATACCTATCAAAAGTTCTTCTATCGAACGCCCTGAGATTTTTCAAGCAGCCACCAAAGTTGTCGAAGAATTAAATCATAAAAATGAAGAAGCTCGTAAATACCAATCCATTTTACTCCGTTGTAATCAAAAAGGTGAAGTTTCTGGTGGATTATACGAGAATCATCAGCCCCATCCAGTCTTCCCGAATTTAACCGATCAAATACTAGGCAGGACGTATTCCTATTCCCCCAATGGGTTCTTTCAGGTAAATCTCCCGGTTTATGAAATGGCCCTCACCGAAATTAAAAAACATGTTAATACTGGTAAAGTTTTAGACTTCTACGCCGGCGTCGGCACTATTGGTCTCTCCGTCGCCCACGATAAAGACCTCACCTTGGTCGAGGTTGATAAATCTGCCTTCGGCGAATTGGTAAGAAATTGTGTCCTCGATGGCAATATTATGGCAATACACGCAAAGTCAGAAGAAGCATTGGATTATATCAACCCCGACCAAGCGGTTATCTTGGATCCTCCTCGCGCCGGCTGCGACAAAAAATTAATTGACCAGCTAAATAAAGTTAAGCCAGCCAAAATTATTTATTTATCCTGTAATCCAGCTACCCAAGCCCGCGATGTAAAATTTTTACTAGAAAACTATCATATTGAAAGTGCACAAACTTTTAACTTCTTTCCTCACACTCCCCACATCGAAAATTTAGTCATTTTATCTCTTTAAATTTCATATAAAGCATGCTAAAATAATCACAAGACGGAAGTGTGGCCGAGTGGTTGAAGGCGCACGCTTGGAAAGCGTGTAACGGGGCAACTCGTTCGCAGGTTCGAATCCTGTCGCTTCCGCCATGTAATCAACATGGAGTAAAAGGTGAGCGAAAATACATTAATTGAATTAAAAGGATTAACTAAACGATACGGCTACGGTGACACTGAGTCGTTTGCACTTAAAGATTTTGACCTTACCATTAAACGTGGTGAGTTTATTATGATTATGGGCCCATCTGGTTGTGGCAAAACCACGCTTCTTAATATCATTGGCCTCTTAGATCGCGCCACCAGCGGTGAGTATATTTTAAATGGCGAAAATGTAGCCAGTATTTCTTCCCGTCGCCAAGCCAAGCTTCGTGCTAAAAAAATCGGATTCATTTTTCAAAACTTTAACCTCATCGAAGATTTACCCATTATCGAAAATGTTGCTCTGCCTCTAGTATATACCGGCTATTCTAAAACTGCTCGTCTTAAAAACGCCTCATCTACCCTTAAACGCTTTCATTTAGAGGAACGCGAATATTATCTTCCCTACCAACTTTCCGGCGGTCAGCAGCAGCGAGTGGCAATCGCCCGCGCCATTGTTGGTAATCCAGAGATTATTTTAGCCGACGAACCTACTGGTAATCTTGATTCCCATGCATCGCGTATCGCCATGGAAGAACTAAAAGCTATTCACGAGGAAGGTAACACTATTATCATGGTGACACACAACCCAGCTCTTACTACCTATGCCACTCGCGTTATCAATATGCTCGATGGTCAGATTGATACAGATATTAAAACCGTCGCAGATCAAAACCTCCCTCAACCTATCAGTGTAAAGATTAAGAAAAAGAAAAACGAGCCCCTAGTTATTATCGACGAAAAGAAGAAAAAAACCAAAAAACGCAAAAAATCTCGGAGGAAACGCTAATGGCATCACTTATCAAGACACATTTTAAACTTGCCAAAACAGCCATTAAAGAAAATCGCACTAGGTCTTTCTTGACTTGTCTTGGTATCGCTATTGGCGTCGCCAGTATCATTTTGATCCTCTCACTTATGGGGAGCATATCTAATCTAGTAAAAAATGAAATCAGTGAAATCGGCAACGATCTAATTGTCGTGCGACCAATTTCTACCAAAGACACTTTTACTAGCGTAGTTGAGGAGCTGACTTCTTCAAACACCTTTCAAAAATCAAGCCTTAATTTATCCGATATAGAAGTAATTAGTAAAATCGAAGGTGTTTCCGCTGTGGCTCCTATCGCTATTTCAGTAAATACTATTAGTAGCGAGAAAAACACCCTTTCCGCTGTACCAGTCCTCGGGACGACCCCTAGTTTTAATGATATAGAGCCGCTTACTCTCAAATACGGTTCTTTTATTAATGATAGTAATTCTGACAACTCAGTTGTTTTGGGCCATACTCTTTCCCTAGCTCTTTTTAACACTATAAACAGCACTGTCGGTAAAACGGTTAGCATCATGGGTGAGAAGTTCATGATAGTTGGAGTCCTAGACGAAGTGAATCAATCTATCAATTTTGATAATGTTGATTTTGATAATGCCTTAATCATGGATGTAAAAAGTCTAGACAAAATCACCGGCTCTACTCAGATTCAGCAAATCAACATCAAAGCCTCCAATACGGATAGTTTAGCCAAAATCTCCGCAGAGATTGATAATACTTTAACCCAGCAAAAACTCGGTGATAAAAGTTTCTCCGTAGCCTACGGTGATGGAATAACTCACCCAGCCAGCACGCTATTTAATATCGTGTCTGGTATGCTTGCACTTGTTGCAGCTATTTCGCTCGTAGTTGGCGGTATCGGGGTGATGAATATTATGTTAGTATCCGTAGCTGAGCGTACTCATGAGATTGGCATTAGGAAGGCAGTCGGAGCCTCCAGTCGCAACATTCTTATGCAATTCCTCTTTGAGTCGCTCATCCTCTCCATCCTTGGCGGTATATTTGGCCTTGTGTTGGGTTATGTATTAGCATTTCTACTCTCGGTGTTTACTCCATTCGCCCCTTACATCAGCTGGGAAATCATTGCCATTACTTTCTTTACTACTATTGTAGTAGGTATAGTATTTGGTATCTATCCCGCCCTTAAAGCCGCCTCCAAAAATCCAATCGATTCCCTCAAACATTATCGTTAATGTTATAATATACTTATGAAGAAATTACTTGAAAAGCTTCCTTTTTATAATTCAGCCGTTCTTCCCTATCATTATATTCAAGCTGCCACCGCTAGTGTTAAATACAGTTTCCCTGGCAAAAAACTCCGTGTGATCGGCGTAACTGGTACTAATGGCAAAACCACTACTTGTTTCATGATTTGGCGTATGCTTAATTTTGCTGGCTTTAAAACTGGTCTCATGACTACCGTCGCTTATGGTGTCGATAAATTACAACCCGAATTAAACCACATGACCACCGTAGACGCCTTTACCTTAAACCAACGAATCAAAAAAATCGCCGAGTCGGGCGCCGAGTTTCTTATTTTAGAGGTTACTTCTCATGCCCTTGCCGAATTTCGCACTTTAAATATCCCTATCGAAATAGCAGTCTTTACGAACTTAACTCACGATCACCTAGATTATCATAAGACTTTAGAAAAATACCGCTCTGCCAAAGGTAAACTTTTCAAAAAAGCAAAGTTTAGCATTTTAAACGCCGACGACCCAGCCACTAAATACTATAAAAAATTATCAAAAGAATATATCACATATGGTATAAAAAACGGGCAAAATCGTGCAAAAGACATAAAATTAAGCGTAAACGGCGTCAAATATTCATTTGATGATATAACCATTGAAACTAATATCCCGGGCGAATTTAATGTCTATAATTCTCTCGCAGCAGTCTTAGTTGGTCGAAAGCTTGGTTTATCTAACGACCAGATTAAAAACGGTATCAAAGATTTAGCCGAGGTCGAAGGTCGCATGAATATTATTGATGAAGGACAACCTTTCACGGTCATCGTTGATTACGCCCATGCTCCAGATGCCTTAGAAAAAGTCTTTACTTCTCTACCCAAAGTAAATGGCAAAATTATTTCCGTCCATGGCGGTGCCGGTCGTCGCGATCCATCCACCCGCCCCATTCGTGGCGAAATCCTCGCTAAAAACTCCGATTTAGTCATCATCACAGAAGATGACTCACGTGACGAAGACCCCGAAATCATCGCCCAAGGTTTTATTGAAGGAGCCGTGAAGTCTGGCAAAGCACTCGGTAAAGACCTCATCAAAGAATTAGACCGCAAAAAAGCCATTGAATTTGCACTAAAAACCGCCAAAAAAGGCGACGTAGTTCTCATCCTCGGCAAAGGCCATGAGAAATCCATTCTTCGCGCCGATGGCCCCCACCCTTTTGAAGATATTAAAGTTGCTCGGGATTATATTCGGCGATCCCGTCAATGATATGGTCAGAAGATACTCCTAAACTTTCCGCAATCGCAGTAGCACAAGCCATATATGAAACGGTAGTCTCCCCTGGTACGAAAGTTGCTACTGGTATAATTTCGGACTTCACCGAAAATGTAGCCTCAGTCCCCTTAGGATAAAGCTTTGAGTTTAATATCTTTACGTCAGAGCTAGTCTGCCCGAAAGTCACTGTTTTTTCTTTGCCTTTAAACTCAGCAAATTTGTCGTAATTTTTATCATCATGATTTAAAATGACAATCGTTGGTTCCATATCAAACAAAGTTTTTTCGTTCTCAATATATTCCTCGGGCTCCATGTCAGAAAGCCCTGCAGTCACAAAATTTGTCATCGCGGCTATATTTACTGGCAATCCGTAAAACACATTATCCCTTAGCCCCTCAGCTGGCACAGTTACAATTACATAATTCGCCCCCGCCTTCCATGCGTCACTCAAAAACTTATGTAGCATACCAATCTTAAACGGCTGGTCTGAGGCCAAGACTGCAACCTGCTCCCCAGCCGCCTTCAATATCTCGTGAACATAATGCGCAACTGTGGTCTTCCCTGTCGTCCCGGTGATCGCGATTAATTTCATGTCTTTCATCGGATTACCGTAATATGATTTCAGAAGTTTGGCTTTGATTTTTTGCGAACTACTCTTTAACCCACCTTTTTTATTTTTGGATTTATTAGTTCTTTCTCTCGTTGCCATAATACCCATATTATAACACATTTCACTGAAGTATTAGAAATAATTTATTCGGGAACGAAATAAGAGAGCAAGCTCTCTTCTTTCGTTTCTGGCGGAAGCGAGAGGATTCGAACCTCCGAGACGCTTGCGCGCCTACCCGATTTCGAGTCGGGCCCCTTCAACCACTCGGACACGCTTCCGCCTTCAATTTTATCATAAAATCCCTAAAAATACCACACAAATCTCAAAAATATGTTATAATAGTATCGTCACCTTCGTGGTGATGCTCATTTAATTTCTAGGTGGATGCGTAAAAACATCCACATTTGCGTCGAGTAACCCTAAAGGTTACAATGCGCACCAATAAAACGTGTGTGCCCGTAGCTCAGCTGGATAGAGCGTTTGCTTGCGGAGCAAAAGGTCGTAGGTTCGAATCCTGTCGGGCATACCAATTAAAGAAGACCCTTTAGGGTCTTATTTAATTGGTATATTTTGCAGATTCGAGCCTAGGTTCGCATCCCGAGCGCAGCGAGGGATCCCCCATCCTGTCGGGCATACCAAATCAGAATAAGACTCCGAAGGAGTCTTATTTAAACAAAGCTAAATTATTTTGTTTTTGTTTATTTTTTCTGTGCTATAATCAAAACATGAATTGGGATCACATTACAGACATCATATTATATGCAAGTTTCGCCGTGCTTGTCGTCTTCTTGACAATCGGCATTTATCAACTATTCACGCGCAAGTCTTTCAAAAAGATCGACAAAGCCCTCCTCTGGATGCCTTTGCCCTTAATCTTAATGGTAATCACCTATTTATTATTCGACAAGGTCCTCCCACCTATTACTACCCGCCCGAACGGCTCCGGCGAACCCAGCTTCCCTTCTACCCACGTTATGGTGGTGGCCACTATTTTCTTCCTCGCCACGATGGAGCTCCCGAAATATGTTAAAACAAAAGTCGCCCGCATTATTCTTGAGATTTTGATGGTTGTCTTACTATCACTAGTGTGCGTCGGTCGCGTCATTTCTGAGATGCACTCTCCGATCGATGTCATCGCCGGTCTCATCTTTGCCTTTATCTTTACCGAAATCTACTATTGGATTATCCACCCTAGAAAGGAGAAAAAATGAGCAGTGTCTTCACTAAAATCATCAACGGCGAGATTCCCTGTTATAAAATCTACGAAGATGACAAAACCATTGCTTTTCTAGATATCCACCCAGAAACTAAAGGTCACACCCTCGTCGTGCCTAAAAAAGAGGTCGACAAAATCTACGACCTTTCAGATGAGGATTACGCCGCCCTCATGTCTACCGTCAAAAAACTCTCCAAGCATCTAGAGAAAATCTTTGGCGTCCGCACCCTCTGGAAAGTTGTCGGCACCGACGTTCCCCACGCTCACGTCCATCTCGAGCCTTATGACCCCACCTGGTTCCATGGTCGCGAAATCAAGATGATGCACGAAGAGTTCGAAGAACTTCGTAAAAAACTTGAATATCACAATTAATTTCTTTAATCAGTTTTCCTCCCATATGCTATAATAAAAATATGAAATTTGCGAGTAGTTATGAACCGGGGGAATATGAGAGTGATATTTACGCCGCCTGGGAAGCCGCCGGCATTTTTGATCCAAAACTCACCACTTTGCCCGTTGACGATGACGGCGACGGGGTTGATGACAGACTAGAAGAATCGGAAGATAGCATTTCGAAACATTGCGTAGGCGCCAACAGCCATTTTCACAACGGTCACGAATCCGAATCCGGAACTGCTAATTTCGGTGAGAATTCGACTGACCGTTGTAAAAATGACGATTGCGAGCCGACCGCTACAGGAGACGAGCAAGTAGAAAGTTCACTTTCTACTTCGAGGCGACGCCCAGCGGTCTCTAAGAGCACGTTGAGAAATGCTATTTCTGATTCTTATACCACCCTCAATATGGGCGAGGACTGGATCTGCCGAGAGATAAACAATTGTTTAGAGCAGGTCGAAAAATGTATGCAGGAATATCGTTTTGCAGAGGCGATTGAGACACTATATCAGACCATTTGGGACAAATACGCCGACTGGTTCCTCGAATCTCAAAAAATCTTTAAAAACACCGCACTCTTAAAGGCCGCTCTCGAAACTCTCTTAATTGCTCTTCATCCTTTCGCCCCCTTCGTCACCGAGGCAATCTGGCAGAACCTAGACTGGACTGAAGGCTTTATCGCTGCCGCAAAATGGCCCGCCAGGCTTGAATATGACCCTATTTCAGCCGAAAACTTTGAAAACATAAGAAATATCGTCTCCGAGGTCAGAGGCACCTTAGCAAGCCTCCCAGGGGCTAATAACGCCAAAAAATACGGCCTATTATACGACAATGACAGTCTTGTAAACGATAATCAACTTTTAATAAAGACTCTAACTAAAGTTCCTACCATCAACAGCCTCGACGGCTCCCCTAGGGGCTTACGAATAGCTCTCGCAAACCATGAGCTCTACCTCGACGTCCCCGAAAAAGTCGTTAACGAGTATAAAGACGCCTTAACCGAGAAAATCCTCGCTGTCGGCCGCGAGCTAGACGCTTTGAACGCCCGTATGATGAACCCAAACTACGTCGACAAAGCCCCTGCCCACCTCGTCAAAGAGACCACCGACCAAATCAAAGAAAAAGAAGCCCTCATCTCCCGCCTCAAAACCCAACTCGAACTGATCTAGGATCAGATTCTCAGATATGTTTGTTTTCTAAAAAACCACATCTCCCAAACGGCTGAATTTTAGTTAAAGCAATTTTGCGCTCGGGTGCTGATTCGCGAGCTTACGATCAAATGTCCACAATGGTTCACGCCCTCTTTCTTCCGCCTCCATCGCAACGTAGCAATCGACAAACGACAGCGCCGGATGCTCCGCAAAATACGGCAAAACCGTATCGATTACAAAATCATTTATTATTATATTTTTCTTCTGATTTAGCTCATGCAAAATCGCTACGACCACACTTCGCTTTATCTTGTCGATTTTCAGATTGTGGACAACTTCCGCTACCACCATGTCAGAAATATAAAAAATCTGATCTTTATTGTCGATTAGTTTCATAGCTTTTTCGCGTTGCCCGGGAACATCTTTCCAAATGTAGCGCATCAAAATATTCGTATCTAGAGAAGAAATCATAGGCATCTATCCATTTCCTCTTGATGATATGCCCTGCCTTCGTCGCTGTTTTCCCATTTTTCCTGCATCTCGGCGGAAGTCATCCCGGCGTAATGTTCCATATGCCATTTTCGCGCTTCATCCGGTATTAGAGCGTCAATTTGCTCGGCAATTTCCGCCGCAGTCGGCTCTTTTTTTATTTCTAATTTATTCTTAGCCTTTAAAAATATTATCTGTTCACCCGGCTTCACCCCTAAAAAATCCCTCGCCCATTTCGGTACGGTAATTTGCCCTGTTTTAGTTAATGTGGCAGTTTGTCCCATATTAAAATCCTTTTAAACGCATTAATTTTAAAATCTTACATTAATTTTACCACACCAACATTAAAAAATCAACCACCTAAAATCGCTTCAAGCCACCCCGAACCACCTCATCCGATCCTCATCCAATTTTAATCTAGTCCTA
>ERZ842401.6194-NODE-6194-length-12862-cov-3.194815_pt1 | contig 12862 bp, 13 predicted proteins | sample MGYA00521270_ERZ842401 | MGnify/ENA primary metagenome ERZ842401 (study PRJEB31892, sample SAMEA3878208) | bioreactor metagenome | biome: Moose rumen | place: Sweden | collected 2011-10 | study: EMG produced TPA metagenomics assembly of the PRJEB12797 data set... | reverse complement strand
CCTTAAAATACGGATGGGGGCATTATTGGGAAAGTGTTTTCCGGCTCTTTGGCATGACAGAGGAAGCCAGGGATTATGGCGCGGCTGCAATGCTTACAGCCTTTTTCAGGGAGTATCTGAGCGATGCGGGAACTTATTATATGAAGAGATTCATTCTTTTGGTTTTGGCGGAGCTTATTCTTTTTAATCTGGTACCCAAGAAGTATGAACGGATCGGAAGATTTTCCGGAGTGGTTGTTTCTGTGGGACTAATGCTGTGGCTTCTAAAACTCCGCTTCTGCAGCAGGGATTATCAAAGTTATTCATCGGTGCTTTTCCCGTGTATTTTTGTGCTGCTTTTAGCCCTGATCCTTTTTCTTTTCTGTGTGATGGACAAAAAAGCTTCGAGGCAGGACAGACTTCTTGCTGTCCTGATGGTTCTTACTTTGTACCTGTCGTCCGTGGGGGGGAACAATGCCATTTATGCCAGTTTTAATAATCTTTTTCTGGTGATGCCTGTATTCCTTTATTTGGGGTCTCAGTATCTTGGATCGAAGGAAGAAATTGCAGGAAGGGTAATTCAGCCGCTTCTGATTGCGGGAAGCGGGCTGGCTGCTGTTTTTGTGTTTCAGAGCGCGTGTTTTGGATGGAACTATATTTACGAAGAGGCCAGGGGCGGGAGAGATTTCACCGGCTGCATCACAGAGATCCCTGTGCTCAGGGGAATGCGTACAAGTGCGGAAAAGAAGGAAATGTTGGAGGGATTGTACGTTTTTTTGGAGGAAAATGAGCTGACAGATGCGGAGGTTGTACTTTTCGGGAATCTTCCCGGATTGTCCTATTATATGAACCTGGCGCCGGCGTTCAACATATGGAGTGAGCTTGCATCCTATCATCATTCCGCCATGTTGGAGGAACTGCGTGCATTGAGTGAACAGAAAGAGGATGGGGCACGGCTGCCGCTGGTGATCATGTCTGACGAATACGCAGAGGCTTTTGTGAATCATGAGACAGAGGTTTTTCCGGGAGACGGAAGCATGGGACAAAAATTTCAGGTGCTTGTCATTTGGATGGAGAAGGAGGGATACCGGCAAGAACCAATTTATGAAAATTCAGGTATCCAGGTTTTTGCGGCAGCGGAGTGATGCCCTATTTTTTGAAAAAATATCTTGCAATTGACAAGAGGATATGCTACAATAAAAAACGGTCTTTTTTGAAAGGAGGGTTTCGAGATGAAAGTAAGATCATCAGTAAAACCGATCTGCGACAAGTGCAAGATCATCAAGAGAAAAGGACGCATTAGAGTAATCTGTGAGAATCCGAAGCATAAGCAGAGACAAGGTTGATCATCACCTGATTTTATACAGGAGATTACTTGTTGATACCATGACGGGATATTTCCCTGTTCCGCTTTTCATAAGAAGATGGAACGTGTTGTGGAAAGATCGGATTGGTTACCATGTGTCCGGTTGGGTGAAAACCCCAATCAATTAGTAATGCAGCATATGAATCACAGCATATGCGCGAAGAAATGGAGGAAAAATGTAAATGGCTCGTATCGAAGGTGTTGATTTACCCAGAGAGAAAAGGATTGAGATTGGTCTGACCTATATTTATGGGATCGGAAGACCTACCTCAAACAAAATTCTGGCAGAGGCAGGAGTGAATCCTGATACCAGAGTGAGGGATATCACCGATGACGAAGTGAAGAAGATCACCGAGGCGATTGAAAAGCTGGGTGTGATGGTGGAAGGTGACTTGAGAAGAGAAGTTGCAATGAACATCAAGAGACTTCAGGAAATCGGATGCTATCGTGGGATCCGTCATCGTAAGGGACTTCCTGTTCGCGGTCAGAATACCAAGAACAACGCAAGAACACGGAAAGGTCCCAAGCGTACCGTTGCAAACAAGAAAAAGTAAAACAAAACGTATAGTTTAGGAAAGTAGGTTAGTTTAAAATGGCGAATAAAACTGTTGCAAAGAAAGTAACAAAGAAGCGCGTCAAGAAAAACGTTGAACGCGGACAGGCACATATCCAGGCATCCTTTAACAACACGATCGTGACTCTTACCGATCTGGAAGGAAATGCTTTGAGCTGGGCAAGTGCCGGCGGTCTTGGTTTCAGAGGTTCAAGGAAATCTACTCCATATGCTGCACAGATGGCGGCAGAGACAGCGACAAAGGCTGCTCTTATCCATGGACTGAAGACCGTAGATGTATTTGTAAAAGGACCTGGCTCAGGCCGTGAGGCAGCAATCAGAGCGCTGAATGCAGCGGGACTTGATGTGACCAGCATCACAGATGTTACACCCGTTCCTCATAACGGATGCAGACCGCCTAAGAAGAGAAGAGTATAAACAATTAAGAAAATCTAATTGCTCGGAGCAGAGGCTCCTTCGCAAAGATTTTCTAAATTGTTTGGAATTTGCTGCGCAAATTCCGGGAGACAGGGGTTTCGTAGCAAAGATTTTCCAAATTGTTCGGAGTTTGTTGTGTGGATTCCGGCAGACAGGGGGCTTCGCACTTGGTGATTATTGTTGGAGGAAAGCGCTGCCGGCGCTGTAAACAACACAAATAAGAAAGGAAAAAGAAAATGGCAGTAAATCGCGTACCGGTATTAAAAAGATGCAGGGCATTGGGACTTGAACCGTCCTATCTTGGATATGACAAGAAGTCTAACAGAAAAAATTTAAAAGAAGGCAAGAAAGTCAGCGAGTATGGTCTTCAGCTGAGAGAGAAGCAGAAAGCAAAATTCATTTACGGAGTTTTGGAGAAGCCTTTCCGCAATTATTATGACAAGGCTGATAGAATGAAAGGGCAGACCGGTGAAAATCTCATGGTTCTGCTTGAGAGAAGACTTGACAATATCATCTTCAGAATGGCGTTTGCAAGAACGAGAAGAGAGGCAAGACAGATCGTTGGCCACAAGCATGTGCTTGTAAACGGCAAGATGGTCAATATTCCTTCCTATCTTGTAAAAGCAGGTGATGTGATCGAGATCAAGGAGAACAAGAAGTCCATGCAGAGATACAAGGATATTCTTGAAACCACCGGCGGCAGACTGGTACCCGAATGGATGGATGTGGATATAGAGAACTTCAAAGGAACTGTTAAGAATCTTCCCACAAGAGAGATGATTGATTCTCCTGTGAACGAAATGCTTATCGTCGAGTTGTATTCCAAGTAAGACGTGGCAGCAGTGACAGGAGCCAGAAAGTTCATAAAGGAGGGTATTTGCAGTGTTTGATTTTGAGAGACCTAATATTGAGGTTACCGAGATTTCAGAAGACAAAAAGTATGGCAAGTTTGTTGTAAAGCCTCTGGAAAGAGGATACGGCATCACCCTTGGGAACTCACTCAGAAGAATTATGCTTTCTTCTCTTCCGGGTGCTGCAGTAAGCCAGATTAAGATCGAAGGAGTGCTCCACGAGTTTAGCTCCATTCCCGGAGTGAAGGAGGATGTGACAGAGATCATCATGAATCTCAAGAGCATTGCTATCAAGAATAACAGCGAGACAAACGAGCCGAAGACTGCATACATCGAGTTTGAGGGCGAAGGAGTTGTGAGAGCCTCAGACATCCAGCATGATCAGGATATTGAGATTTTGAATCCGGATATGGTGATTGCGACTCTCAGCGGTAAGGATGCAAAACTTTATATGGAGTTGACAATCACCCGGGGACGTGGGTATGTAAGTGCGGATAAGAATAAGCATGATGATCTGCCAATCGGTGTGATCGCAGTGGATTCTATATACACTCCGGTGGAAAGAGTCAATGTCACAGTGGAAAACACCCGTGTGGGGCAGAGCACTGATTTTGACAAACTGACATTGGATGTTTTCACAAATGGAACCCTTGCACCGGATGAGGCTGTCAGCCTTGCAGCAAAGGTTCTCAGCGAGCATTTGAGTCTCTTTATTGATCTCTCCGAGAATGCTAAGACTGCGGAGGTCATGGTGGAGAAGGAGGACGACGGCAAAGAAAAGGTGCTTGAGATGAGCATCGATGAACTGGAACTTTCCGTTCGTTCTTATAACTGCTTAAAGAGAGCCGGAATCAACACCGTGCAGGAGCTCACCAATAAGACTGCTGAGGATATGATGAAGGTGCGTAATCTGGGGCGCAAATCCCTTGAGGAGGTTCTCGGCAAACTGAAGGAGTTAAATTTACAGCTCAATTCCTCGGATGAGAGTTAAGTGATGATTATCATGCGGGATAAAGCCGATGAGTACCTGCATGAGTAATCCAAAGATGGAGCAAACTGCATCCGGTAAGTAAGTCCGATGAGCGTGGCCGGATGTACCTGAAATGGAGAAAGGATAGAAAATGGCAAAGTATAGAAAGCTTGGCAAAACATCTTCACAGAGAAAAGCATTATTGAGAAACCAGGTGACAGCGCTGATCGCTAACGGCAGAATTGTTACCACCGAGGCGAGAGCAAAGGAGATCAGAAAGATTGCAGAAGGTCTGATCGCACTTGGCGTCAGGGAAAAAGATAATTATGAGACAGTGACTGTTACCACGAAGGTTGCCCGCAAGGATAAAGATGGCAAACGAGTGAAGCAGATCGTAGACAGGAATGACAGGACTAAGGTTCTCTCTGATACCCATCGCGATAAGGACGGGAAAATTCTTCGCATCGAAAATGGTGTTACTGTGACCGTTTATGATGAAGTTCAGAAGGAAATTAAAAAAGACCTTCCCTCCAGACTTCACGCGAGACATCAGATGATGAAAGTTTTGTATCCTGTTGTGGAGGTTCCGAAGGAGGCTGCAGGCAGAAAGAGAAACACCAAGGAAGTTGACTTGGTTGCCAAGCTGTTTGATGAGTATGGTCCCAAGTATGCGGATCGTAAGGGTGGATACACTAGAATCATCAAGATCGGTCCCCGCAAGGGTGATGCAGCGATGGAAGTTGTGATCGAGCTGGTATAATAAAAAGATTGGGGCTGCTCAGCATGGAAGAGATTCTGTGCTGGGTAGTTTTTTATACCATATGAAATTGCGTCCGTCAGGACGCATGGGAGGCAGTGCTATCATGAACAGAAGTAACATGACCCGTGTTATTATTTTTCTTTTAATGACGTCTGTTGCGATATTTGGCGGATGCGGGAGAAAAGAGGTTTTGCCGCAGATTTATGAGGAGGTTCTGGAGATTCCTGGAATCACAGAGGAATATGAGCTGCTCTTTGTAGCAGACAGCCATATTTCTCTCTGCGATGAGAGAGATCCGGATGTGAAAGAGAAAGCAGCGCAGCGATATGAAATGTTTCGCAGTCCTTTGGGGAAAGGGGCTGATGAGACTTTCCATAATACAATGGAATACGTCAGGATAGAACAGCCGGATCTTTTGATCCTGGGCGGAGATATTGTGGATTCAGCTATGTGGGCATCCATTGATTTTGTAACAAAGGAGTTGGAGAATACCGGCGTCGACTGGGTTTACAGTATGGGAAATCACGATTTTGAGTATGGACAGGAATATTATAGTCAGAGGGCATTTGAGGAATATCTGCCGAGATTGGGCAAGATCAGCAAGGCAAGAGATGGATACCAGATAAAAGATCTTGGGGAGTTTATTATCTTCCTGGTGGATGATGAGAGCAATAAGATCAGCGAAGAGGCGGCAGATGCGCTGGAAAGCATGTTCAATCAGGATAAACCGATAATTCTGGTGACGCATGTGCCGATAGAACCGCATCTGGATCAGACCTTGTGGCAGGAGAGCATCAATGTATGGGGAGCAGATCAGGATGGAAATTCCAGAGTTCTTCTTGGATACCATTCCTGTTATCCGGATGAAAATACTGCCAGATTCCTTGATCTTGTATTCGCGGATGGCAGCCCGGTACAGCTCGTATTGGCAGGACATGTCCATTTTTATCACAGGGACGGTCTGGACCAACGACTCATACAAGTGGTGACCGGAGCGGGATTTGAAAATGAAATGGTCAGGGTAAAAGTAAAACCAGCTGTTTTAAAGTGATAATTATTTTTCGAAACACCCGTAATTTTTATCGGAATTCCTATCTCCGCACCATACAAAGCCATGTTCTGTGAACAGACGGAAACATAGATCGCTGGGATCGATCTTGTAAGAGAATTCCTTTGTCCGGTCAGAATATCTGATGCTTTCATCAGGAAATACCTCGGAAATTCCGTTGGAATTATAGGCGACAAAGGGATTATAGACCGGATTAACACAGACAGCGCGTCCCTGAGAATGGAGGCTGGAGACGGTCAGAGTGTCATACAGCCCGAAGCAGAAGGAATTATTGCTCCCGGCGGAGACACGGCAGGAACCGTCATATTCATCGAGGGGAAGGACGCTTTCCAGGCAATATTTATTTCTGTATAATTCACAGAAAATCTCTGCCAGATCCTGCGCAATTGCTTTATTACAGATGATTGCCCCTTCTGTAGGGTTATTTTCGAAATCAAAGTACCAGATATGAAGGAAATAAAGATCATCGAGGGAAATAATATTCTGTGTGTCGATGCCGGGTAAAGGGGCAGAAGCTCTTTTCAGATCCGGATAAGACTTACCGGACATATAGCTTCGCAGGGCATCAGAGAGAGGAGCGTAATAGAAGCCCTCCGAATACAGTGTATAATTTTCGGCGGGCTGGGAAGCATTTAAAACCGCAGAGACAAGATTGCTGCGCAGATCAATTCCGCTTTCAGGGGTATTTGCAGCAGAGTTTTTTTTATCGCTTTCTGATCCTGCCTCTCTTTTGGCGGAAGGAGCATAGGCGATTTCGGGATTGGCAGAGGCATATTCGTTCAGGCTTTCGGAATTTGTGCGAAAAATTTTGGTGAGCATGCCGACGACAACACATAATGCTGCCAAAAAAAAGACCAGTTTTAAGATTTTATTATAATCAATATTCATATGACTCCTTATTCGGGGATCTTTTCAAAATGCTGATAATCTTTTGCACCTGCCCAGCTCCCGCCCCAACTGAAACCATGTTCTGTGAAAAGTAAATAACATAAGTCATTTTTATCAATCTTATACGCAAACTCGCTGCTTCTGTCTATATAGTCTTCACCTGATGCCGGAAGTATTGTATTTTTCCCGCCGGTGCTCTCGGAGATATATGGATTATAAAGCGGGTTGATATCAACAGCAAGACCGTAAGCGTGCATGGAGAGGATCCGGGATCCGGCAGAGGAATTTTCTCTGTAATTAAAACAGGAACTGTTGTTATCCTCCATGGATGCCTCATCATCGCCGAAATATTCGTCAATCAGGCGGACTTTGCCGATGGGGTAGTGGTTTTCATAAAGCGCTGAGAAGATATCAGCAAGATCCTTCGCGATGGCTTTATTGCAGATCAGTTCACCCTCTTCCTGTCTGCCCTCAAAATCGTAATAAAGGACGTGAACATAGGCCAGATCATCAAAAGATATCACGGAATTACTGACTGTGCCAGGTTTTGGATAAGAATTGCCTGTCATATATTTGCGAAGATTTTCCGAAAGCGGAGCATAGTAAAAGCCTTCGGCACTGTTGGTATACGCTTCATCGGGAAGCGTGGAGTTTAACAAGCCGCCGATCAGAGAAGTTTGATAGGCTCCTTTGCTGCCTTCTGTTTTTTCGTCAGTGTTTCTGGTCTGACCGGGGCCTGAACCAGCGTCCGGAATTCTTTCCGGAGATTCGGATGATTCGATGGATTCAGAATTTCCCGGGATTAGCGCCAGGCTTTCCGGCTGCGAAGGAGGGGTCAGCAATTTGAGAATCATATTTGATACGATCGCCGTGTTCACTGTAAAAAATAACAGCAATAATAATAATCTGATAATTTTGTTATGGTCAATATGCATGGGATTATTATACCATAAATCTTAACGGCAGACAAGTTTTGGCATTGTTTCAGCTGCAGAATTAAAAGGAGTAGAGGAAAATTGAAAACAGTTATTTTTGATATGGATGGTACACTTCTGGACACAGAGAAATATTACAGAGTATTCTGGAAAAAGGCTTTGGCACATTTTGGATATCAGATGACAGATGATCAGGCCTTGTCGATGCGCAGTCTGGGGCAGCCCTTTGCGCCGGCGCATTTAAAAGAAATGTTCGGGGAAGAGATCGAGTATCAGGCAGTGAGAAATTATCGCAAAAAGATCATGGAGGAGCACATACAAAAAAATGGAATTGATTTGAAACCTGGAGCTGTAGAGCTATTAAAGGATCTGCAGAGTCAGGGATTCACAACTGCCATCGCCACAGCCACAGATATGGAGAGAACTAAGCGATATCTGGAAATGACAGGACTTACGCCATATATAGATAAGGTCATCAGTGCGGTGATGGTAAAAGAGGGAAAGCCATCTCCTGACATTTATCTGTTCGCATGTGAACAACTGGGAGTTGATCCAGGCGAGACCTTTGCTGTGGAGGATTCGCCCAATGGTGTGGTTTCTGCATATCGCGCAGGTTGTCAGGTGATTATGGTGCCAGATCAGACTAGCCCGGATCAGGAGCTTTCTGCCATGCTTTATGCGTGTGCGGCGAATCTGACAGATGTGGAAGAACTATTGAAAAATACTCCGAAATAGATTAAAATATAGTTTGTGAAAAGAAGGGAGACACACTATAAATACAAAATTTTCACAGGAGAGGAAAATGCGATGAGAGAAAGCGGTATTTTATTTCCTATCTTTTCGATCCCATCGAAATTTGGAATCGGAAGCTTTTCAAAGGAAGCCTATGAATTTGTAGATTTTCTGAACAGGTCGGGGCAGGGGTTCTGGCAGATTCTTCCAATGGGGCCCACGGGTTATGGTGACTCTCCGTACCAGCCTTTTTCTGCGTTTGCCGGTAATCCTTACTTTATCTCTCTGGAAACACTGATTGAGGAAGGTTTGCTTAAATATGAGGAGGTAAACGGGGTAAATTTCGGCAGCAATGAGGAACGGGTGGATTACGGTGCGTTGTATGAGAATCGTGCCAAGGTGCTGAAGCTTGCCTTTGAGCGTTTTAAGGAAAATTCTTTGGAAGAGAAGGCGTATGCAGAGTTTAAGAAAAAAGAAAGCTACTGGCTGGATGATTTCGCACTTTTTACAGCAATCAAGGCAGATCAGGGCGGTATCGCCTGGCCTGACTGGGAGGAGGACTTGAAGACAAGAAAGCCGGAAGCTATCAAAGCGGTAAAGAAAAAACTGGCAGAGGAACTGGATTTCATTTCGTTCAGACAGTATGAATTTGATAAACAGTGGAAAAAGCTGAGAAAATATGCAAAGGAAAAGAATGTGAAGATCATTGGGGACCTTCCGTTCTATGTATCTCTGGATTCTGCAGATGCATGGGCTCACCCGGAGGTTTTCCAGATGGATAAGGATCTGGTTCCCACTGTGGTGGCCGGATGTCCGCCTGACGCATTTTCACGCACCGGACAGCTTTGGGGGAATCCGATCTATGACTGGAAAGCGTTAAAGAAAAACAGATATGACTGGTGGGTGAAGAGGATTGAGAGAAACTATGATTTCTATGATGTGATCCGAATTGACCACTTTCATGGTTTTTGCGATTACTATGCGGTGCCTTATGGCGATGAGACTGCAGAAAAGGGAACCTTTCATAAGGGACCTGGCATGGATCTGTTTCAGGTACTTAAGTCAGAGATCAAAAATCTGAAGATCATTGCCGAGGATTTGGGGACTGTGACGGAAGAGAATCAAAAACTGCTGGAGGAGACGGGATTCCCTGGAATGAAAGTGCTGCAATATGGTTTCACCAGCTGGGACAGCTGTTATGTGAATCACAGACATAATAACAATTGTGTGGTATACACCGGAACTCATGACAATACCCCCACAATGGCTTGGATCCAGGAAATCAACGACGGGGAACGCAGTTTTGTGAGAAGATATATCAATTCCCAGAATACGGACTACGGCGGGTTTGTGTGGGATTTCATCAGGGAGGCGTACCGTTCGGTGGCAGATCTATGCATTATTCCTTTGCAGGATTACCTTTGCATGGGAAAAGAAGCAAGGCTTAATACGCCGGGTACTGCTGACGGCAACTGGCAGTGGAGATTAAAACCCCATTTCCTTTCCGCAGACCTGGAGAGAAGTATTCGGAGTCTTGCGGAAACCTATAGCAGGATTCCGAAGGAAGACTTGCAGGACAAGGAAGAAAAAGGCTGACAATATTTCCGGAGTTTGATGAAAAAGAGTGAAGTGAAAGAGAATGACAAAAGAAATGACAGACGGTTCACCGATGAAGCTGATTTTGGGCTTCTCGGTGCCGCTTTTATTTGGGTTTTTATTTCAACAATTTTATAATCTTGTGGACACCGTGATTGTAGGAAGGTTTCTGGGAGTGGATAATCTTGCGGCGGTGGGGGCCACCGGCTCCGTGAATTTTCTCGTGATCGGTTTCTGTATGGGAATATGCAGCGGATTTTCTATTCCGGTCTCTCACAAATTCGGGGCAGGCGATTATGAGGGGGTTCGCAGATATGTGGCAAACTGCGCATGGCTCGGCGGCGCATTTGCGTTAATCCTGACAGTTATTACCACATGCTTTTGCAGACAGATTCTGGTGTTGATGAAGACGCCGGAAAATATTTTCGACGGGTCGTATCAGTATATTTGGACCATTTTTCTGGGAATTCCCACAGTGTTTCTGTACAATATCGTCTCGGGAGTGATACGGGCGCTGGGGGACAGTAAAACTCCGGTTGTTTTTTTGGTGTTGTCTTCTTTCATCAATATCGGCCTTGATCTGTTTTTTATCATAGAGTTAAACATGGGAGTTGCCGGCGCAGCATGTGCAACCGTGATTTCTCAGGGAGTATCCGGAGTCAGCTGCCTCATCTTTATGGTGAAGCATTTTGAAATCCTGAGGATAAGGCGGGGGGAGTGGATGCCGGATGGACATATGATGAAAGTTCTTCTGGGGATGGGACTTCCTATGGGATTACAATATTCCATCACTGCCATTGGAAGTGTGATCCTGCAGAGCGCTACCAACACTCTGGGATCCGATGCGGTGGCCTCCGTGACGGCCGCAAACAGGATCGGAGGCTTCCTGGCCTGTCCTTTTGACGCCATGGGATCTACGATGGCGACCTATGGTGGACAGAACGTTGGCGCGGGTAAGCTGGATAGATTAGGAAAAGGACTTAAGGATTGTGTATGCCTTGGGGCAGGATATTCTGTTATTGCATTTCTTGTGGCATTTATTGGGGGGAGATCCCTGGCGATGTTATTTGTGGAAAGTACAGAAAACACCTTCAAAATTATTGAACAGGTGCGGATTTATCTAATTTACAATACATCAGCTTACTTTTTGCTGGCGCTGGTAAATATTGTACGATTTCTGATACAGGGAATGGGATTTCCGGCCTTTGCAATTCTGGCAGGTGTGCTGGAGATGCTGGCAAGAGGAATGACAGGTATCTTTTTAGTACCGCGGTTTGGCTTCGTGGGTGTATGCCTGGGGAGTCCGATTGCGTGGATTCTGGCGGATACATTCCTGATTCCGGCTTTTTTCCATGTGAAAAAGGTTTTGGATCAAAAGGCAGACCAATTATCGAGCTTTCCTTAATCCTCATCATCGCCGGCTGCTTCTGCCGCAACTGCAGACACAACAGAAGTTACAGCGGATACAACAACTGCAACAATGATCACGAGCAAACATCCTGCCATAAGTATAAACATAATAGCCACCTCTGTTTTCATCTATAATCTGATAATGATATGTACAAATTTATTATACATGTTTTTGGATACAGATGCAAGCGTTTTTATTGAAAACCCCGGGACATAAAATTTAAAAAAGGGTATTGACTTTTGCGACAATCCATTGTATTCTATAAGAGCTCGATGACGTACACGTATTGAGTGTCTTTCATATTCGCCGTTTCGGCATTTTTCTCGTATGGCCAGGAGAGAATTCCCAAATTTTTTGTTATGCAAAAAACGTAAATTTTGAAAGAATAGTTTATTGCGGAAACAGACTAAAAAAGTTTTCCGCATTATTGTTTTACGTGCACAAATCGGAACATGACATAAAAACCGGTATTATGCCATGAATCAAAGGATTACATCGGAGCAGAATAATTTTCGGAAGGGAGTGATGAAATTGAAATGATAAAACAGGACAGCAATGCGATCGCGGTGGAGCAGGGCTTGAAACTTCTGGTAGATGACTATGTCACCGGCAGGCAGAACTCGCTGATACGGTTAAAAAAAGGGACTCTGACTAAGGAAGAATTTCTGGCGGAGGCGAAAAGCCTGTTATTATCGAGAGAAGTGGTTCCGGAGAATGCAGCAGAAGAAGTTCTTAAGGCATTCGAGGAATATATATTTGGATATTCCAGGTTATCTCGTCTCATAGATGATCAGGAAATCTCCGACATCAGGGTAATCGGTTATGACTGTATCAGGATCAAGAAGAACGGCGTCAGGATGAATTCGGATATAACCTTTCCGTCAGAGAAAGAATACCGGCAATTTATTGATTATATTGCCACAAAGAATCAAGTGAATATTTCCAATTTGAATGCCATACAGCGCTTTACCGATACGGAGAGTCATCCGGATTTCATCCTGCGCTTTACGGTATCGATGCCATTGGTCAATACATATAAAGAACCGTATCTATGTATCAGAAAAGTGCCAAAAAATTTTCCGGGATTGAATGTCCTGATAAAGAAAGGAATGCTGGACAGAGATACTGCTGAGCTTTTGGTGGAAAGATTCCGCACTGGTTCCACATTGATCTGCGGCGGGAATTCTTCTGGAAAGACAACACTTTTAAATGCGCTTAAAGAAACGATTCCGGATGATATGGCCGTGCTTGTGGTCCAGCAGGCGGATGAACTGACTACCAGATTTCATCCTGATACAATGTTTCTGCACTCAC
>ERZ842401.6192-NODE-6192-length-12866-cov-8.387011_pt1 | contig 12866 bp, 12 predicted proteins | sample MGYA00521270_ERZ842401 | MGnify/ENA primary metagenome ERZ842401 (study PRJEB31892, sample SAMEA3878208) | bioreactor metagenome | biome: Moose rumen | place: Sweden | collected 2011-10 | study: EMG produced TPA metagenomics assembly of the PRJEB12797 data set... | reverse complement strand
TCGTTTTGTCGTTTTTTGTTCAACGGGCTTCGCAAAAAAATCGGACAAAATGGCTCGTTATTCAAAAATAATGTAAAATTAGAAGTCCCCATAATAGGAAAATCTGGCAAGTTAGTAATTGAATATGAGAAGGCAGAACGGCCGCCTCTTGTAAAAATATGAAAAAAGTTTTTATCATAATTTTTATTGTTTGTTCAACTTTTGTACGTGGTCAAAATCCTTTTGACTCCTGCTTTTGTATGGAATCGATGTCAGACGATGATGTTGCCGGGGTGATGAATTTGATGACGAGAAGCGGCTTTACATACATAACGCGGGGCGGCAACACACAAAATTGTTATAGGATAAAAGATTGCTGCAACAATAAAACAGTGCTTACCTGTATGGCCTTCGTGTTCCCAGATGCTGGAAAGGCTTTAAGGGCAAAGGTGCTTTTCGAGAAGAAAGGCAACAAACACGGAAAACCTGAGCTGCTTGAGTTGGTTTTAAACCATAATCATATTGTTGTGGAAACTATGCGGAATGTATTGTCGTTCAATATTTTGTACGGAAACCAGTATGATGATGTGTGGAGGCAAGTAAGGGATGAAAAACTCCTGCAATATCAATCCGATGGTAAAAATGTTGATAATCAGTTTTTCTCTAAAAAATGTTGCGACAATCTTTCAAATGTATCTGGTAACGCCCAGTCCTCCGACCTGCGGGACTTTGAAGACCGCTACTGGCTTGCCGTGGCCGTGCATCTGCCGTTGGACCTCACTTTCCAGCGCAGCGGCGACAGCGTGGTGCCGGTAATCTACTCCGTGTTTCAGGGCAACGCCGCCATCCATCCCACATCGTGGAGCTTTTCGGGCGACACGCTTAATTTCCGTTGCAAGGATATAAGTCTCAAAATAACAGCTGTTTACAACCGTGGTACCAACACTTTCGAAGGCACTTTCAAACAGTTCCTCGCAAGCTCCGCCATCACTTTCAATCCCACTTTGGGCCCGTTCAAGGCCAACCGTCCGCAGACTCCTCAGCCGCCTTATTCCTTTGATGAAGAAGAAGTTACCGTAACTTCCAAGGATGGCCGCACCACCCTTTCTGGTACGCTCACCCTTCCCCGCAAAGAGGGCCGTTTCCCCGCCGTGGTGCTTGTCTCCGGCTCGGGGCAACAAAACCGCGACGAGGAGCTTTTCCAGCACAAGCCTTTCCTTGTCATCGCCGACTATTTCGCCAGCCGCGGCATTGCCGTGCTCCGCTACGACGACCGCGGCGCGGGCCACAGCACCGGCGACGCGGCCAAAGCCACAACCCTCGACTTTGCCAACGACGCCCGAGGCGCCTTCGATTTTCTGCGCAAGCACAAGCGTATCGACAGCAAGCGGGTGGGCATTGCCGGACACAGCGAAGGGGCACTAATCGCTCAAATTGTTGCCGCCGGAAGCAATAAAGTACGGTTCGTTATTTTTCTTGCCGGACAGGGATGCTCTGGCGCCGAGGTACTTCTGCAGCAAAACCGGCGTCTGTTTGAGCTGCAGGACGTGCCCGACTCGCTTGTCGAAAAACGTCTTGCCTGCATGAGGGAGTTTTTCGTCGTTGCCGACACCATCGGGCCCAAGGGCAAGCTCATACCCACCTTGCAGGAGATTATAAGCCACAACTGCCCGAACCTTTCTCAAAGCCAGTTGCAGACCGTTGGTTTGGACAAAAAGTCGCTCTTCGGGTGGAGCCAGCAATTGACTATGCCGTGGCTCAAAACTTTCCTCAAATTGGATGCCGCACAGTATCTGCCCAAGGTGAAATGCCCCATACTTGCCCTTGGCGGTGAAAAGGATGCGCAAGTACTTACAAAAGAGAATCTTGCGCGCATAAAAGAGCTGTCCAAAGGCAAGACCGACACCCGTTCTTTGCCCTCGCTCAACCATCTTTTCCAGCACTGCACCACCGGCCTGCCCGACGAGTACATCACCATCGAAGAAACCTTCTCACCCGAAGTGCTCAAGCTCATGGCCGATTGGATTTTGGAACAATGAACAATGTACGATGAACAATGGACAATGTACAATGGATAATGGACAATTTATAGTTCCACCTCTTAACTTCTTAACTTCTCAACTCATCAACTCATCAACTCCTTAACTTCTCAACTTCTTAACTCCTTAACTCCCAACAATAAAACAACTGGCTCCCGCCCTATTCCGAACTCCGAACTATCCTCAAATCCCCCACCAAAATCCTTCCAAATGGTTTTCTGCCTCTTCCTCCACATCGTCGGGCAGTGAGTGGAACAAGTCTATACCGATGGTGGCTTCCAGCTCGTCAACCGACATGGAACATTCCTTGATATCCTGATGTTCGGGTGTGTTGTACATTATCAGCCCCATGGCGGAGAATTTGCCGTTTTCTTCTACAAGAAAAGCCTTGAAAAAAGCATCGGGCACAGCCACGTTGTTGCGTCCTATGGTGCCGTATTGGTTGTTGTAGAACACCGGTCCGCACACTATCCACACCTTGCCATAATGCCGTGCCAGACGACGTCCCATGTTTTCAGTGGCCTCCCACGAGTTGGAGTTGAGCTGGCGGTTTTGCGGGCAGCAGTTGGTAAGCAGAAAACTCTGCCGCATTGCCTCCACGCTCCATTTCATATCGGCGGCGGGGGCCATGTGTCCGCGGTCCCACAAGGTGCCGCTGTAGTCCTTGTAATGCGCCTGACGGCATTTAATATCGGAGTCCCGGTTCCAAAAGTCGTTGCCCTTGCGGGGCACGGTGCCTGCGGTTTCCTCGCGCGTAAGCTCGTAGGCTACCCATTTGGGCACAAGGCGCTGGCAGTCGTACGATGCAGTGTAGCCCACATGCGTAACCACCATGTCGCTGTCCGTGGTGGCGGGCAGTTCGTAGCCTGGTCCCTGCTGCTGGCTCGACGCCGTGCGACACGAGCACATCAAAAGTAGTACAGCAGGCACTATTTTCAAAAAAATGCTTTTCATAGTACCATCCTGTGATCAGTTGATAAAACCTATTGTCTGTCTTACTTCGTGCAGGGTGCGGCGGGCGCTTTCGCGGGCTTTTTCGGCTCCTTGGCGCATCACTTTGTCGAGATATTCGGTGTTTCCCGAAAGCTCGGCAATGCGTTGGCGGAAAGGCTCGGTGAAATTCACCATATCTTCGGCCAGCTGTTTTTTCATGTCGCCGTAGCGTATCTGGCAGCGGTTGTACAGGTCGTCGAAATGTTGCACGTTTTCGGGTGCCGACACCACGCTCATCAGTGTGAAAAGGTTCTGTATTTCGGTGGGTTTTGCCTGGTTCATCTCCGTGGGACCCATGTCGGTTTTGGCACGCATTATTTTTTTGCGTATTGCCGATGGCTCGTCGTTGAGGAAAATGGCGTTGCCTTCGCCCTCGCTCTTGCCCATTTTGCCGCTGCCGTCGAGACCGGGAATTTTCACCAGCTCGTTGCCGAAATTGTAGGCCTGAGGCAACGGGAACACCTCGATGCCGTACATTTTGTTGAAACGGTTGGCAAAGGTGCGGGTCATCTCCAGATGCTGCTCCTGGTCTTTGCCCACAGGCACTTTGGCGGCCTTGTGGATAAGTATGTCTGCGGCCATCAGCGTGGGATAGGTAAGCAGTCCGGCGTTTACGTTGTTGGGCTGCTGGCGCACCTTGTCCTTGAAGGATGTAACGCGCTCAAGTTCACCAAGATAGGCATTCATGTTAAGGAACAGATACAGCTCCACCACTTCGGGCAGGTCGCTTTGCACGTATATGGTGGCTTTTTCGGGGTCGAGGCCGGCGGCAAGGTACTCCACCAGTATCTGGCGCACGTTGCCCGAAAGGTTTTCGGGAGTGGGATGCGTGGTAAGCGAATGGTAGTCGGCTATGAAAAAATAGCAGTTGCACTCGTCCTGCAGACGTATAAAGTTACGCAATGCGCCAAAATAGTTGCCAAGGTGCAGATTACCTGTGGGACGTATGCCACTAACAACAGTTTCTTTACTCATAATCAGTATGTTATATCAAAATAATGTTCTGCAAAAACTTTTGCAAATATACAAAAAAATATGGTTTTGGGCAGTGTTTTGGCACAAGTAGCCCTACCAGCTGCCGCCGGCGCCGCCACCGCCAAAGCTGCCGCCTCCGAAACCGCCAAACCCGCCACTGCTGAATCCGCCGCCCGACGAACCGCCGAAACCTCCAATACTGCCACCCCAAAATATCGGTCCCGAGCTGGAAGCTCCGCCACTGCTGTACGTGGTGCCGCCACCATGTTTCGATGCCCATACCATCACCGCAATTATCACTATAAAAAAGAGAAACACCAATACAATAGCCGCTGTGTCGTCCCCTTCGTAATCCTTGTACGAATATTCGCCCTTTACAATAGGTATTATCACGTCCAACGCAGCTTCTATGCCGCCATAGTAGTCGTTTTCTTTGAAATGCGGTATCATCTCGCGCTCTACAATTTGCTTGCAAGTGGCATCGGGCAGAGCCCCCTCCAAACCATATCCGGTGGCGATAAACGCTTGGCCTTTTGTCTCATTTTTTACCTTCACCACTATCACCACACCGTTGTTCTCTTTCTCTTGCCCCACACCCCATTTTCTGCCAAGCTCATAAGCGTAGTCGGCAATAGCGTAGCCGTCGAGGGTTGAAACCACCACTACTGCAATCTGGTTACCGGTACTGTCGTCCAATTCCACCAGCCTACGTTCCATCGAATCCATCTGGAACTTGTTGAAAACGTTGGCAAAGTCGTTCACCAAACGCTCCGGAACCGGACGCTGCGGAATACCCGCTCTCACCGCAGACACCGCCAATGCCAAAAGCAATATCGAAATAAGTTTCTTCACTTTCATCATAAAAATACGGGCATTTCATTATTTTGCCGCACTAATAACACACTTTTCAAATAAAAATTGCCACAAACCTCAATTATTGGATTTTTTTTGGTATCTTTGCGAAACGTTCCATTATCACAATGACAATAGAACTAACTGGAAACAAAATTCTTAGAATAACCAAAACATTTTTTATGAGCAAAACAAAATGGATACTTCTGGCACTGGTTTGCGTGGCACTAACTGCAAATGGTCAGAAAAAGAAACAGGAACCCGACACCAAAGGCCTATCCGCCGAAACTTTGGTCAAAATTCAGGAATCGTACAAAAACACCGCCGAGGACAAGGCCTTGCGCAATGCCATGAACAGCATCGACCTGAACAAACTGGCACAGAACTCCGAAAACAGCACCGCTTTCAACACATACTTCTCCAACCGCGTCAACTCGCAAGCCATCACCGACCAGAAATCATCGGGACGCTGCTGGATGTTCACCGGAATGAACGTGTTGCGCAACAAGGCCATACGCAAACACAACCTGCCCGCCACTTTCCAGTTCTCGCAGGTATACACCTTTTTCTGGGACCAGCTGGAAAAATCCAACCTCTTTCTGCAGGCTGTGATAGACACCCGCAAGTCCGATTTCAACGACAAAACCGTGGAATGGCTCTTTAAGAACCCCATAGGTGACGGCGGCCAGTTCACCGGAGTGGCCAACCTACTCACCAAATACGGCATTATGCCCGCCGACGCCATGCCCGAGACCTACAGCAGCGAACACACCTCGCAACTGTCGTCGCTTATATCGCTGAAACTGCGCGAATTCGGCCTCGAGCTGCGCGACATGAGCGCCAAAAAAGGCGTTACCGAACAAAAACTGCAGGACCGCAAAGTGGAAATGCTCCAGACCATCTACCGCATGCTGGCCCTCAACTTCGGCGTACCCCCAACCGAATTCACTTGGACCCGCAAGGACGCCAAGGGCAACCCCGTGGAAACCAAGACCTATACTCCAAAATCGTTCTACGAAGAATTTGTTGACGAAGACTTCAGCAACTACTACATGATTATGAACGACCCCACCCGCGAATACTACAAAGTTTACGAGATAGAATACGACCGCCACGTGTACGACGGACAAAACTGGCGCTACCTGAACCTGCCCATGGACGAGATTGCCGAAATGGCCATAGCCTCCATCAAGGACAGCACCATGATGTACTTCTCCTGCGACGTGGCCAAGTTCCTCGACCGCTCAAAAGGTTTTATGGACATCAACAACTACGACTACGCCTCGCTGATGGGCACCACTTTCAATATGGACAAAAAACAGCGCGTTATGACACACGCCAGCGGCTCGAGCCACGCCATGACCCTCTGCGCCGTGGACATCGACAAAAATGGCAAACCCATAAAATGGATGGTGGAAAACAGCTGGGGCAACAAATACGGATACAACGGCTTTTTGATAATGACCAACGAATGGTTCAACGAGTATATGTTCCGTCTGGTGATTGAGGACAAATACATGCCCGCCAAAACCAAAGCCCTGCTCAACCAGAAACCCATCATGCTCCCCGCCTGGGACCCAATGTTCCTGCCGGAAGAATAAAATTGCAATATAAGATTTTTCAAAAAATCCGCGCCTCGTAAGGTGCGGATTTTTTTGTTGAAAAAAGTACAGGACAAATGGGCTGAAAACGCGTAAATTTGCCAAAAAAACACAAAAGCGCTGATTTGTAGCACATTACCTCACAACACGCGAAAATAACAAAAAAAAATGTATAGAAATATTTACAAAGAGTATTGAATTGGAAAAACCGTCCCGACCATAAACCACTAATCCTGTTAGGTGTGCGCCATGTGGGGAAGACTTATGGGGGCATCTATAAATAAAGAATCCCCAATTCCAAGCACTATATAACTGGTCCTTGCCGACGGAAACGATATCCCCAAGACGGCTATTGCCGAAATTGTACGGGTTCTTGACCTTGAAAAGTGGGAAAAGCAGGCACAGAAAGAGTTTTTCCGAGGTCTTCCGCATTGCGTTGTGGGCCGTGTGCGGCCCAAGGTTGACACCGGTTATTTTTATAGCCCTCACGACATCTAATATAACCCTCATGGCCCTGTTCGTGCCGTCTTGGAAAAAAGTTCCTATTTATTCGATTTTTTTTCTTTTTTTTGCAGTGTGGCATATCGGTCTTTTTTTTTGTTATTATAACGCATAAAATACTGAATCCCGGTAAATTATGCAACACGTTATGCCACTTTTTATCAACACATTTTGTTCATTTCCAGCTCTCTGGATGAACTTGCGAAACTTAAAACGATTATAATACATAAAAACATGCTAAAGTATTTGTCAATCCCTTTATTAATAGTGATTTTGCTGTTTTCTTCATGTAAATCAACTTACAATTTTTGTCAGATTTACGAAACTAAGCCATTCAACGATAATGACATAAAATCTTCCAAGAATGGCATTCAATTTGAGAATGAGCAGTGCATTATTTCATACAATTTCTGGTCAGACCACGGACATGCGGGTTTTCTATTTTACAACAAAACCGATGAAATAATATATGTTGACTTGACGAAATCTTTTTTTACTCGCAACGGTAATGTTTATGATTTGTTCGATGGAAAAGAATGGACTTCCTCTTCATCTTATTCAATATCTGATTCATATCAGTGGACAACTTCTTCATTCGCATCACTCTCAACGATAGAAAAAGTTATAACAGGGATAATGATACCAATTACTTATGGTGGAGAGGTTGTCTCTGTAACTGGAACAGTTGGTAAAAGCAAAAGTCAATCCACCACATCTGGAACATCCACTACTCGCTCATCGTCTGTGACAACCAAGGAAAAACCAATTATTGCTATACCCCCACACAAATCGAAATATATTTCTACATACAACATTGCAGTTTCTCGATTTTTATCATGCGAATTAGAAATATTGCCACAGAAAAGCTCTCGAGTAACTTTTACAAAAGAAAACAGTCCATTGCAATTTTCAAATTTTATAACTTATTCTGTTGGCGAGAATGGCAGTGTGATTTCGATTGAAAACGCTTTTTATGTTTCGGCGGTTACAAACTACGCTGAACCCGAAATAGTCGAATATCGAGAACGTGAAGCACCCTGTAAGAATTTGAAAAATGAATCTGAATATGCTAATGAAACGGAATATGGTGAACAGTTATATGATAAGTTCACGAAAGCTAACGTTTGCGTATTTGCAAGTTCTTTTTACTGGATGTATTCTACTGAATCTTTTGAACACATATATGATAAAAAAGAGGCCAATTATTCCTATTCATCGAATTATGGCGCATATAAAAAACACAACAAATAAGCCATAATAATCAATTAACTGACATTGGTTGTTACCTCAAGGTAATGCAAAAATCCATTCACCTCAACCCAAACACCTCCCGCCCTCACAAGCGGGAGTTGCTTTTTTCTCCAAGCCAAGTCCATCCCCCTGCCAGAGTTGAGGCTTGCCCAACACAGCTTCAGTCTTTTAGGCGCCTGAAGAGGTAAACCATTCTCACCCTATTATGTCATTCAGCCAATTTTCATTGTGTCATTTGGCCAAAATAACTTTCAGCATTTAATAGGCCGCCCCCCCCCCAAAAAAAAAGCATCCGGCTTTGCAGTTCCCCACACCGCAAAGCCTTTTTTTGCACCGCCACCATCCATCTCAAAAACACTGACTCGCAAGTGTAACATATTGTAGTACAATATATTGTACGTAAAAACAATGTTGATGTTTTTAACACCTTTCCGCAAGGCGTTTTTCAATCAGGGCAACAGTGCGTGGACACAAAAAAAACTCCCGCCCTTTTTCGGGGTGGGAGCATAAAAAATGAATAATTTAAACACAACCTTTTACAGCTTCGGTCCGGCGGGCACAAGAGCTTTGCCTGCGGCGTTGAAGGTGAATTTTTCGAAATTTTTGATAAAGCGGGCCGCAAGGTCCTTGGCTTTCTCTTCCCATTGTGCGGCGTCGGCGTAGGTGTCGCGGGGGTCGAGTATGCCGGTGTCCACGCCTTCGAGCAGTGTGGGGACTTCCAAACCGAAATAAGGAATTGTTTTGGTGGGAGCCTTGTCGATGCTGCCGTTAAGGATGGCGTCGATAATTCCGCGGGTGTCCTTGATGGAGATACGTTTGCCGGTGCCGTTCCAGCCGGTGTTCACCAGATAGGCCTTGGCGCCGTTCTGTTCCATGCGTTTCACCAGCTCTTCGGCGTATTTGGTGGGGTGCAGGCTAAGGAAAGCTGCTCCGAAACAGGCCGAGAAGGTGGGAGTGGGCTCGGTGATGCCGCGCTCGGTGCCGGCCAGTTTGGCGGTGAATCCGGAAAGGAAGTAATACTTGGTCTGGTCGGGGGTGAGTATGGAAACGGGAGGCAGCACTCCGAAAGCGTCGGCGGATAGGAATATCACCTTTTCGGCGGCGGGAGCCTTGCTCACGGGTTTCACTATGTTTTTGATGTGGTATATGGGGTACGACACGCGGGTGTTTTCGGTAACGCTCTTGTCGGCGAAGTCCATCTTGCCATTGGCGTCGACGGTAACGTTCTCCAGCAGTGCGTCGCGGCGTATGGCGTTGTAGATGTCGGGCTCGGCTTCCTTGCTCAGATTGATTACTTTGGCGTAGCAGCCACCTTCGAAATTAAACACGCCCTCGTCGTCCCAGCCGTGTTCGTCGTCGCCGATGAGCAGACGCTTGGGGTCGGTGCTGAGGGTGGTCTTGCCAGTGCCCGAAAGACCGAAGAAAATGGCGGTGTTTTTGCCTTCCATGTCGGTGTTGGCGGAGCAGTGCATGGCGGCAATGCCTTTCAGCGGCAGCAGGTAGTTCATTATGGAGAACATGCCTTTTTTCATTTCGCCGCCGTACCATGTGTTAAGTATCACCTGTTCGCGGCTTGTAAGGTTGAAAACCACGGCAGTTTCGGAGTTGAGTCCCAGCTCCTTGTAGTTCTCCACTTTAGCTTTTGAGGCGGTGTAAACCACAAAATCGGGTTCCCCGTAGTTGGCCAGTTCTTCGTCGTTGGGACGGATGAACATGTTCTTTACAAAATGTGCCTGCCAGGCCACTTCCATAATGAAACGCACCTTGAGTCGGGTGTTGGGGTTGGCTCCGCAGAAAGTGTCCACCACAAACAGACGTTTGCCGGAGAGCTGGTTCACAGCCAGTTTCTTGAGCTCGGCCCACGATGCCTCGGACAGCGGCTTGTTGTCGTTTTTGTATTCGTCGCTGGTCCACCACACGGTGTCCTTGCTCACTTTGTCCATCACAAAGAATTTGTCTTTGGGCGAACGGCCGGTGTAGATGCCCGTCATCACGTTGATGGCGTCGAGTTCGGTTATAGTGCCTTTGTCGTAGCCGGTAAGGCCGGGTTTTGTCTCTTCGGCAAAAAGAGTCTCGTACGAGGGGTTGTACAGAACCTCGCTGACATTGTTGATGCCGTATTTTCTTAAATCGATACTCATAGTGTTGTGAGTTTTAATTATTTATACAATGTTCTTATCTTTCCTATAAAGTTGCAAATTTAGTGTTTTTTATCCGAAAAAACAAATTTTTTATATTTTGCAGATTTTCAATATTTTGTGCAGTGCGTTGGCGTTTTTTTGTCGGTGTTTTCTGTAATTTCAGCCCAAAAACGAGGGCATAGGGCAGTAGTGGCTTTCAAGAATCGGAGATATTGTTTTTGTTTAATACTCTAGTACAACAATCGACCGATTTTTTCGTTTTAATGAGCATAGAAGAACAAAAACAAACAGCAGAAAGCATCATGGCATTGGTAAACCAGTTGCCGATAGTCGAACGTGTCCGATTCAAGGAACTATTCAAGGAGGCTCCGGAAGGGCCCAAAGAGATTGAGGAGTATCTGGAGGAGCAGCGGTTCTCCGGAGGCCGTGTGTGTCCCATATGCGGGGGTATGCATGTGCAACGCAACGGGAAGCGAGCCAACGGGAGCCAGAAGTATATATGCAAGGATTGCGGAAAAACGTTCTCAATACGCAAGAACTCGATATTCAGCGGCACACACAAGCCGATGGCCGTATGGCGCGAGTACTTGGCCTGCATGGCTGAGGGGCTGTCGCTTGACAAGAGTGCCGAACGGTGCGGCATTACACACGCGACAGCTTTTGCCTGGCGGCACAAGATACTTGATGCCATTGCCAAAGGGGAATAAATGCAGGAGTTGAATGGGATTGTGGAAGCTGATGAGGCGTTTCTGAGGGTGTCATACAAGGGCAACGCCGCATTGTTTTCATCTGTGGATGTTGGCGGGAAAGCCCGCAAACATGGCGGAGAGAACCACACACGAGGCCTTTCCGACGAGTTGGTGTGTGTCCCCTGCGCCATAGACCGCAGGGGAAACGCAGTCAGCAAGGTGGCGAAGTTGGGCAGATGCTCCGCAGAAGCGTTGGGGTATGTTCTCGGCGGCCACATTTCGGCAGAGTCCACGCTTTGCGGCGATGAGGACAAATCCTACCGCAAGTTCTCAAAAAAGAACAGCCTAAAGCTTGCGCAAATCAAGGGTGGCAAGGCTGTCAAAGGCATATTCCACATTCAACACCTGAACGCTTACCACTCCAAACTCAAGGCGTTTGTACCGTCGTTCAAAGGGGTGTCCACAAAATATTTGAACAACTGCCTTGTGTGGAATAACATAGTAGAGCACAAGGGAGGCACACTTCGCGAGAAAGCTCTAAACATCCTTCACGCCATGACGTCGTCCGTGTTTGAGGAGATAACACTTGCCGTGCCTTTACGCCCAATATTGCCTATTTTGATGAAAAACCAGTCGAATATTTAACTACAGCGAAATGTATTCATTAGGTTTTGACTCCAGAGGTTTAAAAAATGAAGACGAAATTGAATCATTACGAACAATATCGAAAGAAGGGGCAAAAATCAAAGACGACATTACATCTACAAATTACAAGCATCTTGGTGCATTAGGAAAAGATTTATATTATAAGTTGGGATGGGGAGAGCATGAATATGAAAGTTACGTTTCAAGAACAAAAAAACACGCCAAAAAGGCAATAAAGAAAAAATTTTAACGTTTTATTAGAATGAAGAAAATTATAATTTTTGCTTTTGTACTTCTCACAATTCCATTGTCTTATGCCCAAAATTATGACGGTATCGACATTTCGCACCATAATGGAAGGATTAACTGGAGACAACTCCCTAAGACCTTGGATTTTATTTATATAAAAGCAACAGAAGGTGGCACTTATGTTGACCAATATTATATACGCAACGTCGATTCTGCCACATTGTACAAGTTCAACATCGGTTCGTACCATTATTTCAGAATGACATCAAGTGCCGAAAAACAGTTTGCCAATTTCAAGAAAACCGTGGTCAAAGCCAAGCAAAAACTAATACCGATGGTTGATGTTGAGCTGAATGGCAAAGATGATAACGGTTGGAACATTGACGGGTATCACACATCTGTAAATGCAGAGAAAAATCAGATAATAAAAAGTTTGAAGACTTTGCTGGCAAATATTGAAAAGGAGTATGGATGTCGCCCAATGATTTATTGTACATGGGCGGCTTATGTGCAAGTGGTAAAAGGCAATTTTGACAATTACAAGATATATCTTGGCAATTATGCGCCCACGCCAAAAATAAACAACTACACAATATGGCAATATTCTGAAAAAGAATCAATAACCGGCATACCCAAACATACAGACGTATGCGTATTCAACAAAGGCAAATGTATAAAAGATATTGAAATGCCCAACAAATAACTCCCCACGGCGGAGCTCTGCAAAAAAATAAAAAAATTCTCTGAATTTCTTTGCGGATTCAGAAAAAAGTAGCGGCGTACCATACCGCCAAAACCACCACCTCCCACACCGCTTTCCGCCACACGGGAGGCTGGTGCAAATGAGGCTATCCTATATAACCGTCAGAACACCAAACATCTGCACACCTGCCATTCACAGCAAGTATTAAGTAAAATACTTTTTTATTTGGTGGCACAGAAAAAACTCCG
>ERZ842401.6191-NODE-6191-length-12874-cov-6.317497_pt1 | contig 12874 bp, 8 predicted proteins | sample MGYA00521270_ERZ842401 | MGnify/ENA primary metagenome ERZ842401 (study PRJEB31892, sample SAMEA3878208) | bioreactor metagenome | biome: Moose rumen | place: Sweden | collected 2011-10 | study: EMG produced TPA metagenomics assembly of the PRJEB12797 data set... | reverse complement strand
TTGTGGCACCGTGCTCTGCATCGGCAACGGCGGCTGCGAGTTCTCGATGAAGAACGCCGACGGAACGCCTGACAAGAGCGCTACGCCCCAGAACAACTCCTGCCAAGGTAACGTCTTGAAGTTGGCCAAGAACAGTGTTGAATACCTGATGTCTATTTAAGTTGTCAACTTGATATAGAAGTTAGTTAGTAGTTTTGGTATATAAACCAAAAGGTTGTTTTTCAGGATAATAAATCCGCCCGGTGCATCTACGGAATGCTTCGGGCGGGTTTCGTCATTCCCGCCCTTCATTGGCTCCGGGTGGCCGGTGCCAGTCCGAGGATGCTACTCCAGCTCTGGAAGAAGGTCACGGAGTTTGTTGAATGCCCTTGGGTTCGACTTCTTCCACTTCTGTGCAGCTGCAGCACTCTCGAACTTCAGCGTCTTACCTTCTCTGTGTTCCTGTCTGGCCTTTTCTATCTTTGCAGCCAGTGCAGGGGTGATTTCCAAGTCATCATCCTCCACAGGAACAAGCGTGTAAAGCTTTCGGTTCCTGCGGATGTAGACGCGTTCTCCACCGTCAACCCGGTTAAATGAGGTTGTCAGGTTGCTTCTGAAATCTCTCATCGTCAATGCTGTCATAACTCAAAAATGCTTGGTTCTTGGGCGCAAAGGTAGACATTTTATTCCAAACGGCCAAACTTTTGTGTACACATCCCAGAGAGTGCACCCCCAAACCACAGTCTTATTATGCGAACGTTAGGAAACTTTGTAATTCAGTACCCCGACCGAGAATCGAACTCGGAACTAAGCTTTAGGAGAGCCTTGTTATATCCATTTAACTATCAGGGCAGTGGATTTCGGGTGCAAAGGTAGTCATTTTTTGCGAAAAATGACTACCTTTGCAGCATAAAACATTCAAAATAATTAAAAATATGGGAAAATTAGTCATTAACTCGTATGACGAGTTTGCCGCCCATCTGGGCGAGGAGTTGGGAAAATCGGAATGGCTGGAGGTGGACCAGCAGCGTATCAACCTGTTTGCCGACGCTACGTTGGACCACCAGTGGATTCACGTGGACGTGGAGCGCGCCAAGGAGGAGAGCCCCTATAAATCGACCATTGCCCATGGCTATCTGACACTGTCGTTGTTGCCCTATATGTGGGACCAAATCATTGAGGTGAACAACATCAAGATGCTGGTGAACTATGGCATGAACGACATGCGCTTCGGGCAGCCCGTCATCACGGGCAGCCGGGTGCGGTTGGTCACCAAGCTGCACAGTATCCAGAACCTGCGCGGTATCTGCAAGGCTGAAATCAAGTTCCAGATAGAGATAGAGGGTCAGCGCAAGCCCGCTCTTGAGGGTATTGCCGCCTTCCTGTACTATTTCGAAAACTAAGCCCTATATTTATAATCCTTTGCAGGGTAAGACAGTATATCCTTTACCGGGTAAGAGTGTATATGGTTTGCCGGGTGAAGGTGTATATACTTTGCGGGGTAAGACTGTATACCCTTTACGGGGGTAAAGTGTATAACTTGGGGGGTATAAAGTCCGTCACTTTAGGGGTGCAAAGTCCGTCACTTTAGGGGTACAAAGTCCGTCAGTTTGCCCCCCAAAGGGTATACACTTTGCCCCCATAAAGTATATACACCTTTTGGGGGTAAAGTATATACAGTCTTGGGGTAAAGGTGTATACTCGCTTACCCCAAAGGTGTATATAGTCTTCAACGCACTGATTATAAACACTTTACGGGCAAGATGCGCGCACATGGCAGCCATTGTGCCCTCGCGCGCGCGTAATAATGTAATAAGGTGTATCCGTGTCCTGTCGTCTGCGCTATTGCATTGCTTTGAAGTCTATTTCCTTAAAGGCAATGCGCTGGCGGCGCCAAGTGTAGACGCAATACAGGTGGCCATTGCGGCCCTGAATGATGGCGGGATAGGAGTATTGGTCGATGGGCGAATCCTCCAATGTCAGGGCATGACGCCATGTCTGTCCGTCGTCGCTGACGGCAATGGAGATAGGGGTGCGGGGACCTTTCTTGGTTAGCGGGAGGGTGGCGAAGTTGTTGTAGATGAGCACGTGGCGGCCATCCTTTAGCGTGACGGCATCGGTGCCGCTCTGGTTGTTCTCCACCTCGGTGAGGGTTACAGGTGTCCACGTGTCACCGCCGTCACTGCTGAACGATGTGGCCAGACGAGCATTATGGGTGCGCATGAGTACTTGCAGACGGCCGTCTTTTAACTTTAGGATAGAGGGCTGTATGCAGTCGATGGGGTGGGGCAGGTTGTCGTCGGTCTTTATGGCCTCGGTGCTCTCTACGGCAACGTATTTCCATTTCAGGTCCTTCACGGGTTTGCCCGTCTTCCACTGGCCATCATTGAGGTCCAGTATCTCCATGTGGAAGCGCCAGCCTTTGTCTTCTGTCGATGAGCCACAGAGCAGACGTCCATTGATCAGTTCGGGTTTGTTTTTGATGGGGCCGAGGAAAGCGCGGCCTTCGGCATCGAAGGGCAGTGGCTCTTTGTCGCTCCAAGTACGTCCGCCGTCCTTCGACTTCGCCAGCCAGCCCGTCCAGTCACCCACCGTCGTGCCTATCTTGAAGAACAGCCACAACTCGCCGTTGGGCATTTCAAAGAGCACGGGGTTCCAGCAGGTCTTGCGCTTCAACGTGGCAGGCACATTGGTCAGGCGAGTGGTCTTGGTGTTGTAATCGTAGGTGGCCTCGTCGGGGAGGGAGGACTTGACGGCAGAACCGTCAAGTACACTGAGACGGATGGGACCGGCGGTGGCGGGGGTGGTATCTTCCGTGAGGCCAGAGAGCCCCATCATCTTGGCATTGGGTGCGTTGAGCTCCAGCACGCCGTCGGCAGCCAAGATGGGCGTGCTCCACTCGCTGCTGCCTTTCTTCTTGATGTTGACGTAGATGCAGACGTCTGGGTCGCGCTCGTGGGTGCCTCCGAAGTAGGCAGCCACGAGGTCGCCCTTCTTGGTCTCGACGATGGTGGAGGCATGAGCTTCGGGGAAGAAGGTGTGGTCGTAGAGGAACTCGTCCTTGACGATGGCTTTGTAGGCGGTGGGGATGTTGACATGGAAGTCGTAGTCGCCAGAGCCGATGGTCTTGACGGTACCGTCGGGCAGGTGGATGTCAGCCGTCGTGTTGCAAGGGATGGCGACGTGCCAGTCTAAGTGCTGCAGCGTCTTCTGCCAGTTGCTGACGACAGTGCCGTAGGGCGTGTCGTAGCAGACGTTGGCCCACTCGCAGTCCTCGATGTCGAAGGCGGGCTGGAGGGTGAGGTGCTTGTAGGCAGGCGGTGTGTTGGCCGAGGCTATGCCTCGGCGTACGGGACTGGTTGTGGGGGCGGTAGTGGGGATGGTTGTGGGGGTGGGGAGACTTTGGCGGATGCCGCCGAGGTACTGGTAGCACCAAGTCAGCAGGTCGCCCAGCAGCATGACGTGGTTGCCCGAGTTCATCTTGGGCGAGGCCTTGTCGCCGTTCCAGAGTTCCCAGATAGTGGTGGCACCTTGTTCGGCCATGTAGCCCCACGAGGGGTATGACTTTTGCGTGGCCAAGAGGTAGGCCACATCGGCAAAGCCGTTATCGGAGAGGCCACGCAGCAGCCATGAGATGCCAATGACACCACATGACACGTGGCCCTTGTTCTGGATACAGATGTTCTCCACTACCTGCTTTGCCACGTCCTCGCGGCAGTCATCAGGCACAATGCCGAAAGCCAGTGGCAGCAGATTTGCCGTCACCGTGTTGTTGCCATAAAAGACAGAGTCAGGGTAAAGCACGTGGCCGGGGCGCGGCGAAGTGCCACGCTTAATGGTCAGGAAGCGCTTGTTGAAGTCGGCTATCATGATTTCTCGTTTCTTGTCAAAATAGCCAGCGTCGTCGCTTAGGTCTTGCATCCGTGCCCACTCGCTCATCAGTTGTAGGCAGCGGATGACATAGGCTGTTGACATCAGTGCGCCGTCGGTCTTTCGATTGGGGTCTTGCGAGTGTATCAGTTCCAACTTTTCGGGTGGCGGGCACCAGTCGCCATAACGGTCTTTCTCGATGATGCCATTCTTGCTGTACTCGCTGATGAGGTGGTGCAGCCACTTCTTAATGTAGGGATAGCTGTCAATGATAGGCTGGCGGTTGCCATACTGCTGATAGAGCATGTCGCAGGAGAACGGCAAGGCGGCGGGCCATGTCACATTGTCAGAGAAATAGTTCCAAAACGTGGGGGCCACATCGGGGATGCAGCCGTCGGTGCGCTGTGCCTCGCAGATGTCGCGCATCCACTTGGTGTATAGTCGCTCGTTGTCGAACAAGAAGCTCTCGCCCAGCGAGCCTACTGTGCGGTCGCCCAGCCACGGCTGGCGCTCGTCGCGCTGCGGGCAGTCAACGGGCATGCCCTTGTAGTTGTCCAATATGCCCCACCAGGCATTGCGCATCACCTTATTTAATATTGTATCCGAGCACTCAAAGTGCCCAGTAGTAGTCATCTCGTCGCTCACCTGCTCGCCCACAAAGTCAGACTTCTTGGCATTTTTCAATCCAATGACCTCCACATACTTGAAGCCGTGATAGACAAAAGTCGGTGCCCACCAGCGGCCAGAGCCTTCTGTCCCGTTGCAGATGTAGGTATCGGTAGACTGTGCATTACGGAAGTTCTCACGATAGAGCGTGCCGTCAGCGTTTAATTTCTCTGCATAGACAAAGCGGATGGTGTCGCCTTTCTGACCACGCACTTGAGTCTTGAGCCATCCAGCCATGTTCTGGCCCAAGTCAATGATGACGGAACCCTTACGGGGTAGGAGTGAGTGGGGCTGAACCGCCTGCAACACCTTCATGCCCGGTGTCATCTGGCCGCGAAGCGCAGCCTGTGGGATGTCAGTGCGCTCTGCGGGCAGCCATTGGGAGTCGTCGAATCCAACGTTGGTCCAGCCTTTGAGTTCCTGACGGGCATCATACTCCTCACCGTCATATTCATTATTAGCACGGATGGGGCCGTTAGCCGTCACCTTCCAGCCCTTATCGTCAGTCTGCAGGCGCTGCGTCGTGCCATCCTCATACTCCACGATGACATTGATGCGGCACTTTGGCATGCCGAAAACAGGAATCTTATAAGGCTTGTGCTGCTGCATGGGAAAGAGACGCCCGTTGCCGAGGGCTATGCCGAGACAGCACCCTCTCTCTGCCCCTTCCGAGGAGAGAGGTGTAGATAGGCTCTGGCAGATTACATTTGTAACGTCATAAGTGTTATAGTAGATGGTCTTGCGGTAGTCTGACGGCACGGGAGTCAGCACACGGTCGCCCTGTCGCTGGCCATTGACGTAGAACTCGTGCAGTCCGATGCCTGCCACGTAAGCCGTGGCCCGCCGGACAGGCTTGTCTTTTAGTTTGAACTCCTTGCGCAGATAGCGGGCTGCCAACCGCGTGTGCATGCCCCGCTCCTCGCCAGGCTGCAGGCTCTCCAGTCCAATCCAGTAGCCGCTCCACTTCGACTCGTTGAGCAAGCCAATGCTGAAGCGTCCGCCATCCGTCCAGTCCGTCTCCCCTTTGTTAGTAAACACTTTTACTTTCCACGTGCAGAATGTACCACTCGTCAGCGGTTGGCCTTGGTAGCGAATCCACAATTGTTCGTCACTGCTGACCTGCCCAGTGTTCCACACCTCGCCTTTGTCGTTGCTCACCACAATCTGATAGGCCGTCTGGTGCACGTCTTTCTTGTCTGACGTTATCTGCCACGAGAAGCGTGGCTCACTGGTGTCTATGCCTAATGGGGCTTGCAGGTTCTCCACCCGCAGGTTTTTGAGCTCCACTTTGGCGGATAAGGGTAAAAAGGTAAAAAGGTAAACAAGTAAAATACCCATTTCCCACCTTTGCTTCTGATTAATATTGAGTACTTTCATAGTTGTTGTCTCTTAAAGTTTCGCCTTTTTACTTTCTTACCTTTTTGTCGTTATTCATTGAGGTCGCGTTCCTTGGCCTTATAGCCATCGGGCGACAATTCTGTCTGCTCTTTCGTCAGATAGTCTTTCGCACTGTCAACGGCTATCAGTACGCCATCCTCCACACGGGCCGACTGCGGATGGTAGCGGAAGGTCAGCACCTTTGAGTCGTATTCGCCCAAGTACTTCAGCTTGCCTGTGGCTGCCGTCATCCACCACACGTTCTTCTTTGCACCGGAGATTTTGCTCAGATCCAGCTTCATCACATTGCCATTGTAGTTGTAGACCAGCAGATAGTCGTTGCCACGCGTAGCAATGAGGCGATTATACTGCTCGCCATTCTCCTGAATGATGCTCTGGTCGGGGACGCGCTCAAAATAGGGGAATGAGAGGATAAGGCGCTTCAGGTATTGCATTTGTGAGAAGCCGGGGTCGTGCAGTGCCTGATACCAAGTCTTTACGTCGCCTGCATCCCCATAGGAAGTGGGATAGCCGGGCTTTAACATCTGCATGATGGCATTGTGGCCGTAGGTGTGACCGCAAGAGCCAGCAAACACGCTCCAGTAGGCATAGCGGCGCACGTCGTAGTCCTGCCAGCGGCCCTCGTTGGGGTCGTGCAGTCCGATGGGTATGTCCTCGTATGACGGTTCTGCATCCAGCACAGGCTTGACGGGGTTGTACTTCCACGTAGAGTCCACATACATCCAGTTGTCCTCCTCTGTGTTGTCGGGAATAGGATAGTCGGCATTGCCCATGCGCTGGCCATAACGGCGATGGCCACTTTGGAAAGTATGGAAATCGAGCCACTGCGCCTTTGACCACCAGCGGGCTGACGTGTAGCGGCCACGGGGATGATAGGTCATCAGGTGATTTTTGTCAATAGACTTGATGGTGGTGGCCAGCGTCTCCCACACCTCAGACTTGATGTCGCCCTGTATGTCTCCGCCCATGAACCAGATGATGTTGGGCTTGTTTTTATAGCGGTTGGCCAGGAAAGTGCCGTACTTCTTGGCATCGTCTACGCTTAGCAAGCCTGCTTTCACCAGACCGCCCCAGATGCACACCATGCCGATGTAAATGCCATGTTGGGCAGCCATGTCAACGATGTAGTCCATGTGGTCCCAATAGCCATAGATGCCTTTGCGATTGATGTCTTTGAAGTTCCAGCCGTCTATGTTCGACATTTGGCCGTAGGTGTTATAAGCAGGTACGCCGTCAATGGTTTGCACCTGTACCACATTGTAGCCAGCCTTGGCACAGCTCTGCAGATACCACTCTGCCTCAGCACGGTCTAACCGCTCAGGCAACAGCCAACCCGTCTCGCCTTGCCAGAAAAAGGGCTGCCCGTTTTCAAACTGCAGATAACGCTGGTTATCAGACACTCTCAGTTTACCGTTGTCCCACGGCTTGTTGCCTGCCCATGCCGACACCGTCAGCACAGCAAACATCACTATAGTCACAATTTTTTTCATAGTCTTACCTTATTTATAATAAGACTATCCACTACTGATTTTGTCGTCAGTCTCTACCGTCAAAGAGCAACAAACGCCCGTGTTTAGTCGTGCAGAATAAGTGCAGACTGTGGACTGACCATTATCTGTGGCCCGGCTACGGTGCCGAGTCCCTGTTCATTGATGACACCATCACAGCAGACTTCGGTGTAGCTGCCAGCCGGGATAGTGACCTGCTGTGGCTGACGCGAGGCATTGAGAATGACAATGATGTTGCGCCAGTCATCGCGTCCGGCATAATTCTTCAGCCGGAAAGCAACCACTTGGCGTGGTGCCTCGAGAAACTCCAGATGCTTGCGTACCAATCCTGCATCGCCCAATCGGAATGCAGGGTGGTGTTTTCTCAAGGCAATGAGATTCTTATAGTACTCGAAGACCTGCGGATAGGTTTGTTTGTTGTTCCAATTAATCTGATTGATTTCATCAGGTGACTTGAAGGAGTTATGGACTCCCTGCTTGTCGCGCAATACTTCCTCGCCTGCCAGCATGAAAGGAACGCCCTGCGAGGTGAAGACTGCTGTCTGTGCCAACAGGTCGAGACGAATGAGCTCGTCGCGAGTAAGATTGGGGATGCTGGCCTTCAGACGGTCAACGAGGCACATGTCGTCGTGGCACGAAACGTAGGAAATCATCTGTGTCGGCTCTGTAGCCCATGACTTTTGGGAGTAGTTCACCTTTTTCATGTTGACCTGCGGATGACGGATGCAACCCGCAATGCCATATTTCAGCGACTCCTCGCAATCCTTGACACCAGCCAGAAAACCGCCTTTTGTGTCGTCAGAGAACGGGCCGCGCAGGGCATCGCGAATCTCGTCGCTAAAGGCTGCTATGCCTGGCATCTGAGGGATGTTGGCCTTCATGCCCAGTTGCTCGTTAGGCAATCCACACGACCCAGCACTCCATCCCTCACCATATATAAATATGGTCGGGTCTATCTCGTCCACAACTTTGCGTATCTGGTTCATGGTCTTAATGTCATGAACGCCCATCAGGTCGAAGCGGAAACCGTCAATATGATACTCATGAATCCAGTATTTCACTGACTCCATCATGAACCGTTGCATCATAGGCTGGTCAGAAGCGGTCTCGTTGCCGCAGCCGGAACCGTTGCTGTACTGCCCATCGGCGGTTTTGCGGTAATAATAGTCTGGGTAAGTACGTTGGAAATTGCTGTGCTCAATATCGTAAGTGTGATTGTACACCACATCGAGGATTACGCTGATTCCTGCCTTATGCAAGGCCTGCACCATCTGCTTGAACTCGCGGATGCGTACTTCCGGGCGATAGGGATCAGTAGCATATCCACCCTCAGGCACATTATAGTTCACAGGGTCATAGCCCCAGTTGTATTGTGGTTCGTCAAGGCGTGTCTCATCCACAGAGCCATAATCGTAACTGGGCAGGATATGCACTGCATTGATGCCCAATGACTTCAGATGCTCGATAGCCCATGGTTCTGTCAGCGCCAGAAACTTGCCAGGATGCTGGGCATCGGCACGGGCGGCAGAGAAATCACGGTGATGCATTTCATAGATGACGAGGTCTGCAGGAGATTTCACTACAGGGCGGCAGTCGGTATCCCATCCCTCCGGTGCAGTGCTCTCCATCGAAATGATGGCTCCACGCTGACCATTCACACCGACGGCTTTGGCAAAAACACCAGGGCACTCGCCGCGGCCAATGTCAAAGGTATAGAAGCGCCCCATCAGGTCGCCCTTCACCTCAGCTGTCCATTGCTCAGAGTCAGTCCGTACCATCTTGACCGTCTTCAGTGCACGTCCGCCCAGTCCGTCTTTATAGACCCTCAGACGAACGTTTTTTGCATCATTGGGGGCGAACAACTTAAACACTGTTTTCTCTGGTGAGTACGTTGCTTCATCAAAGCGGAAGTCTTGTGCAGAAATGGATGCGGCCATGGTCAGTAGTACAGTTATCAGTTTCAATTTCATATCACCTTGTCTTTTATTTCCCAGTCTTCTTATCTTCTTTCAACAAATTTTCTATCTTGTTGTCCAAGTCCTGTGGCGATAAATTGCGCTCAATGATGTGTCCTTTGTCATCGGCTATCAAATTGGCAGGCACAGTACTGATTCCAAATTTAGAAAGTAGCGGAGTTTGCCACATGCGACCGTCGCATACCGTAGGCCATTTCAGCGAGTCGCGTTCCACAACTGTCTTCCTGCAGTCAGCAGGACGGCCGTCCAAACAGATGCTCAGGATGCTAAGACGATCTCCGAACTTCTCCTTCTTCTGCTTCAAACGACGCTGCATGTCGGTGCTGCGATAATTCCACGAAGCCCACACAGACACCACATTCACCTTGGACTTTAAACTGGCTTCCGTCACATTCTTTCCTTTCAGGTCTGTCGCTGCAAACTTAGGCAACTTCCGCTCTTGGCTGGCGGTCAGTCCGGTCAGTTGCTTGTTTAACCGAATGAGCCGCCCATTGTCTGGGTTTTCTTTCAACAGCAGGCGTGTCAACTGGGCCGCTTTCTGATAGTCGGGCTTGCGGCTGAACAGAAAGTGACGCTCCAATAAATAGATGCTGGCAGGCGATTGCAGGTGCTCACGGATAAAAGCCTCCACCGTCTTTGGAACTTCTGGAGGTGTCTGACGGTTCAGCTCCATTCGCAACTTGGTCATCGCCTCGTTGTCTTCCGTTCCTTCAATGGTCATTTCCTTCATGTGCGAAGCATCGCCTTTGATTTTAACCGTAGCTCCAGACTTTCCAAAGACAACTTGTTCAGAATAGTTAGGGAAAATGACAACAAACATGGCAGACTCACGCAGGTCTGTCTCATAGGCAAAGCGACCCTCGCGCACTTCGATGGTGTCAAGTCCGTCAATACCTCCATCAGGGCTATAAACGAAAAACTGCCCCTGATTAATGTTGCGGAGACGGCCCTCTATGCGGAAGCGCCCACTCTCCGTACCGCATGCCGTCAACAGAAGCAATATGGCAAAAAGGTAAAAAGGCAAGGCCTTTGTACGAAGTCTTCTACAACTTTTCATCATGTCGGTATTCATGCCCAGCCTGTTTTACTTTCTTACCTTCAATTTTATTTCTGAATCTTTTGCAGTTCCAAGTCACTGGCCGCATAGTTGGCAAGCGACGGGTCCTTTTGCAGGGCAGAGCGAAGGAATTTGGTGGCAGCCTCGTTATTGCCCATACGACTGTTCACTACAGCCTGCAGATAATCTGTCATGCCATTGGGGTTAGGAACATTTTTCAGTGTCTCTGTGGCCTTGGCATAATTCTTGTTTAGAATCTGAACTAATGCAGCACTATTGGAGTTGACACCAGCAAAGTCCTGCTCAGCCAAGGCATAGTTGCCCTGTGCCAAATGCAGATTACCCAGTGTCTCGGCCACTCCATTAGCATTGGCTGCCTTGCCGATGAAAGATTCGGCAGCCTTGCCATCACCCTGTTGCAGGGCTAACAGACCAAGGTTTGCATTCACTTCTGCATTGTTGGCATCAGCTTTCCGAGCCTGCTCCAGCCATTTTTTAGCACCATCGTAGTCACCCTTGGCATAGGCCATGGCAGCCAAGTTGTTATAGGCACGTGCATCCTTAGGATATAGCTGAATCGTCTTTTTGTAGGCATCCTCTTGCTCGGCAGGCGTCTTGGCGATGGAGGCGGCATAGAGCATTTCCTCCAAACTGAGCTTCGTAGCATCCTGCTTTAATAAACTGGTGATTTGCTGGTCGTTGCGCCCAATTGTCTCATAATTGATGGTTAATCGTGCACGACGGAGTTCTGGCAGTATGCCGTCAGCCAATTCACGGAATACATGACTCATGTTCTTGATTTGCTGTTCACGTTCTTCCGGGTCTTTGTACATAGATAATACTCGCAGGATGACATCCTTGTCCTGAATGTCAGAAGCTCGCACCAATTGTTGGAATCCCTCCCAGTCTTGAGCAGTATAGCTTGTCTCCACATCTCCGTCAATGCCGGTCTTGCTCAATTGCTGACGCACATACTGCTCCGTATTCGACTGCCGCTTGTTTGCCAGCTTCTCGTTGAGAGCCACACCACCGTCAGGAGACGCATAGGCAGACACAGCAACATTGTTGAGCTTTAAGCCCTCGCGATCAGCAGCAATGCGCTGTAACAGACTGACGAACTCTTGTACTGAGTTGTTTTTTAGTTCGCTCTTGCGCAATTCTGCCTGCTGGATGAGGAATTTAATATTTGCCTCCTGCTTCTGGGCGATGATACGCTGATAGGCATCAGTAGCCATACTGGGCTGAGCCGTGGAAAGCGTTTGATGATACAGTTCGCTTGTCGCCAGTACACCTTCGGCAACCTTTACAGCAGGCACCTCAACAGACTTGTTGCCCACGCGGGCGTCGAAGGTCAAATAAAGGTCGCTTTTCTGCATTGCTGCCTCATAGGGGAACTGCGTCTTCATGGCATAGTGGCCACCCAGTGCATAGCTGATAACCTGATCGTTGCCCAGCACTTTTTCACCTTGGAATGTGGCTGGCTGTCCTTTCAGCGACTGCTCCACACCGTTCTTTATATAACGCAATTCGGGAGTCACGGTCACTACGGCCTTTTTCTGCATGTATTTCTCTGGAAAGACTCCGTTGATGGTAGCCTCTACCTGTCCCTGCTCTGCCTCAAGCGGGCTGGGATTCACCTTGAAATAGTCACTCGTCAGTTCGCCCAGTTTCCCACCAGAGCACGATGACAGCAGCGCCACTGCCACCGTCGAAAAGAAAACCAATTTCTTCATAGTCATCATTAAAATCTGCTTATCTTTAATTATTTTCTGCAAAGGTACGACAATTAAGCGAAAAGCGGAGACAGAGTCATGAAAATTAAGAAATTTTTCGTAACTTTGGAAGAAATTGCAATCTTTCTTTATATAAAGGCAGTTTGGGGAATAACCGGTTTCTTGGGTGTGACTCATGTGGCTCCATTAGTTTCGAGCATTATTGATGGTCTTTAATAAATGAGCAGTATTCTTCAAGGGACTTTTGCATCACCTCTTGTGGTATCAATTTCCGTTGATATTCTGCCACCATCGTAGGACTTAGTGAACGGCTCAACCGCTTTCAACTCAATTGCCACCAGACACTGTAATGCCCGGTGATAGAAGCAATAGCCGATGAACGATGCTGCTCTGTTAGTGAATTGACATATTCGAACTGCTGTTCCAATTCTGCCCCGCAAGCAGGTTTCCTATAATGAGGTTATTCTTCTTGCTCATAGTAATAGGAATAGTCAATACCCTTCATAAAGATTTCACGGTCGTTAATCTTGTCTGTCAGGGCACCTTTCAACAAAGCATGAATCCTACTACTATCCGTATGGCTTGCAATCATGGCATCAAGATAGTCCTTCTTGTCTATCTTGCTCCAGTCCACGCACATTTTCATGCGTTTCTTGAATATCATGTCCAGCCAAATACGTGTCGAGC
>ERZ842401.6190-NODE-6190-length-12876-cov-5.989392_pt1 | contig 12876 bp, 16 predicted proteins | sample MGYA00521270_ERZ842401 | MGnify/ENA primary metagenome ERZ842401 (study PRJEB31892, sample SAMEA3878208) | bioreactor metagenome | biome: Moose rumen | place: Sweden | collected 2011-10 | study: EMG produced TPA metagenomics assembly of the PRJEB12797 data set... | reverse complement strand
AATCAGAAATGCAGGATATTCTTGCAAAGTGTGAGCAGTACGGTTACAAGAACAAGACCGAGTATATCCGTGATTGTGTCAGGGCGAGAGTTGACCTCACTCCCGACAACACTGATATATCTGAAACTAATCGCCTTATGAAACGCATCGGAAGTAACATCAATCAGATACTCATTCGCCTACACAGCACAGGTCATATTTATGCCGAAGATATTAATAGCTCCTGAATTGGTTACGGCAGTTTCCAAGTCAGACTGCGGTGCAGATGTCACAGAGCTTTCTTTGTTAGCAGTTGTTCCGCAGGAAGTCATCATAGCTGTCACGATCAAGGCAGCCGCTATTGTTTTTGTTATTTTATATTTTTTCATTATAGCCTATCCTTTCAAATCAATATTATGCCAAACGGCAGAGCAATGTTATCCGTCGCAGCACCCTTTCTAAACACTGTTTCTGCTCATACAATTTTTCCTTACAGAAACAGCATATTAACATTTACGCATAGTATTATTATAACACATTCCAAGACGATTTTTAAGCCTTTTTCATAATAAAGACGCTATTCTTTTAGTAAAATCCATCTACTGATATACTCTTGGTTGAACTACAACAAAAGAGAGCCTCATACCGAGGCTTGCCCGATCTGTACGGCTCTAATCGCTTAATAGATCAATTCCATATTTCTTTTATCAGCGATGCTCCGTCCTTGAAACCGACCTTGTAATCTATTCATACTTATTATTATATCACACTTAGCTTTTCTTGTCATTAACCAAAATGGTTAATGACTCTGTGGTTTAAAAGTGGTATAATCTATTCAGCAGCTTGTAATATAACTAAAAAAATAGAGGAAATAATTCAGAATGAGTATAACAAGAAATCGCAGACTTATAAGATATCTGGGCTATACGAGCCTTATTGTGACGCTTATTTTCATCATAGCAATGAGCGTATGTACGGTCATAAGCGCAGGACAGCTGGAGATAATGCTGCCCGAGGGCAACAGAGCAGAGGACTTCCGACCTGAAAACGATATAGTGCAGGTCAGTCACGATCCCGGTAACGAGCGACGTATGATAGTGAATGCAAACGGCAGAGGCAGGGTCTTTATCAACAACGAGTCGCCCGAACCGATGTCTTCTTTTGTATACGTTAAAGTGCTGCCGGGTGGTATCGTGTATGATATGTCAACAGGCAACTTTTCGGGCTATCGTCAGCTGACCGTCATCGTGCAGATATATGTGTTTATGATCACCCTGCTGCTGACGTTATCTTTTATACTTCGGTGCAGGACGGAATTGTTCACATATTCAACACTGTTCTGCGGAGGTGCAGCATTATTTTTGGCAAGCATTATGATAACAATGCTGACCGCACACACGGCAGATTTTACTATGCTGTCTGTTTATTCTGCACTGAAAAACGCAGGCTACTCGCTGACTATATACAGTCTGCCTCTTATGGCAGTATTTGCAGTATCGCTGACGGTGAGTAATATTGCGCTCATAAAGTGTGAGGGTAAGAGCTTCGTGAATGTGCTTGGACTTATCATGAGTGTGCTTATAATCGGCGGATATGTGTTCTCGTTTTTCCTTGACCGGTTATTTTTCAGCGGCAGCGAGCGGCAGATGAGGATATATAACACTCTTTCCTGTATTTACTATACAGCATTTGCATATTTCGAGATGATGCTTGTCTCGGCATCATTGTGTGGTATGATCGCCGCAAGAAAAAAGCCCGCTCCCGACAAGACCCATGTTATCATTCTGGGCTGCGCCATAGCACAGGACGGCACACCCCTGCCGCTCCTGCGGGGTAGGATAGACCGTGCAATAGCTTTTGCAAAGGAGCAGCAAGACAAGGGCGGCGGTGAAATAAAATTTGTACCCTCGGGCGGCAAGGGCAGTGACGAGGTCATTTCCGAAGCCGAAAGCATGAAAAACTATCTGCTTACCCAAGGCATTGACGAAAGCAGAGTGATCTTAGAGAACAAGTCCGCCAATACTCAGGAGAATATGCGGTTTTCACTTGAAAAGATAAAAGCTGACTGTGCCGAGCCGAGGATAGTTTTCTCGACATCAGGATATCACGTTCTTCGCAGCGGCATGATATCGGAAGCGCAGGGACTTAACGCCGAGGGTATCGGCTGCCGCACAAAATGGTATTTCTGGCCTAATGCCTTTATACGTGAGTTTATAGGGCTGCTGGCAAGCAAGTGGCGCAGGCATATGTTTTGGATGATATTTTTCATCGTAGTATTTTCGATCATAAATATGATAGCACCGATGTAATAACATCAAATTAAAAATGAGGTGGCTCTAAATTGAAAAAGCAATTGAACGATCAGATCGAGATAAGCTTTCCCGAGACCTTCCATGTTATGAACGATGAGGAAATGAAGCGGCAGTTTTCAAATGCAAAGAACAGGATCGCTGCCAAGAATGATGAGAACCATACCGTTCTCTCTGTTGGCTGGAGCGAACCTTTGAATCTTGTCACTGGTATTTTTGTGACCGAAAGCTCGTTTCTTGACGGATATTACAAGCGAGGAGCAAAGGGCCTGAAAAATTTCAAAAAAGAGAAGAGTATCACAAATACCATCTGTGGCAGGGAGGCGAAGGGCTTTGCTTTCAGCTACCTTACTGATGACGGCAGTACTGTTCAGAACGGAGCGGTCACAGCTTTTAAGCGCGGAAAGCGGATATATATTGTCGAATATATTTCGGGCAGCACTGATATGCTGTACTGTAATATGGCATATGATATGGTGATCGGCTCGATAAAAATGATAAATAAGGTTCAATAACAGTAAGGTGCATAATAAGTTATCATAGCGTCGGAACAAATACACTAAACCGGCTCGTGCCGTCACTTGATAATCAAGACAGTAAGTGGTATAATGGTATCAACAGTTCACTTGAAAGGAAACCTCAAATGCTGATAGATTTCTTTATTTCCAATTATATGACACTGGTAATACTGTTTTTTCTTGCCGTCATCGTTTATGTAAACAAGGGCGTCAATATACCTGCGGCAGGCAAGGTCAAGGCGATAGCTGTAATGATCTTTGCTTTGCTGGTGCTTGACTACGCCGATGATGTCCTTTACGGAAGCAAAGTTTATCATATAGATATTTCCGATCTTGAGCTCATAGTAAGGCTGAGAACGGTCGTAACGACGATCAAGTATGTACTGCGTCCGATCATAATAATGCTGGAACTTTATGTGATATGCCCCGACAGGAAATATCGCCTTCCTCTTGCAATACCGGCAGTGATAAACGCCTGCATATATCTGCCGACCATGTTCGGAAAACCAATAGCTTTTTACATCGACCCTGCCAACGAATGGATTCCCATTTTTCCTTTTACTCTTACTATTTACTTTGCTCAGCTTTGTTACGTTTTTATACTTCTGTTGCTGTCCGTTCAGCACTTCCGAAGCAGGAACCGTACTTCAAGCCTGATCGTGCTGGCTATATTTGCCGTTTCGGTAATAACGGCAGTTCTCGAATATACCTCAGCACTTACAGGATACGTTACAACCATAACTGCAATGAGCGTGCTGGTATATTACATCTATCTCTCCACGATATATCAGCGAAATATGCGACAGGAGATAGCCGAAAAGGAGCTTGAGATCGCACAGAGCGAGCTTGCTGTACTGAAAAATCAGATGCAGCCCCATTTTATCTACAATACTCTTGCAACGATAAGACTTCTTGCAAAGCGTGACAGTAAACAGGCTGTTAAAAGCATTGATGATTTTTCAAAGTATCTCAGACTGCATATCGGGGCTATACAAAGCGATGATTTGATATCATTTACCGAAGAGCTTGAAAACGTAAAACTCTATCTCTCTATGGTGCAGCAAAGCTACCGCAGCAGTATTGAGATAATATACGAACTTGCCGTTACCGATTTCAAGCTGCCGCCGCTCTCGCTTGAGCCTATTGTAGAAAATGCTGTAAGTCACGGTATTGGCAGACTTGGCGGAACTATTAGAATAATAACGTTTGAAGAAAACAACAGAGTGGTAATAAGGGTAACGGACAGCGGCGGCATGGAAAGCTGTGAGGACGAGTATACACCATATCATAACGGTATCGGACTTGAAAACACAGCAAAAAGGCTGAAGCTGCATTGCGGCGGAGAGCTTAAAACAGACTTTAACGGAGAGGGCGGAGTCGTTGATGTTATACTGCCGATACTCAGGGAGGAAGAGGAATGAAAGCACTTATCGCAGATGATCGTCGATGATCGTTGAGGATTTTCTTGATGAGCTGAACGTAACAGTGCAGACGGTGTATCGCTGGGAGCGTGGCAAAAGGATCCCCGACATCATTACCTTTATGCATATTTCAAAGGTGCTTGGGGTCAATGTTGAAAAACTGATAAGCTTCGATGAATAACTGCTGAAAGCTGTTAAGATAATAACAAAACCGTTCACAAAATCAGGTCTTTGTGGACGGTTTTTGTTTATTCTAAAGGATTTGTTCATCTAACCTGAGGCCATGTGCTGTCAGGCCATTCATCTGTGCCTGACAGGTTCTCATAGGTGTCTATGACAATGACAGTATTTTCGTCAACATTTTGCATCGTATATTTCATCTGATCTTCAGGGATAGCGACACAGCCGCCCGAAAACGGCTTTGCAGGACCGAAGCAGTGCAGAAATATCGCAGAGCCAAGTCCTGGAGTGCCTTCTTCATTATAGCTGATGTTCAGGCAATACTGATAGTGATAAACATAATCTTTGATATGCTCACATTCATTGGTATCAAGATCGGGCAACTCATTTGTATTTACCAATTCGTTGTAACGAAATCCCTCACGGGGGTCGCCTGACCAGTAGGTGTTGTCGTCAGCCTTGACATAGGGTATCTTGCTGCCAGGGTCATCGGCTATACCAAAAGCACGGTTGAAATGAAAAACTCCCGTGGGTGTCTTGGCGTCGCCCTCTTTGGTTTTCCCCAGTCCGTTCTTTCCGATAAAGGCGGGCGTGGTCATGACCATGTGCCATGTTCCGTCCTCCTGCTTCTCGTGAAGAGATACCCATGCATCTGTGGCATCTTCACTAAAAGCCGCCACTACAAACACCTGCTCGGCGCTACTCACCGCATCGAGCTTGCCTACCCATTCGGGGGAGGGAACATCTATGCCCTTATATCCGTCATCTGTATGCTCTGCGGTATTTTCAGTGTCGTTCTTGTTTTGTTCTTCACCCTTTGCCCCTGTGCCGCAGGCTGTCAGTCCAATACAGAGCATGGCTAATGTAAGTGCTATAATTCTTTTCATGATAACATTTCCCTTCATTGTCATGCTGCCTTGCCGTCATCAGTAGCTTTGGAAGACTTGCTGACATTCTCGCCGTAGATCGTTGCAAAGTCATTCTTCATGGATACTGTCTCAAATCCAAGCTCTGAGCATTCGGCTTCAAACTCTTTGGCGGTCTCAATGTCACCGTAATCACGCTGTGTATCATCACAGAGAAGCATATACGCCCTGCCGCCGTTCTGAACAGTGTACTGCGCCATAGATATATCGCCCGAACTGTTGCCGAAAGACAAAATGGGCTTTGTTCCTATCTCATCTATTATGCTTACGACCTTGTTCATCTTCTGGTTTTTGAAAGTCATATTCCCTTCAAAAATGATCTTTTCATCAGCCGACATATTATACTTTCGTCCCTCTGTATCACCCTGATCTTCGGCGGCAAGCGAAAATGTTGTGCCAATTATCTGATACGGTGGCACCCATTCGCCGAGCGTATCCTTTGTCAGTTCACGCAGAAGAGTACGCTCCGCGCCGCTGCAAATGAATACCTTAAAGCCGTTGTCCGAGAGATATTCCACCACCGAAACCATCGGTTTGTAGAAGCTCTCGCCATATGTCATTCCCTCAAAGCCATATGCAGGCTCTTTCATGAAATCTCGGATGTATTCACGATACTCATCTTCGGTAAGCCCCTTGAACTCCTCTGCGAGTATCTGCCCCGAAGACTTGTCGCTGTCAGGCTCGGGCTTGCCTGCGAGTAACGCAGCTTCAAGTTCTTCTGCATATGCCTTATTTTCCGGCAGTGCCTCATGCTCGTCATCATGCAGGATGCGGTGCAGCATAAGGCACTGGTCGAAATATGTCGGCGAAAGCTCGCTGAGAAGCGTGCCGTCAACATCAAATACCGCTATCCTCTCATCTTCGGGAACAAAGCTGTCGGAGCTTTCATCAGCGACGGCTGCAACGTAATCAATGATAGACTGTGCCGTATCAGAATCCTCGCTCCAGTATTCCAGCCTTGATCCGCTTGTCATTGTTATCTCGGGTGCGCTGTTCTCATCCTTGGCAGCCGTCTGACCCGCACCTGCTCCAAGCACCTCGCTGTTTATCGGGAAAGTAAAGTAGGTATCGGGGTAAGGCTCATTTTCAAGGGTGAAATGCCACCATTCCTCTTCGAGGGGCTTGAAGCCGTGGGCAAGCATTGCATCTCTAAGTATCATGCGGTTCGCATACTGCTCATCGGTTATCTCCTTGTAATCGGGGTGAGAAAGCTCGCCGAAATAATCGAATGTACCGCCCATATCGACCTCTTTTTCCGTCCTCATATCAAACAGTGTAAGATCGACCGTACTGCCCCTGCTGTGACCTGATTTCTCTGCAATATAGCCTTGGTCGAACAATACTGATTTGTCAAGCTCGGGGTAAAAGTATTCTTTCATTCGGGTGTCGTCAACGTCCTTTGCCCACTCCATGAAATTCGTAACAGCCATTTGCGGACGGTAGGCATCGAATATTTTCAGCCGGTAGCCCTGCTCTTTCAGATCATCACTGACCTCTTTCAAGGCACCAGCGGCTTCGATCGTGAGAAATGCCAACGGTTCTTCGTAACCGTCAATGCGGTCTCCCACAAAATTGTAGGTGGAATAATAGCGTATCTCCAGTATTGCATCCGGCACAGCCTCAGAGAGGAGCACAAAACCCGAAGGATCATCGGCAGATGTGCTGACCTTGCTTACGCTTTCGGTGCTGGTTGAACTATCATCAGCGGCAGAACTGCTGCGGTCGTCGCCCTTTGATGATGCACACCCCGATAGCAGCATTGCTCCTGCCAGCAGAAGTGCCGCCAATCGGTTCTTTTTGTTTGACATTATCAATCACTCCTTATTGATCGTTGATGCAGCAAAGCTGCCTGTTCTGTGTTTAAAGATATGCTCACGAAAGACTGCACTGTACCTCATACAGTCTTTCAGTAAGGTCGTACAGCGGATTTTCTGTAGCATAGTCCTTGAATACACCGAACGGGTGATCTGTATAAATTACGAATATGTAAGGACCGTGGTCGCTGTAAACAATACCTGTATCATTGATAGCACATTCATCGTTTGTTGAATCGCCGTCAATATATTCATCGGGGATCTTTGCATCGGGATCATAATTCAGCCCCTCGTCAAGCCCATGTTCCCAGCCTGCCTTTGTCTGTACGGGGAATCTGCCGCCAAGCTGTTTTTTAGCAGCCGAACAGCTCGAATCCGCATAGTATGCACCGAAATTTCCGGGTACATCATCACTGTTGAGGAAGCAGTAGAGCTTCGTCCACATCTTGAACATTTCCTTGACAGTATATGTGCGTGGATAGAGCTGTTCCGTAAATCCTTCATCCACACCGACTTCCTTGCACCATTTGACCAACGGCTCGGTACCATAAATCTCACGAAGATTATGGTAAGGATCATTTGCCGAAAACTCTATCGCTTCACGCATATAGGCGCCGTTCTCATTCAGTGCATTGGGATCGCTGTCAAGCAGAGAGCCGACATATATCGCCTTGATCGTACTCTGGGTACACATTGGCTGTAAAGTATTGTATGCAACTCCCGACTTTGTTTCGAGATCGACCATTATCAAGGAGACCTTGTGATCTTTCTCAGACAGTTTCTGTACCTCCTTGTAAAGATTTTCCAAAGCATCATCTGACGGAGCTTTTTCACCGAATGTCGTGATACCATCCGGTTTCAGCTCATAGCTGTCAACCAGCTCTCTGATCTCCGGCATACTGTCAATGTATGTCTTTGCATCTGCAACATCGTAGGCAGGCACATTTTTGATCGCAGCAGACTCGTCCTCCATAGCATATGTTATCGCTCCCGAATTGGCTGCGGCTGTCTTTGAGTCAGACTGCGCAGCAGATGTCACAGAGCTTTCTTTGCCGGCAGTTGTTCCGCAGGACGTCATCATAGCTGCCATAATCAAGGTAGCGGCTAATGTTTTTGTCATTTTAAAGCTTTTCATAAATAATGTATCCTCTCATAATCTAACCTGAAAAATCACAATGTATCACGTGCCCGCTATTCATTTTTACAGCTATTTTTAAGCAAGTCAAGGAGAATTTGGGCAATATGACGGAATTTATGCAAGTTTATGACGTGCAAAGCCGTCAGGCGGTAGTTGCGCGGTGTTGCTTTAAGCATTTTGCGATCATTGTTTTTTGTTGTCCTCGTTAGCTTTCGTGCGCGCCTCGTTCAGATCTATGCCGAGAGCCTCCGCAGTATCTATTGTGATCTTGCACCCGGGCTTTACCTTCTGCATTATCAGCTTCATGGTCGCCTCGTTCACAGCAACACAGCCGCCGGTGTAGGGCTTTACAAGGCTCATGCAGTGGAAGAAGAAGCAGGAACCCTCCTCGTAAACACATTCCGTATTGTAGCCCATATCGAGGAAATACTGATACTCATAGGTGTAGTCGATGAGGTGCTCGCACTCGTCGGGGTCGAGCCCGGGAACGTCGTTTATGTTGACAAACTCGTTGAAGTGCATCCCCTCGCGCATATCTCCCGACCAGTAGTCGTCCTCCGTCACCTTGGTGTATTCTATCTGGCAGCCGGGGTCGTCTCCAATGCCGTAGGCTTTGCCGATAGTGAAGGTGCCGATAGGCGTTATGGCATGGTTGCAGTCGGCATCTCCCATGCCCTCAAGCCCGATGTACCCCGGCATCTGGAGCAGCATTTTCCAGTTTCCATTCTCGTCCTTTTCGTGCATACTCACGTAAGCGGTAGTGTCGCCCACGCCCGCAACGACGATTATCTGCCCGGCGTCCTTGACAGCATCGAGCTTAGTCAGCCATTCGGGCGAATCGACTACCTTTTGATCCTGTATGGAAAGGACGTTTGAACTGTTCTCCGATGTTTTTGAAGTGTCTTTTGTGGTTTCGGCTTCTGTAACGGCAGTTGTCGAAGTCACTGCCTCCGATGAGCCATTTTCCACTGTATTTCCACAGCCTGCCATAAGCACCGCTGCTGCGGCTATCGCCAAAATTACTTTTGTATTTTTCATTCTGATTTTCTCCTCATAAATCTAAAGATTGCAGATTAGCTTTTCGGTATTGCTGTCAAGCTCGGATACCGTTTTGATGATAAACTCCTTCGGCTCGGAAAGCCCCCCAGCACCCATTTCTCGATAACTGCGAAGCAGCCTTGTGTCCGGTAGCAGCTGAAATATTCTATCCTGTTATCGGAAAGGCCTCTTTCCAGCTTTTCGGCTGTCAGCTTGCGGAAAAGCCCCTCCATAAGCCTGCCGAATTTATCACGCAGATGGTTTGTTCCGTTGGGGCTGAACATCGTTCGGAATATGCTTCTGTTATCGGCAACATACCCGATAAGGCATGAAAAGAACTCCTCAGAGCGCACCTCGTCAAGCTGCAATATAAGCAACCCCAGTTCAACAAGCACGTCCGCTTCGAGCTTGTCGTACAGATCGTAAACATCGAGATAATGCTTGTAAAAGGTCACGCGGTTGACATCGGCTTTATCGGATATTTCCTGAACCGTTATTTTATGAAGTTCCTTTTCGTACAACAGCTCGGCAAATGCAGCGCATATTGCCTTTCGTGTTTTTTAGGTGCGTCGGTCAGCCTTCTTTTCGCTCATTGATCTTCTCCTGTAGTTGTTAAACGGCATTTTAAGTTGTGATGATGACAGGTTAAAATAAAGCTGCGGCTTGATTGCCTGATACTGCTTTTTGTTTGTATTCAGAAGCATATCAGCTTTTCCGCATCTATGCCGAGCACCTTTGCAATGTGCATAAAAGTTATAATATCAGGTATCCTCTTGCCGCTTTCCCAGCGATAGACGGTCTGCACCGCTACATTTATCGCATCTGCAAGCTCCTGAGGAGACATTCCGGCTTCTTCTCGGTATTTTGTGATCTTCGCGCCGATAATGCTTTTTCCGGAATAATGTGTCTGAAGCAACTCGTCAGTTATATCAGAAACGGGAAAACGCAGAGTGTCCATCGCCCTTTTCAGCATTTCCGTGCTTATAGGCTTTACCAGAAACGCACTTGCAATCGTTTTATAGCTTTCAAGGGCAAACTTTTCAAATCCCGTGATGTAGATGATATTCGTTCTCGGTTTTATCTCAAGTATTTTTCCTGCAATCTCTATTCCGTTTTTACCTGCAAGGTCAATATCCATAAAAACGACATCGAAGGCGTACTTTCTGAACATGGGGATTATTTCTGATGGCTTGCTCGTGCCAAGACACATCGATTCGGGAAAAAGCGTGCTCAGCTCGTCTAAGAGGTCTTCAACTATCAAAATCTGGTCATCTGCTATAAGTATTTTCATATAACATCCTCCATATTTGCCGAAAGACTATATTCTGCTCTTCGAACAGAACCCTCATTATAATTATAACATATGAAAGATAGATATTCATTAACCAGTTTGGTTAATTGAATTATTTTTGTAGAATTGCACAAAAGTGTTATGGATATAGCGGATATCATAGTGATTAATTACGTACTATAATTGATGACTTTGACTGTATTATAAAATTAACCAATGCGGTTAATGACAGTTTAAGAAAAAAATGCTATAATTTGTAATGTAAACAGAGGGCAAATTTGTTTTTTTAGACAGTATGTGTGATGCCGGGATGTGCGACCGCATAGCGACGCTTTAAATTCTAAGGAGAAAGAAATAATGCTGCAAAAAATACATCAAAGAGCAACAATTACAGCTTCAACAATATTTTATGGATAGTGGGAAAAGAGATATTAATATGAAAGAACAAAAGCAAGCTAAAAACGGGAATATAACAGACCGCCTGTTCGGAGGTCTGAATATGAGCTGGATGTCAGTGATTATCTTCTCCATCGTCAGTGCTGTACTTACGGCTGTTTTTTTAATTGTCCCCATATTTAAAGGGACGTCGTTTATTCGTGTGGGTGAGACCTTTGAAGCCTGGATATTCTTTGCGGTGATAATCATGTCAAACTGCAAAAAGCCGCTGGAATCCGCAGAAAAGACCTTTGTGTTCTTTCTTATCAGCCAGCCACTCATATACCTTATGCAGGTGCCGTTTTCCCAACTGGGTTGGGGAATATTCGGATATTACCGCTACTGGTTCTACTGGACGCTCGCCACATTCCCGATGGCGTTTATCGGCTGGTACATCAAAAAGAAGAACTGGCTCAGTCTGGTAATTCTTTCACCTGTGATAATATATCTTACTGCTGTCGCATATGCCAGTGTAAGAGACTGTATCGAGCGTTTCCCGCATATGCTTGCCATGGCTATTTTCTGCACTTTACAGATCATTTGCTATATCATTGCTTTTTTGCCCGATCTCAAAACAAGGCTCGTCGGGTTTGTGATACCCTTCGCTGTGACCGCTGTGCTTATAATTACAAGCGATTCAGTCAGCTTTACCGCTTCTGAAATACTGCCTGATGATCCGTCATTTTCATCTGAGGCTGCCATTTCTGTGGAAGACGAGTCTGTGGTCAATGTCCAGCTCGAAGACCCCGAAAGAGGAACGGTATATATCAACGCTCAGAAATATGGCACGACAGATTTCATCATCACCGACGGAGAAAACGAATACGTTTATACAATAGAGATATACAAGGAAAACGGAGTCTCGGCAGCGAAGATAACTGCCGCCGAGTGACAAACGAAAAAAATAACAGAAAAGCACCCCGCAGGACATAGTTCCTTTGGGGTGCTTATTATTTAGCGGAGAAATGATATCAGAACTTAGGTCCCGTTTTATCCTTGATCGGCTTGTTGGCTCTGATCCCTGCGGTCTTGGAGATAGGATTTTCCTGCGCCTGTACCGCAACGTTTCCCTTGCACATATCACGCAGTTTGTCAACGAATGAAAAATGCCTTAGATAAAAGATGGGACAGGCAGCTTGAACGTGTCAGAGCATTTGTCGAAGAACATGGCAGACTTCCATACTACTCTGTAAAGCGTAAGGACGAATTTCCGATAGCTGTTTGGATCAATAATCAGAAGAAAAAAGCAAAACAAGGATTGCTGACGGACGAGCATATCAAAATGCTCCGTGATGTTGGCATACCGATATAAAATGTACGATTATCCGCCTACTCACTACTGTAGGTACATAATGGCAAACAAGAAGAACCCTGATCGGGTAAATAAAGAGTTCATGATCCGTGTTCGTGTGACGAACGAGGAGCATGAAGAATTTATCAGACGAGCGAAGGAGAACGGCTATCGTTCGGTGAGCGAATTTATCCGTTCGCTGATCGCTACGGAAAAGCCAAATCAGGACAAGTCTGTTTCGTGAAATCAATTTTGATCCCAGTGGAGTCAAAGTTCCGCATACGGCAGATTTCCGCTGTGAGGTCTGCCGTTTATGCGAAATATGTTTCGGTATATAATAAAAAAGTCTTGAATGGATTACATTTTAGAACCCGATGCAGTATCCGGCGCATTTTTCAATACTTTTTGACACTATCCGACAACGATTCTGACGGTATAAAACCTTAAACGAGTGCTTGCAGACGATTCATGCAGGCACTTTTTCTTTCCATAGAGGAATGAACATAGACTGAAGATCGGAAGAGCACACGTCTGAA
>ERZ842401.6188-NODE-6188-length-12882-cov-3.540812_pt1 | contig 12882 bp, 19 predicted proteins | sample MGYA00521270_ERZ842401 | MGnify/ENA primary metagenome ERZ842401 (study PRJEB31892, sample SAMEA3878208) | bioreactor metagenome | biome: Moose rumen | place: Sweden | collected 2011-10 | study: EMG produced TPA metagenomics assembly of the PRJEB12797 data set... | reverse complement strand
AATTTGGATAACATCTTAATTAAGATTACTCCTTATTGCAAAGAAGCTCTTATATTGTCTCCTATAATAGAAATTTCTGAGTTGATAAATATTATGGTGCAGGATGAGACATTTGTCGAATCTGATAATGAGTCCAAGAAGCTTATGCTTAGTAAGTTAAAAGGTGCTCTGTCTGCTCTATATTTATTTGCTGGTAAATTCTATATGGAGCAGGAGTTTGAATTCGAGTTTGGTCTTGAGGATATTCTTAAGAGAATCGTAGATGGTGCTTTGGCAAACAATTATTATTTTGGAATTGATAATGAGCTTAGGGCACAGGGTGTGATTGATTAAATGAAAGGATAATTTAAAATGGATATTAGTGTACTTTATGACATCAACGATATAAGTATTGATTTGGAAAAGGCTCTTATGATTGATGGTCCTGATTATGCAGAGAGGGACTTCAGTGTTATTCTTAACAATGTTCGTCAGAGGATTATAAGACAGTATCAGTTAGATTTGACCAATGCAAAGATTTATGATGAGAGTCTCTACATTGGTAAGCAGAGAAGTTCAGCCTCTATGCTTGTAGAGAATATTTCTATAATTCATGCAAGGCTTTGTGGTTATCTTCAGATTGCAAGATATTCTGGAGAGATTATCATTAAACCGATTAACGTGAATTATCTGGGAATTCAGCAGAAGTCTATCAGAGGTGTTCTCCAGTTGTGTATGAGAAGAAAGACTGTTGAGAGTGCTAAAAATGGAATGCTTGTATTTGAGAGCAGAATTGGCTCTCTTAGTAACTGTCTTGAGAAGAAGATGTTCTTGCTGATGACAGTCTCCTATGAGCTTGGCTTCTACGAGATTGTTGCGGCTATTGCAGAGATTCTCTACCTTGGTGATAAAGTGTAAGGAGGCTTTATGACAGCACGAATATGGTCTTTATGTTTTACGCATGACGAGGACTTTATTCAGGCATATCCTATTCTCAGAAGAAAGTATAATCTTAAGAAGGTTATAGCAGATAGGAATAATGTTCTTAGTCTGTTCACTATTGAGATTGATTCCTTAGATAATCTATGTGAATTGATTAACGATTTGAGAGAACCTGAGATAGACTATCCTGAATATTCTATGAGGTCTTATAATGGCATATCTATAAGATATGGAGAAGATGGAGTTCTTATTATAAAGATTTTGGATGATTATGATGATTAAGAGACTGGAGTTATATTATGATATTACGAATAACTGATAGTATTGAAAATAATGAATCTCTAAATGTTATGAAGATGCCTATTAGTGAATTTTGTGATATCCACAGTCAGCCTTGGATTGCTACTCAGAATTTTGAATTCATTGTTATAGATTTGGATAAAAGAATAACAAGTGGATTCATAAATGCAATGGCTTCTAAACTTCTCGTAGTTCCTAAAATAATTGGTCCTAATGATAAAGATGTAATTAGGCTTCTTATTGAGATTTATCCTAATGAAGCTGCTAAGTTAAGATACACCTTTATCAGAAATAGGAACGAGATTGATGAAGTTATAAAAGAGTTGGCAACTAAGTATGAATGGGAATATTATTATAAATTCGCTTGAGGTGATTTATGGCAAATTGTATTTATTGTGGTGATACTCTTAAGACTTCCTTAGGAGAACCATGCCCTGTATGTAGTGGTAAGATTTTAAAAAAGAGTGCCAGCGTTTACAACATTCCTATACAATATCAGGGAGTATCTTTTGATAAGAGCTTCTTGCCTGAGAAGATGCAGAAAGTTTATGGTACTTATATGGAAGAACTTCTTATTGAGATTGTAAATAATATTTCCTTTTATGCAAAGAACTCTCTTATTTGTTCGAGACCCAATACTGGGAAAACCATTTGGGCATATACCCTCTATGCAAACCTTTATGATAAAGGTGTTAGGATTCCTCCCTTACGTGACATTATGGAAGTAAGGAATCTTTTGAATGGTTCTTCTGAGGAAGGTGAGATGTTCTCCTCTTCAAAATGTGCTATAATAAAGATTCCTGTAGATATTCAATTTTGGATGATTGATATTATGTCTTCTGTTATTGAACGTAGAGTACGAAATAATGGATTTACTATTTTCTTATTTGGTGGAACTGAAGAGGATATTACAAGTGCGGATAAGAATAAGAGATATAGATACTTAAAAGGAAATGGTTCTTACAATTCTTTAGACGTTAAAATGTTTTGGTGAGGTATTTTATGGAAAATGGAACATTAATAAATCAATGTCCTAAAGTTCACCATATTAAAGAGGATATTGATTTTGCAGATTCTGTTCTTTATGGTTTTAAACCTTTCGAGATAAGGAAGAATGATAGAAATTATTCCGTAGGAGATTATGTTATATTTCATGTAGTTGATAAGAATAAGCAGTTAATAGACCATCCTCTTAACAACGAGAAGTTTATAATTACTTATTGCACGAATTATGACCAGAAGGAAAATAATATTGTGTTCGGAATGATTAAACTTTAAACTATGGAGGGTTATATGATTAAGTATCTTGTGTACACTGATGGTAGTTACAGCAGAGATGAGGGAATTTGTCATGGCGGTGTTGTATTTTGTAAACCTGATGGAACTATTGCAAACAGAATACATGTCAAAGCTGATAATCCTTATCTCAACGATTTATGGAATGTTGGTGGAGAGTTATTAGCAGCATACTGTGCTTTCTTCTCTATTGTTAGTGACATCCTTAAGAATCATGATGAATCTGAGTCTTATATGATTGAGATTGTTTATGATTATGAGGGTGTTGGGAAGTGGCTGACTGGGGAATGGCGGACCAAGAAGACAGCTACTGCATGGTATAAGAAAGCAATCGAAGATTTGAGAAGTAAAGTTCCTAATCTCTTAGTACAATATACTTGGGTTAAGGGTCACGGAGATGACTCTCTAAACAAAGAGGCTGACCGTATGGCTTCTTATGATATGGGATATGCAGAGACAAATGGTTTCTCTATAATTGACCTTACTTCGTTTTTGAAAGGTCAGTTATAAATATTACGAATTATTGAGGATTGTTAAGTATGGAGAAGATTTTCAAATGGTTTACAGATATGGCACAATCTGATAAATCAGAAGTTTATATTACTTGGTTTAGTTCTCACTTTGAACCTGAGAACTTTGATGGAATAGATAAGTTATTTGCTGCTTATATAAAGTATTGTGCTTACTTATCTGTACCTGCCAAGAGAGATTTCTTCAATGCTTTCCTTAGAATTGATGGGAAACGAATAATAAAAGAATACAATATAAAAGTTGATGGGATGAACTCTTATGATTATAATGAGAGTTCACAACTGGAAGAGGCTTACCTTACAATTGTCAATATTGCTCAGAGTACTTACGAGCGGTATATGGAAGTTGATTTAACCGATAAAGACTTCAGAATAGATATGTATGAATATATCTCTCTACGTAAGAGTGATATGATTCAGAAGATTATGATGGAGTCTTTCCCTAGGTTGTCAGATGGTTCAGATATAACTGAAGTGTCTACTGATATGCAGATTAAACTTGCACAGATAGAAGAAGTATGGACAACAGAAAGCATCAATGATATTTCCTATATGAAATCGAAAGATGAAAAGGAAGTAAAGATTGAGTTTATATGTAAGACTGGAGTACCTTGTATTGATGGACCTGATGGACCTGGTGGACTATACACCAGATTGATTTATTCCTTTAATGGTCAGCCTGGTGCAGGTAAGTCTAGATTCACCTATACTCAATTCTGTTACAAAGTCCTTACTGAAGCTAAGAAAGATGTTTTAGTTTACTCTTTGGAGTTATCTGAGTCACAGGTCAAGAATGTTCTTATTGCATATCATATCACGAGACTTTATGCTGGACGTCTTAAGATTCCTGATTCCTTTATGAATAAAGACGAGATGACTGAAGAGCAGAGGAGAATATATGAGTCTGCTAAAACTGATTTATTTGAGTCCGGGAAATATGGCCATCTTGAAGTCAAGAGTGAGTTGATTGTAGAGACTTATGAGAAAGAACTTATCTCTTATATGAAGATGCACCCTGATTGTAGGTGGGTTGAGATTGATTATGCTGGTGAGGTCCACTCAAAGCCTGTATCTAAATATGATAGAGTTCTCCCTAAGTATGAGCAGATTACTGCTGCTTATGAAATAACAAAGAGAGTTCAGCTTAAGAAGATATTTCATTTTGGATGCTGCATTGTTAACCAGTATAATGATGAGGGTATTACTGCTGCTTATGCTGGTAAACCTATTAGACCTGGTTTCGTTCAGGGTGGTCATATTGTTCAGAGGCATGCAGATGTGGATATATCTATGACCATGACTGATGAACAAGAAGCAGCTGGTCTTAGGGCTCTTACTACAACAAAGAATAGAGGTGAAGCTGGATTTAAGAATGTATTATTTGAAGCAGATTTATCAGTGTCTATATTTAGACAAATACAGCAAGGAGCGAGGTAAATGGGAAGGAGAAGAATAAAACAGAAAAATAAGAAAGTAGAAAAAGGCATAAGTCTTAAATGGGCTGTTCTTATCTCAGCAATAGCATTCCTTAGTATCACGGGAGTTATTGTATATGCTCTTATTGACTATAAGAACAATATTGAATCTTATTTGACAATAGAGCAGTTGCAGCAACTAAATAAAAGTGCTATAAGTAAACAGAATCATGGGTTGATATTTATGGATATCGTTACTGAAATAGATTCTGTACAAACTCCCTATGCTTATATTTGGAGTTGGGATGCAGGTTCAACAGCACACTCCTATCAGTTCATGAATGGTTCAGGAGAAACAAACAATCAATATTGGTATTATGACGAAAGTTCTGGGATGTATGTCGTATACCTCTATGATGTAGAAAATGCAGTATGGGTCAGAACCTCTTATGAGTATGAGCCATTTGTCTTAGACATTTTGGATGTTGATTTAACTGACTATGAGTTAACGACAGAGATATCAAAATGGGGTAGCAGTGAAATTCCTTGTTATGTTGCTACTACCGTAAAGGCTGGTTCTGGTGAGTACAACAGAATAATTGAAGCTCTATATTTCGATAAGGAAACTTATCTTCTTATTGGTGCTATTACCTATGGTACTAAAGAGAATGGAACGGCGCAGACTGAAGATGTTGACCCTGACGAGGTTATTGATATTCTGGATTCCACTGTAGATAGTGTTACTAAATCTGTACAGGGAGAAGATACTACTGTTGTGAGATATGACATTAAATACAGTGACGTATCCTTAGCTCTATGGGATGAACCTACTTCTTACCTAAATGAGGTTGACTATATGAATATCATAGGAGATAATGGAAGTGAAGAAGATTAAAGGAATTAACAAGTTTGTATATCGTGGCTATGAAGTATATGACGAAGATGAGGAGAAGACTATGAACGAGAACGAAATTGTTGCAAAAGATGAAACTATTGAAGTGACCGCTGAGAAGCCTATTACAACTCTCTTAGGAAGTCGTACTATTTTGGATAGCGTTGTCTATTCCAACAGAAGTAGTAACCCTAATTTGTTTAGTGCTGCTAGGCAGGATTTCCGTAATGCTGGATTGGTTAATCGTAAGAAGATTAATCATAGGCTATCAAGTCTTGAATCTAAGACTGATCATCACTTCATAGATAAGTTTGTAAATATTTATACTTACCTTAAGTTAAAGGATGATGAATGTTTTATTAACTATGAGGATTATGGTCTTAGGATTCGGGTCAATGTGGAGGTAGCTAAGTTTATAAAAGCTGGTGTTACTGCACAGTACGGAACATCTCTGGAGTATTCCTTTATTCTTGTTAAGTTCATTAACAAAGTTCTTGATGAGATAAGAGATGCTTATACCAATCAAACAGCTATTACTCTCCCTATATGTGTTTCTAAGGAAGAGCTTGATGGATTGATTAAGCATGAGGTATTTGCAAACATCCTACTCGATGAGCTTAATGTATTCTTCGAGAACGTTCTTAAGATTGGAGAGGTTCCTTACAATACTTCTATTACCTCTAAGAAAGTAAAAGAAGTTAAAGCAAAGAATTCTCTTATCGATGCGGCGGAGATAGTTGACGGAGAGTGACATATGGCTATAAAGATTCAGGGAAGATTCCCTACTGTTCCAGAATATTATATGGAACATATAAACAGTTCTATAGACTTACTACAGGTTCCTAAGCAATGTTGTCCATTTCATAGTGAGAATACTCCATCTTTCTCTTACAATGTTGAGACAGGGAGATGGAGTTGTTTTGGTAAGTGTCATGCTCATGGTGATGTTATTGAGATGCACAGAAGATGGTTTCATCTCTCTACAAGAGAGGAGGCAGAATCTTCCTTAGCTTCCCTTTATAATGTTACCATAAAGAGAGACTTATCTAGACTATCTGTAGATGTTCCTATTGTGAATGAGAGTAGAATAGAAGATAATTCTGTTTATGCTGAGGCACTTGCTTTAGCTAATACTCCTGAGCGTTGGTTGGAGCTTGATTACGAAATGTCAAAATACCCATTTGAAAGGAATAATCTAATATCTCTTATATACAAATGGAAGGGTGTTAAGAGTGTGTTAGATATGTAAACTATATGGCATGCCCAAAATGTAAATCAGATAATGTTACGTTTGATTCAACAACGAATATGTGTTATTGCAACGACTGTCATCAGATGTTTGACCTACCTGATGAAGATAAGGAATCATTTGAGGATGATAATGTATTCGAGGAAAAAGAACTCGGTGTATTATCAGCTTTCTTTATAGGAGTTGCATTACTTATACCTATTGTGAATATTATTGTATTACTTCTTATAATCGGTAGTGATTATAAAGAGGAATACAAGAAACCCTTTATTGGTTTATTCTTAGGTTATATTGTGGTAGGTATTTGTATTTATCTTTATGGAACTCTTACTGTAAGAGATTATCTATCTGAGCATAGGAAACAAATAGTACAGCAATTAAATAACGTCATAGAAAAATTTGACATTGATGAAAGGGAGCGTGTTCTTAAAATTGATTTGCCCGAGAAAGCTCCTAATATTGATTACTATGTGAAGACATATCTTAGTGCTCACAAAGTAGAAGGTGATGATGAAACTGAGGTAAAGTATCTTAATCCTCTACATTTCAAATACATTGACGATTCCTACATGTATGGAGATTCTATTCTCTCTATGCTTGATTCCTTACAAGAGTACACATATTCCATTGTTGTTCAAACTGAAGCAATGAGGGAAAGATATAATCAAGACACTTATAGAAATTTTGGAGTTGTTCTTAAGCAGGCTGACCAGAATGACAATGGGAATTACATTCTTCCTGTATATTCAAAGAGAGATACTTATCAGTATTTTCTCTCAGATTATGACGAGTTGAGAATAGCTTCTAGCGAAGACCTCTATAACAAGAAGTATATCTTCTATCTCAAAACTAATTCTCTATTTAGATTAAATGCTATCTATAGTGAGAATGATGATTTGCTGGGTCTTGCCATAACTGAGATATCGGAGGAGGATGAATGAAGTATTTAACTGGCATCGTAGCTTTGAGTGTTGCATGCGATTTAGATAGTTGTGGATTGTGGCAAACCCCTAGGGAAGAATTTACAACAAATCTCGATTCTTATGTACGTGAAAGTGAATCTAGTATTCTTGGTACTTTAGGAATAGAGAAAGATAAAATTATTCCTTACAATGGGAATACCCTCTACAATGTTGCTAATCACGCTAGGGCTTACTGTGATTTAGTTGCAGAGAAAAGATATAAAGCTCTTGATGGATTATTCTTTGATGCAATTCAGGATACAAAGACTAGGATGCTTATATTTGAATATATTTTTAAGAATAGAACTAAGTTTAAGAATTACAAAGAAATAAACAGATTTATGCATAGTGAGTTTGGTAATGCATGGGATTCTTATGTGTCAAGTTATTCTTCTATTCAGAAGACTAAGAATGCTATTGCTAAAAAGAAGGAGGAGATAGATAATGCCCGAAGAGAATTATACGGAACAGATGGAGAGGATGGACAGGGAATTGAAGGAGGAGATGAATCATAGATTAAAGATATGTGGAGTTCTCATTATTGTTATATTCTTTTTAATTGTCCTTATCTTAGTTTTGAGTGCAGTTAATAAAGATAACATTCTTACTAAGAATCCTTCTATACGTTCTGACATAGATGTTAAAAAGAGTAAGGAACGTACTCTTATACAGGACTTGATGGATATCATGTATGAGGAGAATATGGCTGATGCCTCTTATGAATACAATGGAAAGAAGTTTATTGTATCTGTTGAGAGAAACGTCACAGACTCCTATGATTTCATAGTTGATTCAATTTTGAAGACATGGCCTGCAGAGCATCAAATATATGTAATGAAGAATAATGATACCAGTGTTGACAACGAGTTTAAAAATACTCTTATGGGTTTTGAGTTAAACTATAGAAAGTATAATCCTGAGTCTACTGAACCTACATTGTTTTGCTTAGTATCTGTTTATTCTACGCATGATGGCAATCTTATATTCTCTATTCAAAATGAGGACGATTGTGAGGTTGCTTCTGAGGACATAGAATATGTGAATTCACTTTTGAAAAAGTGGTTTGAATATTATATACATTGAAAGGAGACTATTTATGATTGATGTAACATTTGAGGAATTTTCGGAGAAAGCTTTACAAACTGTTTCAAAACCTGAATCAAGTTCTTACTTCTGCTACGGGAAAGTTGCACATGGTGATGTTGAGTGTTTCGGCTGGACTAAGAAAGTAAAAGTAAAGATAGATAACTTCGGGTCACTCGATAACGAATACAACGTTGCTAACAACCTTATGGTGAAGCAGGTGTATGTATTCTACAAAACGAATACTGAGTACTACTATGCGCTGTGCTTCGATGCTGACGATTTCAGGGCTATTCCTGCAACCGAGATTGAGAACCTTATCTTGCAGGATGAAGATAAAATGTTCTTCACTGATATCGACTTTGCAGAGACAGGAAATTATGATTTGCTTGCTCAGCTCTATGTTCCTTTTAACAGTACCTCTAATTCTAAGATTCCTGTCTTATGGGTAGAGGCACTCGAGAACACTGAAGATGTGCATGACGGAATCACACTTCCTATCAGGCTCTCAGATGATATCGTTATCAGTGGAGACGATTTTGTAGAACTGTTTAAGAGTCTCAAAGCTGACTATCCATCTCTTGATTTGGAAACGACACAGGAGGATAGATTTGCCAATATCAGAATTGAGTTTCCTAACAGTTCTGTGAGCAATGACTTCTCTCTTAGGTACAACAGGAATCATGTGGCTTATAATGGAACTTCTACAACTGCTGATGTAATCGAACCTATCGTTTCCATTGCGATGTATATTGTGGAAGAGTTTATTGTTCCCGAGGATTATTACAACTCTGTCGATAACTACCTTATGGAAGTTGTTCGGGATACCGATTTCTCCTTAAGACGTAATACGGCTGGAAGTACTAACAATGGTACTCCTCAGGCTGTTCCTACTAACTTTATGAATCCACCACAGGATGAGGATAGTAGACAGACAACGGATAATCCTCTTATGGATGCTGCTAACTTTATTGAGTAATATAAATTATATGAGGGGTTATTTCCCTATGAGGATTTAACCCCTATGAGGTTTGTTATGGTTATTCTTATATTTCTTGGAATTCTTATTATCACATGTGTGCTTATTAAAATATTCGATTCAAGAATTAGAGAATATATGATTCTCAAAGCTTTATGCAATTCTCTAGTTATTGGAAGTCTTCTTGGTATAATCTTTGGAATAATCTATTATCTGGTAAGAAAGTAGGTATAATATGGTACTTAGTAAGAATGGAAATATGACTGTTTCATATGACCCTGTATACGAGGGGAAACAAATAGTAATAGCTATTGATTCGTCGAAGTCAAATTCCGCTATAGCTGTTGGTGACCCTTATGGTAATATTTACGATGACTATGAGATTTCAGGTGCTGGAGAAGATACTGATGTTTATCAGTTGTGTTGGGATACTCGAAAAGTTCTGAAAGGCTTATTTCTTGGTGCTGAGATTTTATCTGTAGGAATTGAGGATATTATAACAAAGGAATCTGAATATGCTCATACTGGAATGGATGTTCATATGAGCAGGAAAAAGATTACTGCTGTATTTGATAACTTTATCTTTATCTTTCAGGAATACTATGATATAATGCCCAGACTGATTCCTAATCAATCTTGGAAAGCTGCTACCCTACCTGAGGAGTTTAGAAAGAGAACTCATAAGAAAGGTTCTAAAGATTACTTCGATAGTATTGGTGGTAGATGGGCTGGTCGTAAGGATGATGTGACTGATGCAGTTTGTATTTATAACTATATCTGTCAGATATCAAACTTTAAAGTCCCTAGAAGATTCACTGAGATATGTCCGGCTGATAAATCTTTCGTCTATGGTTACTATCCTGAAAGTATGTCATTTGCTTTAGGATTTGTAGAAGTAGAGTATAATGATAAATTCACACTTGAACAAAATATAAATACTATGGTAACAATGGTAACTAAAAAGAATAAATGTGGTTATATGTTAATTCCTATTGAAGTTGTTCCCTTATCTGATATCTATAGTGATAAGATGAAGAGGAGTTATGATAAAGTAACTAACAATGTTTATTGTGTAGTTAAAATAACATGAGGTGCTTATGGAAGATGTGGCTACATTCTTATTGAACATAATTCATTTAATAGGAAGTGCTGTTCCTCTTACTATCCTATGTTTCATGATTGTGTTTATTATGAAAGGAAAGAAGGTTAAAACAAGTACTGTAGGACAATATATTGTTATTGCAGTTATAATGTTTGTTATTCTTTTGAGAACATAAAGAAATTGAAAGGAAAAATAAAGATATGAAGAAAGTACTTATTATTCTGAGCTTTCTGATAGTTATTGCGGCAGGTGCTACAGGAACGCTTTATTACTATAAACAGAATAAAAACCAGATTGAGCAGAATACAATGCTGGCACAGCAGAATACTATGATTCAGAATCAGTTAGATGCAATTGGTGCGCTTACAACTGTATATGAGGTTTCCTCTAAAGTTTACAGCGGAACGGAAATTAAGGCTGAAGACCTTATTGAAGTTTCTGTTCCTGTGTCTACTTTAGATAAGACTTCAATAACTGATATGACTGATTTGGTAGGACATTTCTATAAGATTGATATTGAACCCGGAACTATCTTATCGACTGATGTCCTTATGGCTGAAAAGGAAACTACTCACCCTACTATGGATAAAGTTATCTCTGTTAGGTCTCTACCTATTAATACAATTAAAGGTAGTTACATAGACATAAGAGCTATTATGCCTAATGGAGAAGAGATAATCATTTATTCTCACAAACGTATCAAAGACCTCTATTCCAACAGCATTGTTCTTGAGTTCTCTGAGGAAGAGAATCTTATTTGGAATTCTGTGCTTCTTGACTTAGCAGCATATGAAGGAAAAGGATTTATGGTATTCGTTACGAACTATATAAATCCTGGACTTGATACAGACAAGGTTGCTTGGTATCCTATTCAGAAGGATTTGGAGAATTATTGTAGATGGCTTGAGAATACTGGCCTTATTACGGATTCAACTCGTTGTATAAATGAAACAATGAGAGACCATATTGACCACATTCTTATGTACGCTACCGACTCTGATAATTCTGCTTATGCTTCAAGCTTCAATGCTATTGTTACAACGCAGAAGAATGAGGAGAAAGCTGTTTATGACCAGTGGCTTCTCGACCATACGGATGAAGAAGGTAATATTACTATTGAGGATTCTTCCTCTTCTAGTGATTCCTTTAGTCAGCAGGTAGATGAAGCTTATGAGTCACTCGAGGATAGTATTGAAGATTTGGAGGCGATACAATGACAATAGCAATTAAATCAGAGATAGATTCCAGAGTTGTTGTGTACCCTTTAATAAAGTGTCTCTACAATTATGGAACTATTGCAGTGTTCACTACGAACATGTTTATGGCGAGACTTATCGAGAATGAACTTGAGGGTGGATTCAAGAATATCGTTATTGGAATTGCTCCTGATGGTGACCTTGAGAGTCTTAAAGAGAATGATGGATATTTCGATGGTAAATACGATTTCCTTATTCTTGACAATATCGGTGCAGTTGATTATGATATCCTTATCGCTGCTGTTACAAACAGAATTACGGAGCAGTATATTGATGACCTTACTTATGTTATTGAGGACGATAAAACAAGAATCATGAAGTTCGGAAAGCCTGCACCTGCTCTTAAACAGGAGAAACCTTCTAAGGATAAGAATGCTAAGGCTAACCCTAAGAAGGGTAAGAAAGGTGAGGAAGAGGAAGTTGAGGAAGCTCCTATTCCTGAAGAGGAAACTGAGACTCCTAACAATGTAAATATAGACCTCACTAAGAAAGAGGAAGAAGTTCCTGATGATGAGTTCAATAAATGGAAAGTCGAGAAAACCGAATCAGATGTCTTAGCTGAGAAGTTGCTTGAGAGTACAAAGGTTTGGTGTAAGTTCCCTTCATTTGAAGCTATCGATGAGATGGAGGGTAGAGGCTTCTTACTTGTTCCTGATGATACAACAATTAAGGAGTTTTATAAACATCTTAAGGATTATGTCTCAGTGGACGAGAGAAACTTTTTGAAAGGAGCAAGAGTCAAAGATGAAAGTAGCAGTAATATCGCAGGCGCCGACATTAGGTAAGAGTTGCTTATGTGCTGTTCTTGCTGGAGTCTACTCTAGGTCTCAGCATCAGGATGCGGCTATCTTATCTACTGGTAATGCGAATGATAATATATCTAGATCGGAAGAGCGT
>ERZ842401.6187-NODE-6187-length-12882-cov-4.813129_pt1 | contig 12882 bp, 7 predicted proteins | sample MGYA00521270_ERZ842401 | MGnify/ENA primary metagenome ERZ842401 (study PRJEB31892, sample SAMEA3878208) | bioreactor metagenome | biome: Moose rumen | place: Sweden | collected 2011-10 | study: EMG produced TPA metagenomics assembly of the PRJEB12797 data set... | reverse complement strand
GTGATGGTGCCGCTTGCGGAGTCGCCCTCGGTGATGAATATGCTGGATTTCTCACGGAACTCATCCTTGTCTTTGGACGGTTTGTCGCTGAAGTGGTAACGGCAGTCGCGCAGTTTCTTGTTATATACCGAAGCCTTGCGGGTCTGCTCGCGTGTCTTTTTCTGTATTCCGGAAATCTCTTCGCGTTCCTTCTGGGATGCCTTTATCTTCTCTTCGATCTTCGGCACGATCTCCGTGTGCATGTGGAGATAGTTGTCAAGATGCTTGGCTATGAAGTCATTGATGAAGGTGCGGATGGTCGGGCCGCGGTCGATGGTGTTGCTTCCGTCGGCGCCTTTGACGTTGTGCCCCTCGGAGTCCTTCACAAACTTTTCCCACATGTACGTGGAGCCGAGTTTGGTCTTTGTCTGGCCTTCGAAATTAGGTTCCTGGATCTGGATGCTGACAGCTCCAATGAGTCCCTGGCGGCAGTCTGCCGGGTCATAGTTCTTCTTGAAGAATTCCTTGAGGGTCTTGGCCACGGCCTCGCGGAATGCGGCCAGATGCGTTCCTCCGTCGCGGGTGTTCTGTCCGTTGACGAAAGATGAGATGTTTTCCCCGTATGCATCCCCGTGGGTGATGACTACTTCTATGTCGGTATCTTCGAGGTGGATGGGAGGGTACAGGGGAGTCTCGCCGATGTTTTCGTTGACCAGGTCGAGAAGACCGTTTTCGGATTTGTGGTGGACTCCGTTGAAGATGAGGTCGAGGCCTTTCTTGAGGTAGGAATAGTTGCGGACCATCGTTTCAACGATATCCTCCTTGAAGGCATAGTGTCCGAACATCTCCTGGTCAGGGGTGAAGCGGATGAGGGTACCGTTCTTTTCCTTGACGCCTTCGCGCCTGCCTTCACCTGTCAGCTGCCCCTGTGAATACTCGGCCCAGGCGCTTTCCCCGTCCCTGAATGATTCCACATAAAAAGATGAGGACAAGGCATTTACAGCCTTCGTGCCCACTCCGTTGAGACCTACCGATTTCTTGAAGACGGCATCATCGAACTTCCCTCCGGTATTCAGACGGCTGGTCGCCTTGACTACGGAACCGAGCGGTATCCCGCGGCCGAAATCCCGTACGGAGACATGGTTGTCCTCGATGTCGATCAGCACCTGCCTTCCGAACCCGGCGGAATATTCGTCAACGGAATTGTCCACTATTTCCTTGAGCAGTACGTAGATGCCATCACCGGGATTGCTGCCGTCACCAAGCCGGCCGATGTACATTCCGGGCCTTCGCCGTATATGCTCGACACCTTCGAGGGTGCGTATGTTGTCGTCAGTATAGTTAGTTGTGCTCATATGCGTCACTCGGCCAATATGAACCCAAATTTACAAAAAAATCCGTCATTCCACGGCACCAGCGAGGAACAGGTTTATCAAAGGCCTTAAAGGGGTGTCGGTCGTGAGCGTTATGATAACGGTGAATTCGCCTTTGGGCATCCTGGCGGTGTCGATGGCTGCGTTTACGGTGTTGTGACCGCCGGCAGGGGTGTCGCTTACCACGCTTACCGTCACGTAAGGGCTGTCGCAGTCGGCCTTGTATATCCTGAGCGGGGTCTTCCCTTTGTTGGAGAATTGCCATGAAGCCTTGCGGACGGTCCCTTGCGGCAGCAGCCCGAGGCTGATGGTGCTATCGTCGAAAACCGGATTGGCTGCCGAGGCTTTTTGTGCAGGAGTCACCGATGAGAAATCCTCAATTGTGAAAGCCGTGAAAACCAGTTGCCTGCCGTATGGCTTTCCGTTTACGGTCATGGATGCGGAGTAGATGTTCCTTCCCCAGCGGAGGCGGTCTGCGGTGACGGTGTACCTGAGCGTCGCGGTCTGTCCTGCCGGTACGGGATTGGGGTGAACCGACAGGGAAAGGCCGTCGGACACTTTGGTGAAACCCACTTCTGCAGGCTTGTCGGAGGTGTTTATTATCCTCTGTGAATCAGACCTTTGTCCTCCCTGTACAAGGTTCCCGGCTTTCATCTCGGTCTTCCTCAGGCGGATGGGGCCGAAGGCTATGGGATATGCTTCCTCCGGACTGACTTTCCTGGCGTGCGAGACTCCGCGTAACTTGAGGATTATGGGCTTTCGCAGGTCGGCCACATATACGGTAAGTGATTTGTCAAAGGGGCCCGGGGCTTCCTCGTTGGAATATGTGGCGGTGACCGTGCCTATCCCATTGGGTGCAATGGGAGACCTTGTCCACTTCACGCCGGTGCATCCGCAGGAGGACACTACGTTGTAAATGGCTGACGGTTTGGAGGATATGTTCCTTATGGTAAACGTACAGGTAAGTGCTCCGCTGCCTGTCACCACGTCACCGAAATCGCAGACGGTCCTGTCCAGTTCCACCTTGCCGTCGATCGTGGTCACTCCGCCGTTGATTTTCACCTGTCCGGCTGCCTGCAAGGCCAGGCAGATACCGGCGCATAAAACAGAGAAGCTTTTTCGGATATTCATTTGCACTTTCAAAATATTTGGATACATTTGCACGCCGAATTGAACTAACCACTAAAGGATATTGTAACTATGGCTCACAAAATTGAAGACACTTGCGTTGCATGCGGCACTTGCATAGGCGAATGCCCTGTCGGCGCCATCAGCGAGGGTGACATCTACAAAATCGATCCTTCCGTTTGCATCGACTGCGGCACCTGCGCCAGCGTATGCCCCACCGAGTCTATTCATGCCGAGTAGTTTCGGGACGCATCACGACCTCAAGGAAGTTGCCTGAGCCGAGCACCTCGGCGACAGCCTTCCTGACAGTTTCCCTCGACAGCATGCCGAGGGTTTTTTCGTATTCCGCATCGGTGTCCTCTCCGTAAAGCTCGAAATTCTTGAGGGCTCCTGTCCACCATGAGTTCCTGAGCCGCATCTCCGGAAGTTTCTTTCGCATGTTCGAAACCGCCATCGAGAACTCTTCTTCTGTCGGGCCGTTTTCGGCGAGATCCTTAAGGTCCTTTGCGGCTATCAGGCGCAGTTTGTCGGCCATTTCGGGGTTGCAGTCGTACATTATGCTTATCACGGCCTTTCCCCTGGGCTCCCTGGCCAGGCTCATGTCCGTCGAAGCCCCGTATGTACCGCCCTCTTCTTCGCGCAGGGAAGTGACGTATCTCATGTCCAGGATGTACTGGCCTGCATTGAGGGCCATGGCCTTGAGGCTGCTGTATTCCATCGGGGCTGAATAGACGTCGGCTATCGTTGCCTTCGGAGTCTCCATCTTTACACAGAAATCGGCCGTTCTGGTCCCGGGGACTATCTCGGGGGTGTTGTCCTGCCATGCTGAGGCCTTCCTGCCTTTGGGAAGCGATCCTGCGTACCTCAGCACAAGGGGGCGTATGTCGGCCGGATTGAATTCTCCGCTGATGATGAGCGTCGCGCCTGCAACGTCGTTGAAAAGCTGCCTGTACACCCTTTCCAAAGTGCTGAGGCTTGCTTTTTCAAGCATATCCATGCTGATGACAAGGTTTCGCGGGTTGCTTTCGAACAACAGTTTGTCATGTTCTGTCATGAACCTGTAGTTGGGCAGGGTCATGTATCCCGGTAAAACCTGCCTCAGGGTATTAATCCCTTTTTCCCATTCCGTCTCGTCGAAACGCGGGGAAGTGAAAAGCAGGTGGACCAGCTGCAGGGCAGTCTCGACGTCATCCTTTCCGCTGGTGGCTGAAATCCCGTGCCTCAGCGCTCCGATGTAAGGTGCTGCGCCTGCGTTCCTGCCGGCCAGCATCTTTACCGCGGTTCCGGAAGAGAATTCTCCGACGCCGCTGTTCTGTACGTACAGGGCCCATACATTGTCCTCGAAGGAGGGGAGGTCTTCAGTGGCGATTAGGGTGCGTCCTCCGTTCTTGAACAAGTCGAACGTCACTTTGTCCTTTTCCTCGGCAGTGGGGTAAAGGATGACTTTGAGCCCGTTGGAAAGCATCCATACGGTGGAATTGTAAAGTCCTTTGTATGATTTCTTTATCTTGCCGGGGCGGAGTGATGACGCGTTGATGAAGTCTTTGGCGACGGCCTCCTGGAGGGAATCCCCGAACTTGAGGGCGCGGACTTCATCTATGACCTTGAGGATATCTCCGTCGGACGGATGAAGTGCACCTTCTTTCTCGGCTCCCTTGTATATGACCACCATGTTCCCGTCCGGAATGAGCGTCCTTGCGTATCCGTTCAGGGCGTCATCCGTTATCTGCGGCAGCAATGCGGCCACCATCCGGTGCATGGTCACGGGGTCCGTGGCAGGATTGCCTTTGAAGAAATGCCCCAGTATCTTGCCTATGAACTCGGAATTCTTCCTGGTGGCTGCTTTATTGGCGGAGGACTCGTATGCTTTGAGCATGTTGGCCTTTGCCCGAGAAATCTCATCTGAAGTGAATCCCTGTGCCTTCATCCTGGCGACTTCCCTGAGGCATTCGCGCAGCGCCTCGAGTGTGCGCCCTTCTTTTGCCGCGGCACCGGCCGATATGGCTTCGGTAGTGTTGCAAAGATCTGATATTCCGAAGCTTGCAGACATCATGGGAGAGTCTTTCCGGTCGCACAGGTCCCCAAGCCGTTCTTCCATTATGCTGCCTATGAGGGCTTCGGTGACATCCTGTACGAAAGCATTAAGGGTCGAATTCTCTTCCTTAGGCCTTGCCGGACGCTTCCAGGAAGCCTCTATTGTAGATGCGGTAGCCTCCCTGTCGGTGATTATCCCGATGAGCGGATCTTTGTTTTCCGGCACTTCTATAACGGGTTTTTCCCGTGGATTCTCCACCTTCGGAATGTCGGCGAACACTCTCTTTATCGTCTCTTCGATATAATCGACTTCGATGTCACCGACTACTATGACGGCCTGAAGGTCGGGCCTGTACCAGGTATGGTAAAAATCTCTCAGCGTTTCCGGACGGAAGGTCTTCAGGTTTTCCTCGGACCCGATTACCGTGCAGGTGGCGTACGGGGTGTTTCCGAAGTAGTATGGCATCGACTTCTCGTACATCCTCCATGCCGCATTCATCCTTGTCCGTCTTTCCTCCAGGATGACGCCGCGCTCCTTGTCGATTTCTTCCGCATCGTTGGTCACGAAGGCCGAGTAGTCATGCAGGATAAGAAGGCAGGTGTCAGCTACGGTTTTCCGGGGCAGGGGAATGTTGTTGAGCATATAGACTGTCTGCTCGACGCCCGTGCTGGCGTTTACGTTCTGGCCGAACGACGCGCCTATGCTCTGAAGGTAATTCAGTATGCCTTTCCCGGGGAAGTTTTTCGTGCCGTTGAAGCACATGTGCTCCAGGAAATGGGCCAGTCCGTCCTGGCTTTTGTCCTCGAGTATCGCCCCTGCGTCCGTGGCCAGATAGAATTCCGCCCGGCCTTTCGGACGGTCGTTGTGCCTTATGTAATATGTCAGTCCGTTGTCAAGTTTCCCTATCCGGAGCGCCTCGTCCTGGGGAAGCTGCTGCGCCGTGAGGCTGGCGGCGGAAATGCAGCATGCAAGGAAAATGGTGAAAAATCGTTTCATATTTACTACATTCGTATGGCAAAAATAGCAGTTTTACGCATATAGTCCCTACCCATGCTCGCAGATTCCAGGCTCAAGGTCTTCCTGAATGTCGTGCAGACCGGCAGTTTTACGCTTGCGGCCAAATTGTCCGGAATTACGCAACCAGCTGTCAGCCAGCAGATATCATCTTTGGAGAACCAACTCGGAGTGTCTCTTTTCAAACGCGGGCGGGGTTCTTTGGAACTGTCACGTGAAGGCCTTGCGTTCAAGGATTATGCCGAAAAGATAAACTATTGGTATGAGGCCGCCGATACCATGTTCGGTCCGGAGGGCAAACTGTCGCACAACGCTCCCGTGAAGGTGACTGCAGATGCTGTGGTGGCCGATTATCTGCTCCCGGATGCAGTCGCTACCATACTTGCCTCACATCCGGGGGTGGAGTTCCGCCTGTTTACGGGAGAGGATGTGTCGATGGGGCTGGACATAGACGTGGAGATATCCGTGTCACGCAGCCCCGAAACCATGGATTTCGAGCGCGAGCGTCTGCTTGTGGGGGTCATGGATGCCTGTGTCGTGGCATCCAGGCTGAACCGTCGTCTGTCCGAGGCGGCCGTCCTTCCGGAGGTGCCGGACGGTCCCAGGCCGTTTTCCACCATAGCAGGCATCCACGTCTCCAACAGGCTCGCCGTCTGGTCGGGTTATTACGACCTGCTCACTCCCGATTTGAAAGCCAGGGTATGCTGCGTTTCCACGTCGGTGGAGCATATAAAGCGCGTGGTGCTGTGCTCACAGGACATAGCAGGCGTGATTCCTGAATTCTCATGCAGGAGGGAGAGGGCGGTCTCGGACTTGCTGCTTATGCCGGTACGCCTCCCAGGGTTTGCTTTTGACGTGCACTTCAATCCGTCCGTGGATTTTGCAGGCAAGGCTGTCTGCAACCTTCTGAGATCCAGTCTTTCGGACGTTATCAGAAGCACTCCCGCAGGACTGCTGTGACGTTGTCGGGCCTTCCGGTGGTGTAGAAATGCACTGCCGGCACTCCGTGGGCGAGCAAATCCTTGCATTGCCTTATGCACCATGCCTTGCCGGCTTCGTAAACCGCTTCCCTGTCCGGTGCGTCATTCACCTGGGCGGTGAGTCCTTCCGGAAGGTCTATGGAGAAACTCCTCGGCAGCAGTTCCACCTGCCTTGCCGTGGCAAGAGGCTTCAGTCCCGGGATTATGGGGACTGTTATCCCGGCTGCCCTGCAGGCATCCCTGAAACGGTAGAACACATTGTTGTCGAAGAACATCTGTGTGATTATGTAATCCGCTCCGGCATCCACCTTGCGCCTGAGGTTGGCGATGTCATCCTGCAGGTTGGCAGCTTCGAAGTGCTTTTCGGGGTAGCCGCCGACACCGATGCAGAAAGAGGCGTCGATAGTCTTCTCGAATGCCCGTATGTCCTCCACGAGTTCGTTTGCGTGGCTGAATCCGCCGGGGACGGGATTGAACCGCTTCTCACCGGTCAGGGAGTCCCCGCGCAGGGCCATCAGGTTCTCTATTCCGAGGAAATGGTAGTCGTACAATTGGCTCCGGATTTCGTCGGCGTCCGCCCCGGCGCAGATTATGTGCGGGACTATCTCTACCGGGAAGGCGGAGGTGACGGCGGCGCATACGGCCACCGGACTGAGCCTGCTGCGTACCAGATGGCGGGAATAACTTCCGTCGGCTTCCTGCCGGAATTCAAACTGGTCCCTGTGGCATGTGACATTGATGTACCTGGGCTCGAACTCCATGAATTTGCTTATGGTGTCCAGCAGTTCGTCCTTTCTTATCCCGTTCAGAGGGGGGACTATTTCCAGGGACGGGAAGGGCCTGGATGACGAGGAGAGTATTTCGGATATTTTCATATCAGCAGATGACCTGTGAAACGCCGGGCCTCATCTTCGCTGAAGCCGCGCGCAAGTTTGTAATTATCAAATTGTTCTTGGCTTATTTCCCTGATAGGCGGGTAGCCTGCGAGGGGATGCATCACCACGAATCCGCAGATGGAGGCGTCCGGAGTCATGGCGAAACTGTCAGTAAGCGAAATCCCGAGTCTCCCGTACCCGGGAATCAGCGAAAGCATCTGTCCGATGAGGCTGTGATCGGGGCAGCAGGCATAGCCTGCGGCAGGAAGGGCAACGTCAGTCCTGCAGCGACGCCTGAGATTGTCCTGCAGCCAGCTTGAGGCTGCATCTGCCAGCGTTACCAGGACCGCCCTGCGCAGAAGCGGATTCTCGCAGGCGGGGCAGTGGCAGCCTTCTTCAATCTCATGGACGCTGACGGCGAATATGCCGAACGGCCCGTTCCCTTCGGCCGGAACGAAATCGGCAAGGGACCATTTCCTTGTAAGTCCGCGCATCCTGGTGGCTTTTTCCTGCCTGAGCATCGGCAGCCTTGTCCCATTGAAGACTATGGTGTCGCCCTCAGAGTGGGCGGGCCCGAGTTTCATGCCGGCCCTTACACTGGCTTTCAGGTGCCTCAGGATATCCTTGCCTTGAAGGATGAAATCGTATGCACTTTCGCCTTCGGAGGGCACTTTCTTAAGTCCGGCAGCGGCGGCGAACAGCTTCCAGTCGAAATGCCTCGTCAGCAGTTTCAGCGATATCTCCCTTACCGGCATGGACCGGAACCGGCATCCTTTCAGCCATCCGGTGACGGGTTCATCAGAGCCGGCAGGGCCTTCCGGGCGCCGCAAGTATGCCTTTCGGAGTGAGTCCTGCAGGGAATGCTGGCGGCTCTCGAAGGCGTCTCTGTCGGAGAGGCAGCGCTTCATCATGACTGCTGCTGAAGATGCGTCGGGACCGTGGAAGACGTGAGGATAAAGCGGTGCCAGTTTGACTGCCGTATGCAGGTCGGAAGTGGTTGCACCCCCGACGAAAAGCGGGATGGAAAGCTTCCTGCGGCTCATTTCCCTGCAGAGTTCTTCCATCTGGAAGAGGCTGGGCGTTATCAGCCCGCTGACAGCTATGGCATCGGCGCCGATCTGTGCGGCTTTGTCGAGTATCGTCTCCCTGCTTACCATCACTCCAAGGTCGGTTACTTCGAATCCGTTACAGGTAAGGACAATTCCGGTGATGTTTTTGCCTATGTCATGTACGTCGCCCTTGACTGTGGCCAGCACGACTTTCGGCCGCCGGGAAACTACGGTGCCCTCCGAAATGAAATGGGGCTCCAGGATGTTGACTGCCAGCCTCATGACTTTGGCGGAGCGTACGACCTGGGGAAGGAACATCTTGCCTTCGCCGAACCGACGCCCGACCTCTTCCATCGCGCCCATAAGTGGGCCTTCAATTACTTTTACCGCGCTGCCCGACTCGCCGAAGGCTCTCATTACTGCATCCTCGAGCCCTTCGCTTCTGCCCTGGAGGATGCATTCCGCTATTTGCCGGGCCGGTGTCACGGACTGGACTTCACCCGGTTGTCCCGCCTGTTCCGGTCCGTTTCCGGCAATGCCTGAGGCAATGGCTATGAGGCGCTCGGTGGCATCCTCGCCGCGACAGAGAATCACGTCTTCGGCGGCTTTCCTCAGTGACGGTTCTATCGAATCGTAGGGGAGCAGCATGGAGGGATTCACGATTCCCATATCCAGTCCGGCCTTTACGGCGTGATAGAGGAATACGGCATGCATGGCCTCCCGGACCGGGTTGTTTCCCCTGAATGCGAAGGAGAGGTTGGAGATGCCCCCGGAAGTGTAACATCCTGGCAGATTGGTCTTTATCCATCGTACGGCTTCTATGAAGTCGGCTCCGTAACGTGCGTGTTCCGGAATCCCGGTGCCTACGGACAGTACGTTGCAGTCGAAGATGATGTCTTCGGGGGCGATGCCGGCGCCTGTAAGCAGCCTGTAACTCCGTTTGCAGATTTCGATTTTGCGGTCCAGGGTGGTGGCCTGCCCTTCCTCATCGAAAGCCATGACGACCATGGCGCCTCCCAGGCTCTTGATTTCCAGTGCCTTTTTGACAAGCGTCTTGGGACCTTCCTTTAGCGATATGGAATTGACTATGCACTTTCCGGGGGAGTTCTTCAGCCCGGCCAGTACTGCATCCCAGTTGGAGGAGTCTATCATGAGGGCGGCCCTTGCCACTGCCGGGTCGTTGCTGATGTGGCGCAGGAAGGTCTCCATCTGTAGCGGGGCATCCAGCATGGCATCGTCCATGTTGACGTCGATGACGGACGCGCCTCCGTCAATCTGAGCCGAGGCTACCTGGAGTGCTTCTTCATACTGTCCCGCCGCGATGAGTTTCGCAAATTTGCGGGAACCTGCCACGTTCGTCCTTTCCCCGATGTTGGTGAAATTCTTTTCCGGAGCTATGGTATATGATTCCAATCCGCTGACGGATAGGTATTTATGCTTTTCGGTGACTATGCGGGGCGGCTGTCCCTGCACGACTTTGCATATTGCAGCGACATGCTCCGGCCCCGTACCGCAGCAGCCCCCTATGATATTCAGGTACGGCAGCATCGGTCTTACTGCATCGGCCATGTCTCCGGGGGAGAGGTTGTAACGTCCCATTTCATCCGGCAAGCCTGCGTTGGGGTAGCAGATCACGGGGACTTCGCTGAAGGATGCTATGTCCGAAAGGATAGGGAGGATCTCGGTGGGGCCGAGCGCGCAGTTTATTCCGAAGGCAAGCGGATCCGAATGTCTTATTGAAGTGTAATATGCTTCAATGGTCTGTCCGGTAAGGGTCCTGCCGCTGCGGTCAGATGCCGTGGCGCTTATCATCGCCCGGATGCCGTAAGATTGTGCGGCATAGATGATTGCCTTGGTGTTGAGGGCGTCAAAACCTGTTTCAATCAGCAAAAAATCGACGCCGCCCCTGACAAGGCCTTCGATCTGGACGGAAAAAGCCTTTACGAAGTCATCGAATCCGTAAGCCCGCCATCCGGGCCTGTCGGGATCCGAAGCCAGCGTAAGCGAACGTGTCGTGGGACCGATGCTGCCGGCTACCAGGATTTTCCTTGAAGCCCCTTCCGCCGCTTCCCTTGCTATCCGGGCCGCTTCGAAGGCCATCTTGCCGGCCTGCGCAGAATTGCCGTATTCTGCCTGCGATATGGGATTTGCGCTGAAACTGTTTGTCTCTATGATGTCGGCTCCGGCAGCTATGTATTCTTCATGGATGCGGCGTATGAGGTCCGGATGGGTGAAATTGAGCATCTCCGGGTTGCCACGCCAATCCTCTTCCGGCGGAGAATACCGCTGGATAAGGGTCCCCATGGCCCCGTCGAGAACAAGGATGCGGTCCATAGGCCGTAAAGGTATTAAATCTTCCCGAAAGCGGATATCTGTCCGGGATCATTCGTAATAGTAGCCGTAGCCGGCCTTGGTGCGGACATTCTCGGAGAGCTGGCCGAGTTTGGCCCTTATGCGGCGGATGTTGACGTCAACCACTCGTTCACCAACTACAACATCCTTCGGCCAAACAAGCTCCAGGAGTTCATTGCGTGAAAACACCCTTCCGGGATTTGACGCCAGCAGGCTGAGTATCTCGAATTCGGTGCGCGTCAGTTCGACAGGTTCGCCGCCGACGGAAACGGATTTGTTTATCACATCGATCTGCAGTGAACCGCTCCGCGGGGCGTTGTCACGTTTGCCCATCTTGGCTTCTACCACGTTTATGATGTAATCGCCGCATTCCTCGCATTCGCGGATAAGGTCGATGAATATCGTACCCAGTGCAAAACTGTACAGCCCTTCGTCCACATCCTCGGTATTTTTCATGCTGAGGGTGTCGCAGAGGGTGTCAATCTCATTCTCATATACCAGCGAGTCCTCGTTCCCGTCATTCCCTTTCAGGACCTCGTTCATGCTTCTGAGGGCGCTTTCAAGCAAATCGAACATGTCCTCTATGCCTTTTTCCTGACCTTCGGTGAATGAGGCTTTCTGGCTGCGCTTGCGCTCCATGGTGCGGGAAAGGTTGAAGAGGCTGTCGCCGATGCTCTCCAGCTCGCTTACTTCCCTGAGCAGGCTGCGCACCTTGCGCTTGGTGTCATCGCTCAGATGCGCATTGCCTACCTGGGCGAGGTATCCGCCGATTTCGCTTTCGAGCCGGTCGCTCATCTCCTCCATATCCTTGATGCGTGCCGCCTGTTTCCTGAATTCGTCGGCATCGGTAATACTGTACAGCTGCCGCACTTCGGCGAACATCCCCGTCATCCTTTCGGCGAAGAGCTCCGTTTCTTTCTGGGCCTGGAGTACGGACAGTTCCGGAGTCTTCATTATCATCCCGCTCTGGATGTATCTCAGCTTGAACCCTTCGTCACCGCTCTTCTGAGGAATGAGTTTGCTCACAAGTTTTTCCAGTTGCGGAATGAACCATATCAGGATGAAGGTGTTGGTTACGTTGAACATCGTATGGAACGTCGCCAGCACGAATGACAGACGGGCCGGGCTTTGCGATGCCGCATAAGGATCCACATCCGCCACACGGCATGCCGTGTTCACGAAAGGATAGAAAATGGTCAGGACCCACAGGACGCCGAAGACATTGAACACCAGGTGGGCGAGTGCGGCCCTTCTTGCCTGTGTGTTGGCAGACATGGCTGCGATGTTCGCCGTTACGGTGGTGCCTATATTCTCTCCCATCACGAGGGCGATACCCTGATGTATGGAAATCACTCCGCCGGTGCAGAGGACCATGGTAATGGCCATCAATGCGGCCGAAGACTGCGCTATGCAGGTGAGCAGCCCGCCTATGAGGATGAATAGTAGTATTGTCAGGTAACTGCCGGAGTCGAAGGCAGCGAAAAAGCTCATAACCCCTTCGTTATGTGCGAGATCCATCTCGCGCCCGGTGGCATTGAGCGTCCCGAGGGCGAAGATCATGAAACTGAGGCCGAACAGGAAATCACCCAGGTATCTGTACCTTTGTGTCTGAATCAGGAAGACGGCAATCAGGAAGACCGGCCAGACCAGGTTGGATATGTTGAATGAGAAACCGGCCGACATTATCCAGGCAGACAGGGTGGTCCCGATATTTGCGCCCATGATGACCGAGATGGCCTGCGAGAGGGACAGCAGGGCCGCGTTGACAAATGAAACGGTCATCACTGTGGTGGCCGCGGAAGACTGCACCGCAACGCACACCAGCATGCCGGTAAGGACTCCGGTGAAGCGGTTGGTGGTCATTGCGCCAAGGATGTGTCTCAGACCGGGACCCGCCATTTTCTGCAAGGCCTCGCTCATCACCTTCATTCCGTACATCAGCAGGGCGATGCAGCCCAGGAGTTTCAAAGCTATCAATAACATGCCACGAATTTACTGTTTTGGAATCAATGGAACAATTTTTTTTGAATGTTTAACATTATCTTAACGTTATAGGGCTTCGTGTCGCGTGAAGCGCGATTTGGAGCCCGGTTGTAC
>ERZ842401.6186-NODE-6186-length-12883-cov-5.254443_pt1 | contig 12883 bp, 13 predicted proteins | sample MGYA00521270_ERZ842401 | MGnify/ENA primary metagenome ERZ842401 (study PRJEB31892, sample SAMEA3878208) | bioreactor metagenome | biome: Moose rumen | place: Sweden | collected 2011-10 | study: EMG produced TPA metagenomics assembly of the PRJEB12797 data set... | reverse complement strand
GCAGCATGAAGCCCTTTGTGATGGGCCGCAAGAATTGGCTGTTTGCCAACACCCCCGCAGGCGCCCGGAGCAGCGCGGTGATCTACAGCCTGATGGAAACTGCCAAGGAGAACGGGCTGGATCCCTACTCCTACCTTACGTGGGTCTTCCGCCAGGCGCCGGCCCTCTCTGAAACCGACAAGAATTGGGCTGAAAAGCTGACCCCGGAGCGCGCACCGCAGGAGTGCCGCACACCCACATTTTTATCTTGATACCAGATGAGCCCGGCCGCCAGGCCGGGCTCACCTTTTTGTCGCGGGTTCATTTGACGGTTACAAGTAAAGAAATAATGTTCACTTATATTGTTTGTTTGAGGAGTGAGCTGTTATGATGCAAAAAGATTTACATGACTTTAAAGATGTGGCAGAAAACTATGATCTGTATTTAGATGTGATGTATGAAAATCAAGACAATCACGCCGGATTTTTGGATTTTTACCTTGATTTTGCAAAAGAGCACGGTCAGGATGGTGTGATCGATATAGCATGTGGAACAGGCGCCGTATTGCTGTATCTGGCCCAGCATGGAATTATAGCTGACGGGACGGACCTTTCGGAAGCAATGTGCCTTGTGGCCGCCGAAAAGGCAAGAAACAATGGATATACATTGAATATCTTCCCCGCAAATATGACAGAGTTCAAGGGTAAGCATAAATACTCTTGTGCAATCATTGCCCGCAGCGGTTTTATGCATCTGCTGACGCCGGAGCTTCAAAGAGCGGCACTCCTTAATATCAGAGATAATCTGACAGCTGGAGGTATGCTTACATTTAATACCTTTGATCCGAACCCGGTTTTTCAGGCACAGCAAATGAGCACTAAAGATACGGATTACTCTTTTCGGCTGGAGTATATAAACAGGCAGGGAAAGCGTGAAAGAATCTACAATGCGATCTCATATGATCCGTCGACGCAGATTATGAGCGGAAATTGGAAGTTCGAGACTCTGGATGAGAACGGCGATGTGTTGGGAGAAAGGGTTCGACCACTGAAAATGCGTCAAACGTACAGACAGGAAATCAAGTATCTTTTAGAACTAACGGGGTACGAGATTGTAAACATCTATGGCGGATATCACAGGGAACCCAGTGATTATGCGGCTAAGAATGTAATCTGGTGTGTAAGGAAAGCGTAAATTGGGCCTGCAAGCCTCAAACTTGCAGGGCGTTTCTATGTACGCACCGCAGGGGCTTCCTGCGGTGTATTTTTCTGTCTTAGCGTCCTTTGTCATAATCGTGGCTGCAGGGTCGTGTCTGCAGCCGCCGTGCGTCGTTCCGGCGTTTGGCCTCTGCCTCCATATCCCGGAGCTTCTTTCGGATGCTCTCCTTTTCAGGCGGGGCCTGCTGGGGCTGCTGCCCGCCGTGGCGGTGATGCCCGTGGTCTGCAGCACGTCCCGAATTAAGTTGCGGGCCATGTCGTGGGCGTCCTTGTAGTGGTGCAGGTAGGGCGTGGCGTCGATGAACACCTCGTCGATGGAGTAGGGGTGGATGTCTTCTGGCGCCACGTATTTCAGGTAGACGGAGAAGATCTTGGAGCTGGCCTCCATGTACTTGCGCATCTGGGGCTTGGCCACCAGGTAGCCCAGCTCCAGGGAGGGGTCAGCCTGGACCTTGATATTATCGTCGGACTTTCCGGTAAACCGATGCCCCGGGGCTGCCCGCAGCCGCTGGGCGTTCACGTCTCTTACCCGCTGGACCACCTCAAAGAGCCGGGCCCGGCCGGAGATGCCGTACTCTTTCAGGGAGGGAGACACCGCCAGGCAGATGGTCTTCTCCGTCCGGGAGAGGTCGGCCACCACCAGGTTGGTGGTGAGAGGATCCCGCCCCAGCTCCATGCACTCCACGGAGGCGTAGAACGACTTCAAGTCGATGGCTAAATAGGTTTTCTCCGCCATGGGACGCCTCCTTTCCGCCGGGATGTCAACTGCTCTATAGGTCACGTGATCTTCTGGGCCGCCCTTCGAGTGGGGCTCGCCCATGAGGGCGTTTCGAAAGGAACTCCGTTCTCACGCCTCCGGCGGATACGCCAGCGCCAGCTTGGAGAAGAAATCCTCCAGCACCACGCGGACATCCACATAGTCGTAGACCCGGATCTCCTTGCCGTTGGGGTCGGCGGTGTAAGTCATATCGTCGTTGACGATAGGCGCTTTTGCCGTGTGGAAATTGTCTCTCCAGCCACAGCCCAGCAGGGCGCCGATCACCGGGGAATCTCCAAGCCCCCAGTTCTCGCCCTTGCGCAGCTCATAGGGCTCGTCGTTGGTGAGGTTATACGCCTCGATCTCCTCATAGAGGTATCTGCCCGCCGTTCCGCAGGGTCTCACCTTTCGGGCCAGCTCCGCCATGGTGACCTCCATGGCGCCGTACACATTCAGGGGCAGATGCCAGACTTCGGCCTTGGAGCGGAACAGCACCCGGGCGGCGGCAACGTCCTGGCTCAGGTTAAATTCCGGGCCGCCCTGGGGATAGGCCTGCCCGCCGATCCACACCACCGTGAGCTTTTCCCCGATCTCCGGGCAGCGGTTGAGGGCGGCGGCCACGTCGGTAAGAGCCCCCTGCACCGTCACAAACAGGGGCCGGTCGTCCTCTCTCAGAGCTTCGTGAATGAGGAAGTCCACCCCCTCGATGGCGGGGGTGTCCTGCTCGTCTTTGAGGGGCGCCACGCAGCCCCGCAGGGCCGGTACGTCTTCGATGCCGGTGGCCTTCATCAGCACCAGCAGCTCCTGATAGCTTTTTTCCATGGTAGTCTCACTGCCGGGGGCCTTCGTTTCGAAGTGGGCGGCGATCACCCCGCGCACGTCAAACATAGGCGTCAGCATCTGGTGCACCACCGCAAACTGGTCGTCGGCTTCGTTCTTCACATCGCTGGAGACGATCACCCGCAGCTGCTTGTGCAGGGGCAGGCGCATCCCTATACGGTCCAACACTTCCTGGCGTTTCATGGCTTGTTCCTCCTTGGTTTTTCACTTTGGCGAAGGGCACGATACAAAACAGATCGGGACCTGGATCCCCAGGATCATGGACTTTTTCCGAGGAAGACAGGGCCTTACAGGAACGAGTACAGGTCTCCGCTGGGCACGTAGGTGACGGGCACCTGGTCCTCCACCAGCTGGGCGATCCACTCCCGGGCGTACTTCATACCCAGCTCTTCCCAGTTGAAGTGGCCCAGGTTGATGACAGCCTTGTTCCGGCCCAGCTGCACCGCGTCCCGCACATAGGAGAGGACCGTCCAGTCGATGACCTCCCCGGGAAGGATCACGTCCGCCCCACGCTCCAGGGTGTCGATGACCTCCACGCTGTATTCCATGGGCTTCCCGTCCCGGCGCCGGACCTCGCCGCTCATGGGGTAGAGATGCCCCACCAAAGCCACCCGGCGGACCTTGGCTGCCGGGTCCCCCACGTACCGAAGACCGTTCAGGGCCAGGGTCTCCTTGAGCTTTCGGCATAGCTCACCCAGGGTCGTTTCGGGGATCTCCACCAGGAAGTGGGAGAAGGGAGACGACTGGGAGACCTCCACCCGGACGTCCTCCAGCCAGCCCAGGTATTTCAGCACCCCGGTAAAGATGCTGTCCGGCTGGTGAGCGTGCATGTGGTCGTGGTCCCGCCAGACGGAAATGCCGTGGTCGGACAGGAGCCGTGCCTTTTCCTCGTAGATCGAGTTGGGGAAATCCTCAAACCAGCCCGGCTCGTCCAGAGAGGTGTAGAAGGTGGGCTCGTGGACCACCAGCAGATTGGCCCCCAGAGCCGCGGTCTTGCGGATCACCTCCACCGTGGGGGACAGCGCCGTGACCACTCCGGTGCACTCTCCCTCCGGGCCGCCCCATTTCCAATCGTCGCAGCCCACGTACCCGGGCAGCTGGGGGTGGTACGCCAAGATCTTGTCAATGACCTCGCCTTTTTTCATCCATGCTCCTCCTTGCTTGAAGTCGATCATTCCTTCTCCGCTGGTTCCCCGTACTCCCCGTATTCGCACCCGGCGTTCTCCACCCGGATGCGGTCGATGAGCCGGTCGTGCTCCCACAGCTCCACGGTGCCCCGGCCGTTGCCGCCGTTCCACAGGCGGTTGTGGCGCTTTTCCCCGTTGGGGGCTTCGTAGTTCACCAGCAGCATGTCCTCTTTCTCACAGGTCAGGTCGGTGATCATCTTCTGGCCGAAGCGGTTGCGCTGCTCCACATGCCAGATCACCTGGGTGTCCGTCTCCCGGCAGTCAAACTCCGTGTGGGTGTGGGTCCACACCTTGGAGAAGTTGAACTCATAGGGGGTGCCCTCATACCAAAAGGCGGAGAGGAGCTTTCTCGGCAGGGCCAAAGGCCCCACCTTGGGCCGCCCGCCGCCGATATCAAAAACGCTGTTCTCCAGCTTCTTGCCCGTCACTTCGCTGGTGAGATGGCAGGAGCTGATCCACACCCAGGGGGAGGTGAAATCCTTGCCCCAGTTTTTGTCGGCATAGCCGTAGCTGGTCTCCGGGGTGACAAGGTACCGCTCCCCGTTCCAGATCACTTCTCCGGAGTAGGCGGTCTTCATCCCCTCCGCGTGCCAGAACATCTCAAAGGCCTGGGCGTCCCGCATGGGCTCGCTGGCGCCGTAGCCCACGTTAAAGGCCACCTGCTTGTCGATCTTCAGCTCCCAACTCATGGAGCCGCTCTCGCACATCCACTCCGGGTGGGCGGCGGCCTCCTCCGGGGAAACGGACACGCTGCCCCGGGTCTCTGTTTCGCTCAGGAAGCAGTCTCCGGCCTCCATGGAGAAGGGCACGCCCCAGTCCAGGCGGATCTTCTTCCACCCGAAGAAGCGGTGGAGCTGGGCGGCGTCCTTTCCCCAGCTGCCGGCCTTCACCATGAGGTAGGAGGGTCTCACGCCGTTCTTCCTGTTTTCCGGCAGCTGGCCGAAGACAGGCTCCTCTCCGCCCAAGGCCGGGTTGCAGAGGAAAAACTCGATGAAGAACGGCTTTTCCTCTCCCGTCTCGGCGTGCCGGGCGGTGAAGCTGTGCCACCACCAGTCGTAGCCACACTTGGCCTGCTCTCCGAAAAGCTGGCAGGCGTCCCGGGCGATCTCGTGCTTATTGAACATGGTCTTCCTTCTTTCCGATCCTTGCTGATGTGTTTTGAGCGACCCCGTCTCAGTACTGGATCTCCAGCCACTTGCCTTCCTTGGCGGACTGTACCGCCGTTTCCAGCACCGCCACCGTCTTGTAGCCGTCCAAGGCGGTGACCACCGGCTGACGGCCCTCCACGATGGCGGAGATGAACTCGTCGATGACCCCGCTGTGGCTGTTCATGGGGTCCACCCCGGGGGTGCCCACGCTGTAGCGGATCTGCACCCCGTCCCGCATTTCCAGCACGATGTCCTCGTTGTAGTCCCCGAAGATCTTCATGACGCCCCGGGTGCCGTAAATGGTGACGCCGTTATCCTCCCGGCCGTAGTTGGTCCAGGAGAAGTTCATGATGCCGGGCAGGCCGTTGGCCATGTTGAACATGCACACGGCGTTGTCGTCCAACCGGATGGGCTGCCCGTCAGGCCCTTTCTTGTCCATGGTATGGAGATCGGCCACCACGCTTTGGATCTCGCTGTCCGTCAGGTAGCGGATCAGGTCGATCTTGTGGGCGCCCAGGTCTCCCATGACCCCGAAGTGAGCCAGGTCCTCCCGGAAAAACCAGGTGCCGTTGCCCGAGTCTGCGGTCCACACCTCCGGGCCGGGGTGCTTGTAGTTGCACTGGAAGAAGAGCAGGTCTCCGATGGCGTTCTCCTGCAGCAGCTCCTTGGCCTTGCGGTGGGTCCGCACCAGGCGCTGGTTGTGGTCGGGCATGAGGATCCGGCCGGTCCTTTCGGCTGTTTCCAGCAGGGCATGGCCCTCAGCCCGGCTGATGCACATGGGCTTCTCCACCAGTACGTGCTTGCCGGCCTCCATGGCCCGGAGGCTGTAGGGGGCGTGGGTGGTGTTGGGGGAGCAGATGCTCACCGCGTCGATGCTGCCGTCGGCCAGCACTTCCTCCAGAGAGCCGTACACCCGGCAGCCGTAGCGCTCCGCCAGCTCGGCGGCACGCTTCTCATTGGGGTCATAGATCCCCGCCAGCTCGGCGTTGGGGTTTTCGGCGTATTCCGGCAGGTGGCGGATCTGTGCCACGGACCCGACGCCCACTACCACGACTCGAACGATCTTCTGTTCACTCATTTTGCTTCCTCCCTCAAACGAACTTTCCGTATAATGGAATGATACCACACAAGCCGCAACTCCTCAAGCCTTGAAATGGAATCACGCCATGGGCGCCAACCGTCCAGGCAGTGTTTGCATTTCATCTTATCGTGTTTTTTGAGCGGGAAACAGGTCGGGTTTGTTGATGTTGGGCCCGGTTTGTGCTACGATAAGCATAGCATCCGTCGGTCCCCAAGCAGGAAATGACCTCCCGCCGGGACAACGACGGGAGAAGGAGGCACCTCCATGAACTGTCCTCGCTGCGGCACAAAAATGGAAGGCGGCGTCTGCCCGGAATGCGGCTTTCCGGTGAACAGGAAGTCTTTCTGCCTGGTACAGAAGTCTCCGGAACGGAGGGTGGCGGAAGGAAGCGTAACAACATCTTTCAGTGCGGAGGAAAAGACATGAACTTCAATTCTTTGATCCCTGAACTGACCGTGACAGACGTGGAGCAGACCCAGCGATTCTATGTGGAGGTCCCATAACTGGGAGTTTGGGGTGCGCGCGAGAAAGAGGACAAAAAGTAAAACAGGGATTGACAAAGGACATTCTATCCGTTATTGTGTAATTGTATCTGATACAAGTACCAACTGGATGAAAGTCAAAGGCCTGTGACGGGGAGCGGTTTAAGACACTTCCGGGGCTTCTTCCATTTTGCGGCGGGAGCGCTCCGGTGAAAGGGGAGTTATGATTGCATTACGACTTTGACAAAGTGTACGACCGAATGGGCTCTGACTGCCTCAAGTGGGAGAAGCAGAATAAGTTCGGTGTTTCCAGCGGGCTGCTGCCTTTCTGGATCGCCGACACGGATTTTGCCACGCTGCCCCAGGCGGTGGAGGCCATGCAGAAGCGATTGGAGCACCCTATGTTCGGTTATACCTTCACCGGCGACCGGACCTTGGAAACCGTGCGGAAATGGTATTCCCGCCGGCACCAGGTAGAGCTTCCCGTGGAGGCGTTCATGGCTTCCCTGGGCGTGGTGACCGCCATGTGGTTCTCCATCCGGGGTCTGACCAAGCCGGGAGACAAGGTGCTGGTATTCACGCCGGTATATGATCCCTTCTTCGCCATCGTCCGCAATCAGGAGCGGCAGCTGGTGGATTGCCCCCTGATCTACGAAAACAGGACCTACCGCATCGACTGGGGGCTGCTGGAAAAACAGCTTCAGACAGGCGTAAAGGCCATGCTGTTCTGCAACCCCCACAACCCTGTGGGCAAGGTCTGGAGCAAGGAGGACGTGGAGAGGATCGTCCGGCTATGTAAGCAGTATTCTGTGGTCCTGCTGTCCGACGAGGTGCACGGAGACGTGATGCTCTACGGCAATCAATACACCGCTGCCGCCCGCTTCTCGGAGCTTTACGACCAGATGATTGTCTACACAGCCATCAGCAAGCCCTTCAACATGGCGGGGCTCCACTCCTCCTGCCTGATCATCCCCAACGGGGAACTGAAACAGCTTCAGGATAAGACCATGCGGGACGCCTGGCTGATGGGTCCAAACCCGTTGGCCAACAGCGCCATCGAAGCCTGCTATACCTACGGTGACGATTGGCTGGATCAGCAGAATGCCTACCTGACGGAAAACGCGGAGTTTGTGCTCCGCTACCTGGGAGAGCATGCTCCGCTTATCGACGTGGTAAAACCGGAGGCCACCTACCTGATGTGGCTGGATTGCCGAAAGCTGGGACTCTCCAGCGAGGAGATCTGCAGCCGCCTCGTGCAGGAGGAGGGGCTGGCTTTGGGCAGCGGAGCCGGTTACGGCGAGAACGCACAAGGGTTCATGCGTCTGAATATCGGCTGTCCCAGAGCCACTTTGGAGTAGGGCCTGGAAAAGATCGCGAGATTTGCCAGTAACCTATGATCGAGGAGGAGAAAAACAAATGAAAAAGAAGCTGAACTTTACAGACTGCCTGGGGTTCTGCATCGGCCAGATCGTGGGGTCCGGTGTCTTTGTCCTGACCGGCGTGGTCATGGGCATGACCGGCCACGGTATGCCGTATGCGTTCTTCCTGGCCGCAGTGATCTCCCTGATCCAGCTGATTCCCATGGCCATTCTGGGCTCCGCCATGCCCGCCACCGGCGGCAGCTAAGTCTACGCTAAGCGGCTGATCGGGCCTCGGGCCGGTTTTGTCTACCTGATGATCTTCTTCCTGTCCCAGGTGCTCATTTCCACCTTCGCGCTGGGTTTTGCAAGCTACGTGGCGGTCATTTTCCCCGGCGTGCCGGAAAAGCTCATTGCCGCGCTGGCCATCCTGGCCGCCGCCGGCGTCAACCTGATCGGACTGAAGACCTCCGCCAGAGTCCAGAAGGGCATGGTCGTCCTGCTGCTGGCCTCCCTGGCGGTGTACATCGCTTTTGGCCTGCCGAAGGTAGATTGGTCCATGCTGACCCCCACCATGGAAAACCTGATGCCCAACGGTACGCTGAGCTTCCTTCGGGGCGCCGTCATGCTGTCTTTCGCCTGCGGCGGCGCCAAGTTCCTGGCGGAAAGCGGCGGCGAGGTCGAAAATCCCGGCAAGACCATCCCCAGAGCCATGGTCGTCTCCACCCTGCTGGTGGCCTGCTTCTACGCATTGGTGGGCTTTGTGGCTGCCGGCGTGCTGCCGCTTGACCAGGTGGCAGGCAAGAACATCTCCGTGGTCGCCAAGGAGATCTTCCCCGCACCCGTCTATCTGTTTTTCGTGATCGGCGGCGCCTGGTTCGCCCTGCTGACCACCCTGAACGGCACCCTGTCCTGGGTCACCCGCGGCTTGCAGCGGGCCTCCTTTGACGGCTGGCTGCCCAAGACCCTGGGCAAGGAAAACAAAAACGGCACCCCCGTTTACCTGCTGGCCCTCTTTGTGGTGCTGGGGCTGATCCCGGTGGTCACCGGCATGAACACCACGGATATTTCCAATATGGGCACGGGCTGCTCCAAGCTCTCCGACCTGCTGATGGTCTATGCCTGTTTCCGCCTGCCCGATGTGCTGCCTGATGTGTACGCCCGCTCTACCCTGAAACTCAAGCCCGCCCTCCTGAAGGTGGTCATGGTGCTGGTGTTCATCGTGCTGGCGCTGTCCTCCGTGGTGAGCCTGTCCAGCTTGACACTCCTGCAATTTGCAGGGATGGGCATCTTCATTGTAGCCGCTATTATTGTGATGCTCTTGCGCTACAAGCATTTCCAGGATCAGGACAAGGTCGCGGAATAGGCCGATCCAGCACCGGCAGGAGCGAAAAAGCAGCTGCCGGTGGGAGCAAGGAGCAAGACGATCCTGCGGATCACAGGAGAACAAACACGGAGAAGGAAGGGATCATGATGAAGATCTATGCGATGTGCGCCAGCCCCCTGAAGAACCGGAACAGTGATCAGATGCTGGATGCTTTTGTGAAAGGGCTTCATGAAAGCGAGCCCAGGGCAGAGGTGGAGAAAGTCTACCTCTATGATCTCGACTTCAAAGGGTGCCGCAGCTGTCTGGGATGCAAGCTGGCACGCAATGAAACCAACGACTGCGTGGTGCGGGACCGTATCACGGATCTGCTCTCTTCCATCCGCCGCTCCGACGGATTCGTCTACGCTGCCCCGGTGTACTTTTACGACATTCCCGGACAGCTGCACGCCTTTCTCGAGCGTCTTATCTATCCGGGGGATGTGGAGGGGGGACTGCCTGTTGCGGCCATTTACACCATGAATGACAAACAGCAGGACTTTGAGAAATGGACAAAGCCGATCCTCGATACGCTCCACCTGTATTTCAAGTGGAGCTGCGGGACATTGCCCGCAGAGGAGCTTTATGCCTTTGATACCATGCAGCGTGAGGTGTCGGACCGCTACAAGCCGACAACGACTGACCATGCCCACAAAGCCGCACGCCATGCGGAAGTGTGGGACTCCGAGCTCGCCCGCGCCCAGGAAGCGGGAATACGCTTTGGCCGGCTTCTGAGTCAAAGAAAGGAAGGCTGAGCATCCGGCAAAAATGAAGGAGATTTGCGCATCTTTGTTGCCGGGCAGCCTGTGAGTAATGCTGAAAACAGGCCGGTGGGAGCTCAGATGACTGTGGACTGCACAGATAACACGGACAGGAGTGACAACATGAAAGCGGCAATTCTGAATGGGTATGACAAAAAAGGCTGTGATCTTGTCATAAAGGATATTCCCATACCTGACGTATCAGAGGAAGAGGTCCTGGTAAAGATCCGCACGGCAGGCGTGGATCCCCTGGACAACATGATCATCCGGGGAGAAGTGAAGATGATCGTTCCCTATCGGTTCCCACTGGTCATGGGAAACGAGTTCGTCGGTGTTATCGAAAAGACCGGCGCCGGGGTCACACGCTTCTCCGTCGGAGATCGGGTATACGGGAGAATGCCCTTGAAAAAGATCGGGGCTTTTGCCGAATATGCCGCCATCGACCAGAAGGCCATCGCAAAGGTCCCGGAGTACCTTTCAGACGAAGAAGCGGCCTGCATCCCGCTGACTGCTCTCACCGCACTGCAGGCGCTGGACCTGATGCAGCCGAAGCTCGGAGAGACTCTTTTTATCTCCGGCGGCACCGGCAGTCTTGGCGCCATGGCCATCCCCATCGCAAAACACTACGGCATGACGGTCTTTACCAACGGCAGCGCGGAAAACAGGGAAAGGGTCCTCGCCCTTGGCGCGGATCGCTTCATGGATTACAAGACGGAGGATTACTCCCAGGTCCTCTCAGAAGTGGACTACGTACTGGATACCCTGGGAGACCGAGAGCTTCCGAAGGAGTTCGGCATCCTCAAGAATGGCGGTAAGCTCATCTCCCTGCGCGGCATGCCCAACGGAGAATTTGCTGTCCGAAGCGATCTGCCCGCCTACAAACGCCTGCTGCTCGGGGTCGCCGGACGGAAATACGATCGCCTGGCGGAAAAAAAGAAGCAAAAGTACTACTTCATCTTCGTCCATGAAGATGGCGTCGGTCTTGAAAAGATCTCTGAGATCTTTTCCAGGCAAAAGATCGAGACTTCCCTGGATGAGCAGTTTTCTCTGGACGAGGTCAATGCCGCGTTAAAGAAAGTGGCGGCGGGAAAGTCCAAAGGGAAGACCATCCTTCAGATCAGCCGTTGACCCTCCAGAAGAAAATCAAAAACCTGGCCGCCCCACGAAACGGACGACCAGGTTTTTGCCGTCTATAGGGAGGCTCGGCGAGGTGCTGACGTCCTCTGCGATCTCCTCCAAAATCATCCAGCCATGCTTTGTATGGCAGCCCAGATTACATTCTAACCTTTTGATTCATTTTGAAGCCGCCTTTTCTTTACCAAATCCGTGTTTTTGTCCCCCATTGTACGCCCTCGCTGTCCTTGAACAATCCGCTGCGATCCACGATAGGGGCCGTTGTCGGTGACTTCAGTAACGGTTTTGTGGGAATACATGCTTTTCCCCTCTCAATTCTGCCGGTTGGCCTGAATCAGCTCCGCCAGGGTGATATTGGGGTTGCGGTAGCGGGCGTTGGGGTTGGGCTCCTTGACGCAGGTGAGCTTGATGGCCAGCTGGGGGCAGGCGTGGGCGCAGGCCATGCAGTTGATGCAATTGGTGTAGTCGTAGACCGGCCTGCCGTTCTCCAGACGGATACAGCCCCGGGGGCATACCCGGGTGCAGGTGCCGCAGCCGATGCAGTCCTCATTGACGCCGTACAGCGGGAAGGAATACATCCGGCCGTGATCCTCGGTGAACTTCATGAAACCCTTGTAGAAGGTGACCTCCTCCTCGGTGGCGGGCTCGATCCACTCCCGGCGGCTGTCGATGTCCGCCTTGAGCAGGGCAATGTGCTCGTCCACCTTCTTGCCGGGATCCAGCTTCTTCTGCTCCTCCATATCGAAGACGATGATGGCGTTGTCCAGCATATTGATGGTGTTGATGTACTGGGCCTTCCTGCCCAGCTCCCCCAGGAACTCCTGAGCACGCTCCGCCACGCCGCCATGGTGCATGCCGTAGGTGACGATGATGTAGAAATACTCCGTCTCAAAGGTGGAGGTACGGATGAAGTCCTTGACATAGTCCGGCAGGTCCAGCTCAAAAATGGGACAGATGACGCCAATCTTGTCGGCCTTGTAATGGCGCTCGGGGTTTTTCATCTCCTGAGGGATGCTGCGCAGATCCGTATCCAGATGCTTGGCAACATACAGGCAATTGCCGGTGGATGTGAAATAGAATACCATACTTGCTCCTCCTTGCTGGATTCTGAGCTCATCATAACATATTATTTCAATGATGTAAACTGCCTATTATGAATATGAGATCATTCAGAAACCGCATGACTGACCCACTGTAGGAACCGTTCCACAGCATGCTGCTCCACAGCCGCAGGACCGAGTACGATCACGACTACCCGGCCATGTGGCATGTTTCCCGGCCCGAGTACATGTGCCGGTTCTGGAAGCGGGTGGACCTCGCCCAGCCGGTGCGGGCGGTCATCCACGGCCATGGGAAGGGCTTCATCCGGGCGGGGAGACAATTCCTGGGCGGCCTGGAGCAGGAGGTGACCTTCCCCGCCGGGCAGTATGACGTGGAGGTGGCGGTGCTGAACATCGAGACCTTCCCGGCGATCTTCTGCGACGCGGCTCCCCTGACCACGGACGAGAGCTGGCAGGCGGACCTGAACGACGACGATCGCAAGGCTGTGGGCTGTGAGCCGGAGTTCGGCGGGCTG
>ERZ842401.6185-NODE-6185-length-12883-cov-44.987605_pt1 | contig 12883 bp, 8 predicted proteins | sample MGYA00521270_ERZ842401 | MGnify/ENA primary metagenome ERZ842401 (study PRJEB31892, sample SAMEA3878208) | bioreactor metagenome | biome: Moose rumen | place: Sweden | collected 2011-10 | study: EMG produced TPA metagenomics assembly of the PRJEB12797 data set... | reverse complement strand
ATATCTGGAACGGGTTCTCGGGGTCGGCACCCAGGTTCTTCATGGTCTGCACGAAGTTGTCGCCACCGAGCGGTGCACCGTGGGTGGCGCAGTTGCATTCGTATGAAGAGCCATCGGCCTTGCGGGCACCCTTGCCCATGACGCAGTGGCCGATAATCAGGCTGGGACGTTCCTTCTCGGCCTGAGCCTTCTTGATGGCCTCACGAATCTGATCAACGTCGTTGCCGTCAATCTTCTGTACATACCAGCCCCATGCCTCATACTTTTTGGCGGTGTCCTCAGTGGTCACCACCTCAGTCTTCGTAGAGAGCTGAATATCGTTGGCGTCGTAGAACATGATGAGATTGTCCAGCCCCAGGTTGCCGGCGATGCGGCCTGCGCCCTGCGAAATCTCCTCTTGCACGCCACCATCAGAGATGTAGGCGTAGATGGTCTGGCTCATCACGTTGCCAAGACGAGCCTTCAGGAACTTGGCGGCAATGGCAGCACCCACGGCGAAGGTGTGACCCTGTCCGAGAGGGCCAGAGGTGTTCTCTATGCCACGGGCCAGCTCACGCTCAGGGTGACCAGGGGTTACACTGCCCCACTGGCGCAGGTTCTTCAGGTCTTCGAGTGTGTACTTGCCGATGAGGGCCAGCTGGCTGTAGAGCATGGGAGCCATGTGGCCGGGGTCGAGGAAGAAACGGTCGCGGCCCTCCCACTCGGGGTTCTCGGGGTCGTAGACGAGAAACTCGCTATAGAGCGTGTTAATGAAGTCGGCTCCACCCATGGCACCGCCCGGATGACCCGACTTTGCCTTCTCAACCATTGCTGCAGCCAGAATGCGGATATTGTCGGCTGCCCGGTTCATGATTTTGTTGTCGTTCATACTTACTGAATTGTGTTTTTTTGTGATATGTTAGCTTATAGTTTTACGCTACGTTGATAATACGCTTGCAAAGATACAAAATTATTCCGAAACGCCAAGGCATTTCGGAATAATTTTCTCACCTCATCTCTTCAGCTTTCTGCTTTTGCCTCTTTGCGATGGCCGCGGTGGGTGCGTTTCTTTTTCTTTGGTTCGCTCGTCTGTTGTGGTGCGGCTTGGGCTGTTGGCTGTACCGACGGCTCGTTGGCAGCCTTGTTGCCTTTCCTGTGGCGACCGCCACGATGGCGTCCTTTGCCACCTCTGTCTCGTGTCCCACTGCTGCCACCTGTGCGAGAGCTTCGTCGGCCTTTGCTGTAGTCAGGACCTTCGCCCATGTCGTCGGGTAGGGGAGTCTTGTCAATGACCTTGCCAAGGAAGTGCTCTATCTGCTTAAAGGCAGGAATGTCTTTTTCGTTGATGAAGGTGACAGCCTCGCCATCGCGGTCGGCACGGGCCGTTCGGCCTATGCGGTGCACATAGTCTTCTGCATCGTGGGGCACGTCGAAGTTGATGACCATAAGAATGTCATCGATGTCGATGCCGCGCGCCACGATGTCGGTAGCTACCAGCACGTCAATCTGTCCGGCTTTGAAACGATACATGACATCGTCGCGCTCTGGCTGTGTGAGGTCGCTGTGCATGGGTGCACAGTTGATGTTCATCTTCTTCAGTTCGCGGGCAATTTCCTTCACCCGGTCTTTCTTGCCACAGAAAATGATGACGCGCTGCAAGTCGCCGCCACGGAACAGGTGCTGGATAATCTTCAGCTTCTGCGGGTCGTAGCAAACATAGGCGCTCTGCTTAATCTTCTCAGCAGGCTTCGACACGGCAATCTTCACCTCGACAGGGTCGTTGAGCAGCGACACGGCCAGCTCGCGAATCTTAGCAGGCATCGTGGCAGAGAACATCACCTTTTGGCAGTCCTTTGGCAGCAGGGCGTTAATCTGCATGATGTCTTCAGAGAATCCCATGTCGAGCATGCGGTCGGCCTCGTCGAGCACAAAGAACGAGGTGCGCGAGAGGTCGAGATTGCCCATCTTCAGGTGGCTGAGCAGTCGGCCAGGCGTGGCAATGACTACAGGCGCTCCGCCCCTAAGGCCTTTCATCTCCTGGTCGAAGCGTATTCCGTCGTTGCCACCGTAGACGGCTATGCTCGACACATTGTCGAGGTAGTAGCTGAAGCCCTGCATGGCCTGGTCTATCTGTTGTGCCAGTTCGCGGGTAGGCGACATGACGACACAGTTGATGGCATCTTCAGGAAAGCCTCCATCGTCGAGCATCGATAGTATGGGCAGCAGGTAGGCAGCAGTTTTGCCAGTGCCGGTTTGGGCCACGCCGAGCACGTCGTAGCCATTGAGTATCTCAGGAATGCATCGCTCCTGAATGGATGTCATCTCCTCAAAGTGCATGTCATAGAGTGCATCGAGGACGTTGTCGTTCAGATATGTATCTTCAAATGTCATATTCGTCTTAATGGTTCAATGTTCAACGTTGAACGTTCAATGTTCAACGTTCAACGTCAGTTCGGTGCCTGTCTATAGCAGAAATAGGCGATGAAAACGTAGAGTATATTTGGTATCCATGCAGCCAGCATGGGCGGGGTGCCCGCATTGATGGCGAACGTGGCACTGATGGTCTGTAGCAGGATGTAGGTGAACGAGAGCGCCAGGCCGATGCCAAGATACATGCCCATGCCGCCTTTACGCTTACGCGATGAGAGCGAAGCGCCGATGATAGTGAGGATGAACGAGGCAAACGAGGTGGCTATGCGCTTGTGATACTCCACCTCATACTGCACAACGTTCGACAGACCGCGGTCTTTCTGCTTGGATATGTAGCGCAGTAGCTCAGGCGAGGTGAAGGTCTCCTGTTGGCCCTTGGAGAAGATAAGGTCCATAGGCTCCATCAGGATGACGGTGTCCATCTCCACGCCTGTCTCTATATGTTCGCGTAGTCCTTTCAGTGTGCGGATCTTATAGTTGATGGCCTTCCAGTGATAGCGTGAGTCGGAGATTGTGTCGTATTGTATGACGTTGGCCGTCATGTGGCTCACCAGCTTCTTCTTCTCGAACTTGTCGAGCGAGAAGCCGAAGCCGCGCTTGGTAAGGTTGTCGTAAGTCTGGATGTAGGCGATGACGCCAGGCGACACTTGCAGTTGCACGTTTGAGGCTGAGGTGTTTTTGCGCTTGTTCTTGTAGAGCGACTCGAAGTTCTGCCTGACCACGTTGCCATGCGGTATGACATAGGCGCCCAGATAGAAATTGAGCGCGGCAATGAGTGCTGCCGAAATCATGTAGGGGCGCAGCAGTCGCTTGAAGCTTGTGCCACAGGCCAGCATGGCAATAATCTCGGAGTTTCCTGCAAGTTTGGAGGTAAAGAAGATGACGGCAATGAAGACGAACAGTGGCGAGAACAGGTTAGCGAAGTAGGGCACGAAGTTGGCGTAGTAGTCGAAGATGATGGCTCGCCATGGTGCGTGGTAGGTAGTGAACTTGGCCAGGTTCTCGTTGAAGTCGAAGACAATGGAGATGGAGATTATCAGCGCAATGCTATAGATATAGGTGCCAATGAACTTCTTGATGATGTACCAGTCAAGCCGTTTCAAGCCCACCCTCAACCCCTTCCAATGGAAGAGGCGTTTGGTTAGATTTGCCGTCACTCCTTTATTTCTTTTCATTAATTGTCTGTTTTAACATCCCTCCCTTGGGGAGGGCTTTGATGGGCTTTATCGTCTTCGTCCTAAGTCGTCGATGACAGAGCGCTTCCACTGCGTGAAGTCACCATTGATAATATGTTCGCGCGCGTCACTGACCAGGCGCAGGTAGAAGGCCAGGTTATGTATGCTGGCTATCTGCAATGCCAGCAGCTCCTGCGCCTTGAACAGATGGTGCAGATAGGCCTTCGTGTGCAGGCGGTCTACGTCGCAGCCGTCTGGGTCGATGGGGCTGAAGTCCTGCTCCCACTTCTTGTTGCGCATGTTCATAGTGCCTTGATAGGTGAAAAGCATGGCATTGCGGCCGTTGCGGGTGGGCATCACACAGTCGAACATGTCGACGCCGCGCTCAATGGCCTCAAGTATGTTCTGTGGCGTGCCTACGCCCATCAGATAGCGTGGCCGGTCTTTGGGCAGGATGGCATTGACCACCTCAATCATGTCGTACATCACCTCTGTAGGCTCGCCCACGGCCAGACCTCCAATGGCGTTGCCCTCAGCCCCCTTGTCTGCCACATGCTTGGCTGCCTCCTGTCGCAGGTCCTTGAACGTACAGCCCTGCACAATGGGGAACAACGCCTGCCGATGTCCATATAGAGGTTCGGTCTCGTTGAAGCGCTTGATGCAGCGGTCGAGCCATCGCTGTGTCAGGCCGAGCGAGTTCTTGGCATACTGATAGTCGCTTTGGCCAGGTGGGCACTCGTCGAGTGCCATCATGATGTCTGCGCCGATGATGCGCTCTGTGTCCATCACATTCTCTGGGGTGAAGAAATGCTTCGAACCGTCGATGTGCGAGCGAAACTCGCAGCCTTCCTCGCGCAGCTTGCGGATGCCGGTGAGCGAAAAGACCTGAAAGCCGCCCGAGTCGGTCAGGATGGGGCGGTCCCACGTGTTGAATTTATGCAGTCCGCCTGCCTTCTGCAGCGTGTCGAGTCCTGGGCGCAGGTACAAATGGTAGGTGTTGCCCAGTATGATCTGGGCCTTCACCTGCTCGCGCAGTTCGTTGAAGTGCACGCCCTTCACGCTGCCGCACGTTCCTACTGGCATGAAGATGGGCGTCCTGATCTGCCCATGGTCGGTGGTAATCAGGCCTGCCCGGGCATCGCTGTAAGCGTCAGTATGTTGCAGTTCAAAAGTCATTTCTTCTCTTCCTCTTCTATCTCAAACGTCAGAGGGTTATTCACCATTTCGTCAGTCAGGGCAAAGTTCCACACATCCTGCACATTCTCTACGTAGTGGAAAGTCACTCCCTTTAGATACATCTCGGGAATCTCGAGAATGTCCTTCCTGTTTTCCTGGCACATCACTATGTTGGTGATGCCTGCGCGCTTGGCTGCCAAGATCTTCTCTTTAATGCCACCCACGGGCAGCACCTTGCCGCGAAGTGTTATCTCGCCAGTCATGGCTGTGTTCTTGCGCACCTTGCGCTGCGTCAGCGCCGAGGCTATCGAGGTGGCTATGGTGATGCCCGCAGAGGGGCCGTCTTTGGGCGTGGCGCCCTCAGGCACGTGGATGTGCAGGTTCCAGTTGTCAAAGATGCGATAGTCTATGCCCAGCTTGTCGGCATGTGCTTTCACGTATTCCAGTGCCAGCACGGCCGACTCCTTCATCACGTCGCCCAGATTGCCAGTGAGCGTCAGCTTCGACCCTTTGCCCTTCGACAGCGATGTCTCGATGAACAGAATCTCGCCGCCCACGCTGGTCCATGCCAGGCCCGTCACCACGCCGGCATAGTCGTTGCCCTGATAGATGTCGCGATAGAAAGGTGGCTTGCCCAGCAGGTCTTCCACTTTCTCCGGCGTTATCTTCATGTCGGCGTTCTCGCCCATCTGGCGACGGAAGGCCAGTTTGCGCATGGCCTTGTTTATTTGCTTCTCTAACTGGCGCACTCCGCTCTCACGGGTATATTGCTCCACCATCTTTTCGATGGCCGACTTGTTGAACTTGGGCTTGTCGCTCAGCTGCTTCATGCCGGTGTTGTCCAGTTCGCGGGGTATGAGGTGGCGTTTGGCTATCTCAATTTTCTCCTCGGTGATATATCCGCTTACCTCGATTATCTCCATGCGGTCAAGCAGTGGCTGTGGAATGGTCGACAGGTTGTTGGCTGTGGCGATGAAAAGCACCTTGGAGAGGTCGAAGTCAACGTCAAGGTAGTTGTCGTGGAAGGCGGTGTTCTGCTCAGGGTCGAGCACCTCGAGCAGTGCTGATGCGGGGTCGCCGTTGACGGTGGCTTGCGTCACCTTGTCAATCTCGTCGAGGATGAATACCGGATTGGCCGAACCAGCCTTCTGTATAGACTTGATGATGCGTCCAGGCATGGCGCCTATGTAGGTGCGGCGATGTCCGCGTATCTCGGCTTCGTCGTGCAGTCCGCCCAGCGATATGCGCACGTATTTGCGCTTCATGGCTTCGGCAATGCTCTTGCCCAGCGATGTCTTGCCCACGCCCGGTGGGCCATACAGACACAGAATGGGACTTTTCAGGTCGCCCCTCAGTGCCAGCACGGCCATATACTCCAGAATGCGCTCCTTCACCTTCTCCATGCCGTAGTGGTCGTGGTCGAGTATGCGCTGAGCACGCTTCAGGTCGAGGTTGTCGTTGGTATATTCGCCCCAGGGCAGCCCCACGAGCGTCTGCAGATAGTTCAGCTGCACGTTGTATTCAGGCGACTGCTGGTTCAGGTTGTCCAGCTTGTCGGCCTCCTTGGCGAAGAATTCGCCCACCTCCTTTGGCCAGTTCATGGTGAGGGCCTTGCTCATCAGCTCGGCCTTCTCGGGCGACTGCTCGTTGCCCATCTCGGCCTGCAGGTTCTTTATCTGCTGCTGCAGGAAGTAGTTCTTCTGTTGCTCGTCTATGTCCTCGCGGGTCTTGTTGCGTATGTCGGCTTTCAGCGTCTGCAGGTTTATCTCGCGGTTCAGGGCTTTCATCGTGCTGAAGAGGCGTTCTTTCACGCTCTCTGCTCCCAGCAGCTTCATCTTTTCCTTGATGCCGAAGGGCATGTTTGAGCAGACAAAGTTCAGGGCCATCATGTCGTTGTGAATGTTGCTGATGGCCACTGTCGCCTCGTCGGGAATCTCTTCGGTGACGCTGATATACTCGTTAGTCATGCGGCGCAGGTCTTCCATGGCCGTCTTCCATTCGTGGTCGCCTTTTTCCGGCATGATCTCAATGGCCGGCTCGGCAAAACCTTTCATAAAGGGCTGGTAGCTCTTGATGCCCTTCAGCCTGAGGCGCCCCAGCCCCTGCATGATGGCCGTAGCGCTGCCGCCTGGCAGCGCAAGCGTCTTTACCACCTTGGCGTAGACGCCATAGTCGTAGAGGTCTTCGCGTGTAGGTGCATCGATGTCGGGGTCGCGCTGGCACACAATGGCAATGATGTTGCCCTTCTTTTCGGCCTGCCTCACCAGTCGCATGCTCGACTCGCGCCCGATGAAGATGGGTGACACCACGCCCGGGAACAGCACGAGATTTCTCACCGGCAATATAGGCAGCTCGGTGGGTGTCTCTATGTCGAAAATATCCTTGAAGTCGCCCTCGATATCGGCTATCATCGAGAAGCCTTTGTTATTCTGATTGTTACTCATATTCTGTCCTTATATGCACATTTGGCCTGCAAAGATAGGAAATATTTGCGAATTATGAGTGATGAATTATGAATTATTAGTAACTTTGTTATGTTTTTCGCGTCAAAAGGCTTTCTTCGTCTTAGTCGGCCACGTGCGGACAAGCGGCCATCAATTATCCGAACACCACGTGGCTGCGGCAGCACTCAGTGCCGTCGGTGCGGACGATGCTGATGCTGAAAGCTGGGGCTGCGGTAGTGCCCGTCTCTTCCATGTGTAGTGCGAGGGTGTCACCCTGATGAGCCTCGGCCACATAGGCTATCTCGAAGCGCTTTATCTGGTGGTGGCGATACCAGTCGAGTGGCCACAGGTCGAGTACGTGCTCAATGTACTTCACAGAGTTGATGTGACCGTTGATGTCTACATCGTTATAGTAAGTGTCGATGGTTCGCACCAGACGGGCATCGCTGCCCATCTTCACGCGTCCGCCCCTGTCGATGGGGCATGCACGGTCGGCCACTATCCAGTTGTTGATAGCCCCATTATCCACCGAGAAGATGTCGGTGGGCTGGCGGCTCTCCGTGTCGATCATGGCCCAGATGCTGCGCCCATAGCCGTAGACCCTGTCGCCAACGATGGCGAAGTTGCGCGAGGTGAAGTAGCGCATGGCGCTCTCCACCCATGTCTCTACGTTGAACTTGGCATACATTGGCGGCATCTCGGTCATCTCGATGGCCAGGCGCGACAACACCCACGACCGTTTGATGCCCAGCAGCCTCTTCATACCGAAGCCACGGTCGGTGGAATGGAAGTCGGCGGCATTGAGCAGATGGTTGCCCAGATGCCCCATGAACAGACGGCCAGAGTAGTCGCAGTGGAACGGCTCGGCCATGAAGCTATACTTTCCTACTTTCTCCATTTTTTCTATGTCCTTGCTCCTCATTTACCGTTCTTTTCTTCTTGTCGTCCCTGTTCGCGCTGTTCTAGGAACTCACTGACCTGCTCCTGCATGCCACGCGTTACGGCAATACGGCCCGAGCGGGTGTATTGCAGCACGCAGCCAAAGGCGTCGAGGGCGCGGAACAACGAGATGATCTCGTCGGTCTTGCCGTTCTTCATCACGATGGTGTAGGTGGGGTTCACCTCGGTGATGCTGGCATCGTGGCGACGCACGGTGCGCGAAATCTCGGTGTTCTGCAGCACGGCGTCGGTCTGGAGCTTGTAGAGGCCGGTCTCGCGGATGAAGAGCTGGTCGTCGGTAAAGTAGTTAGCCTTGATGACGTCTATTTTCTTCTCTATCTGCTTCGTTATCTTGACAATCTGGTCTTCGTCGCTCCATGCGGTGATGGTGTATTTGTGTACGCCAGGTATGCTACTGGCCGACACGTTCAGACTCTCGATGTTCACCTGGCGGCGTGTGAACACGGCCGTTATCTGGTTCAGGATACCAGCCACGTTCTCCGAGTAGACCAGCAGGGTGTAAAGTTTCTTATTCTCCATAAAACTAATTAGTAATGAGCAATGAGTAATGAGTAATTATGATTACTACATAAAGGCAGAGATATCCGTTCCTTCATCGCTAGTCCAAGGGCATGCGAGGTTATTCATAATTACTAATTACCAATTAAACATTATATTTCCAGCATCATCTCGTCCACATTCTTGCCTGGGGCGGTCATGGGCAGCACGTTGTCTTCCTCCTTGATGGCACACTCCAGAATGTAGGGGCCAGTGGTGGCGAGCATCGTTGCTACGGCCTGGGGCAGGTCGTTGCGGTCGGTAACAGCAGCATAGCGGATGCCGTAGGCCTTGGCTATCAGTTCGTAGTTGGGGTTGAGCATCTTGGTGAACGACTTCCGTCGCAGCCAGAACATGTCCTGCCACTGGCGCACGTTGCCTAGATAGTTGTTGTTCAGCAGAATCATCTTCACCGATGCCTGCTGTTCCATGATGGTGCCCAGCTCCTCGATGCACATCTGGAACCCGCCGTCGCCCATGAAGCAGCACACCGTGCGTTCTGTGCCAAAGGTGGCTCCTATGGCAGCAGGCATGCCATATCCCATGGTACCCAGTCCGCCACTGGTGCAGATGCTGCGCTTATGGTGATACTTGAAGTAGCGGGTGGCAAACAGCTGATTCTGACCGACATCGGTGACGAGCACTGCATCGCCCCTGGTGGCCGTGGCCACTGCGTGTACCACCTCGCCCATGAGCAGTGGTCCCTGTGTGGGATGTATGGCAGGCTCTATGACCTTCAGGCGCTCTTGCTCGTCGAGCGGCTTGAAAGAGTCTCGCCACTCCTGGTGGCTGTTCTTGCTTATCAGGGCCGTGATGGCCGGCAGCGACTCTTTGCAGTCGGCCACTACGGCCACGTCGGTCTTCACGTTCTTGTCTATCTCGCTGCGGTCGATGTCGAGATGAACCACCTTTGCCTGGCGGGCGTAGGTCTTTAAGTTGCCCGTGACACGGTCGCTGAAGCGCATGCCGATGGCAATAAGCACGTCGCACTCCTGCTCCTTCAGGTTGACGGCATAGTTGCCGTGCATGCCCAGCATGCCGACGTTGAGCGGATGATCAGAGGGCAGTGCCGACAGCCCCAGCATGGTGCGGCCTGCAGGGATGTCGGCTTTCTCGAGGAATGCCTTCAGCTCCTCCTGTGCACCAGCCAGCTCAACGCCCTGACCTACGAGTGCCAGCGGCTTCTTGGCATTGTTGATGAGGCTTGCTGCAGCGCTCACGGCGTCGGCATCGAGCTTAGGATAGGGCACATAGCTGCGCACAAAGTCCACCTTCGCGGGTTCCCAGTCAATCTGTTCTACCTGTGCATTGCGCGGGAAGTCGAGCACCACGGGCCCTGGCCGCCCCGTGCGAGCTATATAGAACGCACGGCTGACCGCCCATGCAATGTCTTCAGCACGGCGTATCTGGTACGACCACTTCGATATGGGTTGGGCCACGCCCACAAGGTCTACCTCCTGGAAGGCATCGGTGCCCAGCGCTGCGGTGGCCACCTGTCCGGCAATGACAACAATGGGCGTAGAGTCCATCATGGCGTCGGCAATGCCCGTAAGCGTGTTGGTGACGCCAGGGCCGCTCGTAACCAGTGCCACGCCCACCTCGCCGCTGACACGGGCATAGCCCTCTGCGGCATGGGTAGCGCCCTGTTCGTGGCGCACCAGTATATGGTCGAAACACTTCTTCTCGCCTCTTGTATAGTCGAACAGCGCGTCGTAGACGGGCATGATGGCTCCGCCGGGGTAGCCGAAGATGGTCTTCACCCCCTCGGCCTGTAAAGCTCGCATGAGCGCCTTCGCTCCTGTTATTCTGTCTTTCATATTATGTGGCTTATGGGTCTTATAGGGTTTATGGGTCTTATAGGGCTTATAAGGCCAATAGGACTATTACTCGATAATTCTCACACCGCCTTTGTCGGCCGAGCTGACGCTTTGGGCGTATGCGCGCAGGGCCTTGGACACGGTGCGGTTGCGCTTCAGCGGCTGCTGGGGGCGTGCGGCCAGCTCCTCGTCGCTCAGCTTCACGTTGATGCTGCGCGAGGGAATGTCGATGACGATGATGTCGCCGTCCTTTATCTTGCCGATGTTGCCGCCGTTGGCTGCCTCGGGCGAGATGTGGCCGATGGAGAGTCCGCTGGTGCCGCCCGAGAAGCGCCCGTCGGTAATCAGGGCGCACTCCTTGCCCATGTGCATACTCTTAATATAAGAGGTGGGATAGAGCATCTCCTGCATGCCGGGGCCACCCTTCGGCCCCTCGTGGGTAATGACCACGCAGTCGCCCTTCTTCACACGCCCGCCCAAAATGCCCTCGCAGGCATCTTCCTGTGAGTCGAACACCACGGCGGGTCCTTCAAAGTGCCACAGCGACTCGTCCACGCCAGCTGTCTTCACCACACAGCCGTCCTGTGCAATGTTGCCGAAGAGCACGGCCAAGCCGCCGTCACGCGTGTAGGCATGCTCAATGTCGCGTATGCAGCCGTTCTCGCGGTCATGGTCCAGTGAGGGATAGCGCTCGCTCTGGCTGCCCATCTTCGTAGAGAAGCGTCCGGCAGGGGCGGAGAAGTAGATGTGGGCAGGGTGGGGCGTCTGGGACTTGTCTACAATAGGCTGAATGTCGTATGTCTGTATAGCCTCGTCCAGCGTCATACCGTCCACGCGCATGGCCGTGCCGTCGATGAGGCCGCCCTTGTTCAGCTCGTTCAGTATGCCCAATATGCCGCCTGCGCGGTTGCACTCCTGCACCGAGTATTTCTGCGTGTTCGGTGCCAGCTTGCAGAGGCAGGGCGTCTTGCGGCTCAAGGCGTCGATGTCCTTCATGGTGAAGTCGACACCAGCCTCCTGGGCCACGGCCAGCAGATGGAGCACCGTGTTGGTAGAGCCGCCCATGGCGATGTCGAGCGTCATGGCGTTGAGGAAAGCCTGGCGCGTGGCAATGCTTCGTGGCAGCACGCTCTCATCGCCGTCCTCATAGTAGGCCCTGGCGTTCGTCACAATCTGGCGTGCCGCACGCTTGAACAGCTCCACGCGCTCGGTGTGTGTGGCCAGGATGGTGCCGTTGCCGGGCAGAGAGAGACCGATAGCCTCTGTGAGTGAGTTCATCGAGTTGGCGGTGAACATGCCGCTGCACGAGCCGCAGCCAGGGCAAGCGCATTGCTCCAGCTCGGCCAGCTCGTCGTCGCTCACCTCAGGGTCGGCACCCTTCACCATCGCCGTTATCAGGTCGGCGTTCTCGCCGCGCCAGCGTCCTGCCTCCATGGGGCCACCGCTTACGAAGACGGTGGGGATGTTCAGGCGCATGGAGGCCATCAGCATGCCCGGCGTCACCTTGTCACAGTTGGATATGCAGACCATGGCGTCGGCCTTGTGGGCATTCACCATATACTCCACTGAGTCGGCAATGATGTCGCGCGAGGGCAGCGAGTAGAGCATGCCGTCGTGGCCCATGGCAATGCCGTCGTCTATGGCGATGGTGTTGAACTCGGCCGCATAGCAGCCCATCCTCTCAATCTCCTCACGCACCATCTGCCCAATCTCGTGCAGATGGGTGTGGCCAGGCACAAACTGAGTGAACGAGTTGACAATGGCTATGATGGGCTTGCCAAACTGTTCTTTCTTCATGCCCGTAGCCACCCACAGGGCGCGTGCTCCGGCCATGCGCCGCCCTTCGGTGCAGACGCTGCTTCTCAACTGATGTTTCATCTTCTTGTCTCTTAGTTCTTGCTGTTAATTGTCGGCCCGCGAATGCCCGCAGGCAAAAATTGCTGCAAAGGTACGCTTTTTTCTGCAAACAGCCAACATTTTGAGTGTGAAAAATGCCCCCACTCGGCAAAACATGTCTCAGCTCAAGCTGTCTGCGCCGTTCGGGCCTGACTCCCCAAGGACTGCGAGGACGCGAAGAACGATATTTAGAAAAATCTTGAAAACATCGTCGCTGAGATTTAAAAATTTTCAGCCAGGCAGTCACTCGGTCGATTCTGAGCCAAGCACGGCATCGTTCGATGTCGTTGATAGTCAGTTGGTTACAAAATGGGGCCTGAGAAATCGCCCAGGAAACAGGCCGAAAGCGCTGCAAAAACCGCCCTTTTAGTGTCTCAAACATGCTTTCTTGCAGCGCAAGAGATGCGCTTTTGCTTACCAAGAGATGCGGTTTTGCTCACCCGGAGATACGCTTTTGCTCACCCGGAGA
>ERZ842401.6184-NODE-6184-length-12885-cov-4.068511_pt1 | contig 12885 bp, 12 predicted proteins | sample MGYA00521270_ERZ842401 | MGnify/ENA primary metagenome ERZ842401 (study PRJEB31892, sample SAMEA3878208) | bioreactor metagenome | biome: Moose rumen | place: Sweden | collected 2011-10 | study: EMG produced TPA metagenomics assembly of the PRJEB12797 data set... | reverse complement strand
AGCGCCGAATTCGGGAAAATGTTCTTATTATGTTTACGCGAATCGAACCGTGCGGTTGCATTTTTTGTATACCTGTGCTATGATACGGTTATGGTAGTATAGTCGCAGAATTGTGCCCTATTATGGCGTAATATGCGAATAAACGATTATGGAGCGGGCATGTATCGGAAATTTGGAAAACGATTTTTGGATATCGTTCTTTCGGGTCTGGCGATTTTGATCCTTTCGCCGTTGTTTGTGCTGATTGCAGTATGGATCAAGCTGGATTCGAGAGGTCCGGTTCTGTTCCGGCAGACGCGCGTCGGCATCCGGAAATCCACGTTTGAGATCCTGAAATTCCGTACGATGAAAAAGGACGCGCCGAAGGACGTTCCGACGCACCTCCTTTCCGATTCGGATCAATGGATCACGCGGGCGGGATGGGTTTTAAGGCGGACGAGTCTGGACGAGCTTCCGCAGCTACTCCAGATCTTCACCGGAAAGATGTCGATCGTGGGACCGCGTCCCGCACTTTGGAATCAGACGGATCTGATCGCCGCACGCGACGAAAACGGCGCGAACGACGTCCGTCCCGGGCTGACAGGATGGGCGCAGGTCAACGGCCGCGATTCCATCTCCATCCGCGAGAAGGCGCGGCTGGACGGCGAGTATACGGCGCGCATTTCCCTCGGAATGGATCTGCTCTGTCTTTGGAAGACGGTTGCGGCTGTGATCACGCGCAAAGGATTTCAGGAAGGCGACGACGCAAACGAGCGTTCGACGAAGGAATAATGAAGCGGATTCTGATTACGGGCAGGGACGGGTTTATCGGCGCAAGCCTTGCGCAGTATTTTGCGCGGTTCCCGGAAGTGTACGCAGCGGAAACGCTGAAGATGCGCGGGCACACGCCGGAGGAATATGATTTCTCGGGCGCGGACGCGATCGTGCATACCGCGGCGATCGTTCATCAGCGGGAGACGAAAAAAACGCGGCCGCTGTTTGACGCCGTGAACTGCGAGCTGACGGCGGCGATCGCCGGAAAAGCAAAGCGCGAGGGCGTAAAGCAGTTCGTGTTTTTCAGCACGATCGGCGTGTTCGGCATGGTCGAAGGCGTGATCACGGACGAAAGCGTTCCCGCCCCGCGAACCCGGTACGAGCGGTCGAAGCTTGAAGCAGAACGGCGCATTGCGGAGCTTGCGGACGATTCGTTTTCCGTAACGATCGTGCGCGCGCCGGTCGTGTTCGGACCCGGCGAAAAGGGAAATCCGGCAAAGCTTAACCGGCTTTCGAAAAAGCTGCCGTTCTGTCCGGATTACAAAAATCGGCGCACGATGGTTTCGATCGAAACGCTGTGCGCGGCGACGAAGGCGCTCGTGGACGAGCCGCGTTCCGGGATCTTTTATCCGAAGGAGCGCGAGCCGGTCTCCACCTGCGACCTGATCGAACGGGCGATGCGCGAGCAGGGGCGCACGCCGAAAAGGTCAAAGCTTCTGAACCCTTTGATCCGGGTACTTCGCGCATGTACGCGCGTCGGCAAAAAGGCGTTCGGAGATCTGGTTTATGAGGGGGCCTTTGCGCGGGAGCTGCCCGCGTCAGACGGGAAGGAGGCAAACCGTTGAATCCGCTGGTCAGCGTGGTCATACCGGCTTACTGCTGTGAAAAAACGATCGAAAAGACCGTTCGCTCCGCGCTGTCCGGGACGGTTGCCGATATCGAGGTCATCGTCGTGGATGATCTGTCCCGCGACGGCACAATGGAGATTCTGCGCCGCCTCAGCAGTGAGGACGCGCGCGTGCGCGTGATCTCCATGACCGAAAGCAGCGACGTCGCGGGCTCGCGGAACTGCGGCGTGCGCGCGGCGAAGGCGGATTGGATTGCCTTTTTGGACAGCGATGATCTGTGGGAAGCGGACAAGCTTGCCCGCGAGCTTGCGGCAGCGGAGGAAACCGGTGCGGCGTTCGTATATACGGGCGCGGTCTGCATCGACGAAACCGATGCGCCGACCGGAAAAACGTTCACGGTTCCGGAAACGGTTACGGCGAAAAAGCTCCTTTTCGGTAACGACGTTATCACGAGCACGGTGCTCGTGCGCCGCGCGCTATGCGAGGCACATCCGATGGAGCGCGGCGATCTGCACGAGGATCTGATCTGCTGGTACCGGATTATAAGCGACGGCGTGAAGGCGGTCGGCGTTAACGAGCCGCTGGTGCACTACCGCGTTTTCAGCGGATCGAAATCCGGGAATAAGCTGCATTCCGCTGGCATGACGTGGCGGACTTACCGCTATCTCGGAATCGGGCTGTTCCGAAGGATCGTCGGTTTTCTCGGCTATTGCCTGCACGGAATCAGGCGGTACTGGCTATGAAGGAGTCGTTTCTTGCAAAGCTGAAGCGCATCCGTCCCGGCGACGTCGGACATTTCTTTCTCTTTCTCCTTGCGCTGGTGCCTGCGGCGATCTTCCGGAGAAAACGGAAGCACCTGTGGCTGCTGTGCGAATACGCGAACGAGGCGCAGGACAACGCATTCGCGCTGTTCCGTCATCTGCGCGCAGCGCATCCCGGGATCGACGCGGTCTATGCAATCAAACGCGGCGCGCCCGCGTATGCGGACGTTGCGGCGATCGGACCGACGGTAAACTACGGAAGTCTGAAGCATTGGATTTACTATCTTGCCGCCGAGGTGAACATATCGAGTCAGAAGGGCGGCAAGCCGAACGCAGCGGTGTGCTATCTTTTGGAGGTCGTGCTCGGGTGGCTCAAAAACCGCCGCGTATTTTTGCAGCACGGCGTGACGAAGGACGATCTGCCGTTTCTGCATGCGGAGAACGCGAAGCTTTCCATGTTTTGCTGTGCGGCAGAGCCGGAGTATGAATTCGTGCGGGACACGTTCGGCTACGCGCCGGGCGTGGTGCAGTACACGGGCTTCTGCCGGTTCGACGCGCTTCTCAGCGCTTCGCCCGATCCGAAGCTTGTGCTGATTCTGCCGACGTGGCGAATGTGGCTGGAGCGCGACTGCAAAACGGAGGAAGCGTTCCGAAAAAGCGCCTATTATGCCGGCTGGAGCGCGTTTTTAAACGATCCCGCTCTGGACGCGCTGCTCAAAGCGCACGGCATGCGCGCCGTGTTCTGCGTGCACCGCAACATGTCGCGGTTCGAGACCTGCTTTTCCGCGGCGTCGGAGCGCATCGCGGTGAAGCGGTGGGACGAGGTTTCGGTGCCGGAGCTGATCGAAACGGCTGCGGTGCTCGTTACCGATTTTTCAAGCGTATACATGGACTTTGCGTTCATGAAAAAGCCGGTCGTGTACTATCAGTTCGACCGGGAAGCGTTCCGGAACGGGCATCTGCCGACGGGATACTTCGATTACGAACGCGACGGGTTCGGTCCGATCGCCGAAACCGCCGCGGACGCCGTTGACGCGCTGCGCGGGGTGATCAGGCAGGGACTTGTCATGCCCCCGCAGTACGAGGCGCGTGTCGACCGGTTCTTCACGCTGCGCGATCAGGGCAGCGCGGAGCGGACGACGCAGGCGATTAAGGAGATGATCAAGGCAAAATGAAGCAATTTTGGAAACTGACAAAGAGCAGAATTCAGAAGTTTTTCCGATACTGGGATCTTCTGGTGCTGCTCGTGCAGCGCGATCTGAAGCTGAAATACCGCCGAAGCTTTCTCGGATATCTCTGGAGCGTGCTGAATCCGCTCCTGTCGATGCTGGTCATGGCGGTCGTCTTTACCAGGATGTTCAAGCGCAACATCCCGAATTACCCGCTGTACCTGATCTGTGGCAACATTCTGTTTTCGTTCATGCGCGATTCGACGAATCAGGCGCTGAACTCGGTCATCGGCAGCGCGGCGCTGCTGAAAAAAACCTACGTTCCGAAATACATCTTCACGCTCAGCAAGGTCACGAGCTGCATGGTCAATTTCGTCCTGTCGCTCGGCGCGCTTTTGATCGTTATGCTCGCGACCGGTCAGCCGTTCCGCTGGATGAATTTCCTGATCGTCGTGCCGATCATCGAGCTGTACGTGTTCTGTCTGGGGCTCGGACTGCTGCTGGCGGCGGGAACGGTCTTCTTCCGCGATATCAAGAACATCTGGAGCGTCGTTACGCTGGCGTGGATGTATCTCACGCCGATCTTCTACACGCTGGACAGCTTTAACGATTCCAAGCAAAAGGGCGTGGTGGCCATGTCGCGGCTCGGCCTTATGATCCGCCGGTTCAACCCGATGTATATGTACATCCAGCAGTTCCGGTATCTGATCATGCAGTATGAGACGACGCTGGTCGACGTTCCCTGCGGCGTGCTGATGTGGCGCGGCGCGGTTTACGCCGGGGTGATGCTGGTCGTGGGGCTTGTGACGTTCAACGTCACCAAGAACAAGTTTATCCTGTATATCTGAGGGCAGCATATGGAACAGAACAAACCGGAACAGAACAAACCGGAACAGAACAAACCGGAACAGACTGCACCGGCGCCTGCAAAGCCGAAGCAGCCGCGTCCGGAGGTCGTTATCCGGATCAAAAACGCCTCCGTGCGGTTCAATATCGCCGGAGAAAAGGTGGACAACCTCAAGGAATATTTTGTGAAGCTCGTGAAGCGCGAGCTGCGGTTCAAGGAATTCTACGCGCTGAAGGATATCAACCTCGTGATTCAGAAGGGCGAATCGTGGGCACTGATCGGCGCAAACGGCGCGGGAAAGAGCACGCTTTTAAAGCTCATCTGCGGCATTCTGACGCCGTACCGCGGAACCGTGGAGGTCAAGGGCCGGATCGCGCCGCTGATCGAACTGGGCGCGGGCTTCGATTCAAACCTGACCGCCAAGGAGAATATTTTCATCAACGGCGCGGTCCTCGGATACAGCCGGAAGTTTATGAAGGAGCAGTACGATAAGATCGTCGATTTTGCGGAGCTGTGGGATTTCATGGAGCTGCCGATCAAAAACTATTCGAGCGGCATGCGCGCGCGCCTCGGATTCTCGATCGCGACGGTGGTCGATCCGGACATTCTGATCGTGGATGAGGTGCTTGCGGTCGGTGACGCGGCGTTTCAGAAGAAATGCCGCCAGCGCATCCGGGAGCTTCTGGATCGCGGAACGACGCTGCTGTTCGTCTCGCATGCGAAAGCGCCGGTCATGGAGCTGTGCGAGCATGCGGTCTGGCTGGACCACGGAGAGCGGGTCAAGATCGGCGCAACGAAGCACGTTTACTGGGCGTACGAACAGTATCTGCATCACCTGAAGAAGCAGTAACACACGGGGAAAGCATATGGAACAAACACCGATCATCAGCGTCATCATACCGGTTTACAACGCGGAGCGGTATCTTCCCAAGTGCCTGAAGTCGATTGCCGGGCAGACCCTCACGGAATGGGAAGCGATCCTCGTCGACGACGGATCGACGGACGCGAGCCCCGCAATCTGCGACGAGCAGGCGGCGGCGGACGCGCGCTTTCGCGTCGTTCATCAGCAAAACGGCGGCGTTTCGAACGCAAGAAACAGGGGCATTGCGGAAGCGAAGGGCGAGTTTCTGGTCTTTGTCGATGCGGACGACGTATGCAAGAAGAGCTATTTTGCCAAAATGGTCGACGCGATGCGCACCTATCAGCCGGATCTGGTCCTCACCGGGTTCGACCGGTTTTCCGACGCCTCCGAATCGGAGCATCTGATTACGCGGTATTCGTTCACCCTGATGAAACGAACCCGGCAGTTTCTGCATCTGTATACCGAACCGCGAACAAACCTGTTCGGCATTTCCGTCTGGGCAAAGCTGTTCCGCAGAAGCATGATCGAAGAGCATCATATCCGCTTCGATCCGAACGTCAGCTATGAAGAGGACTGCTGCTTCATCGCGGACTGCGTACCGTACGTTCAGTCGGTCACGGTGATCGGCGAAAGTCTGTACCGGTACCGTCAGATGGACGAATCGCTGTCGAAGGGGTATCGCAAGGGCACGTTCGGGTTTCTCGTCAACGGGCTCAGGCGCCGCCGCGCGCTGCTGAAGGCGTACGGGCTGGAGGCGGACCTGTTCCGGCTGGATCAGATTTTCATGCTCGCCGTGAAATCGGCATGTATGAAGATCGAGCTGTCGAACCTTTCGCGGAAGGAAAAGCGCGCGGATTACAGGGAGCTGCTTTCGTATCAGGAAACGCAGGACGCCGGCGCGCAGACGCTCGATACCAATACGCGCCTGACCCGCTGGATTGCAAAGGCGGCCTATCATAAGAGCCTGAACCGGCTGGATTTCGTGATGCGGACGTGGCATTTCGCGGATTCGGCAGCAAAACGGTTCAACCGCGTGCGCAGCGGGCTTAAAAAACGGCTGCGTCCGAACGGCCGGACGAACAAAACCGAAAAGAAGGGTGCATGACGCGCATGAAAATCGGGATCCTTACGTTCCATTTTCCCTTTAACTGCGGCGCCGTGCTGCAGTGCTTCGCGCTCGGGCATACGCTCGAGTCGATGGGGCACGAGGCGCGGGTCGTCAACTATTGCCCGTGGTACCATCAGAACCGGTACGCATCCTATAAGAACCCGTTCTATTACGCGAACAAAAAGATGCACGAGCCGGCGCGCAACGTCTTCACGCGCGCGTATCACGGCCTCAAAGGGTTCTCCGACACCGTGCGCTCGTGGAAGGGCGCGAAAACGCGCCTCGTGCGCGAGAAAAAATTTCACGCGTTTCGCAAGGCGCATCTGCACGAAACGCGCATGTACCGTTCGATCAAAGCGCTCCGGGCGTTTCCGCCGCGGTGCGATCTCTATATCGCGGGGAGCGATCAGCTGTGGAACAGCAAGCTGACTGACAACAAATTCGATCCCGCGTATTTCCTCGATTTCGGAAAAAAGAAAACGAAGCGCGTCACATACGCGGTCGGCAGCTATTTCGCGGACCCGGCGGCCGCGCAGGAAGCGATCGCGCCGATGCTGAAACGGCTGGACGCCGTCTCGCTGCGCGAAACGAAATTTCTCGGCGACGTCATGCAGGCGGCGGGGCGCAGCATGCCGTTTCACGCGGATATCGACCCGACGCTGCTGTGCGACGTTTCGGTTTACGAATCGCTGCTGCCGAAGGAGCCGCTCGAAAAGAACCCGTTCATTCTCGTTTATACGATGCCCGGTCCCGCGCAAAAGCAGGTCAACGACGCGGCGAAGAAGCTCGCGGACCGCACGGGACTGCACCTCATCGACGTCAACGGCAACCCAAACGCGGGCAACCGGCAGATCAAGGATCAGCGCATCGGCTCGCCGGAGGAGTTTCTCTGGTACGTCAAAAACGCGGCGTACGTGGTGACCAATTCGTTCCACGGGACCGTATTCTCGGTGCTGTTTTTAAAGCGCTTCGCCGTGATTCTGCATAAGGAAACCGGGAACCGTGTCTCGGAGCTTTTGGAAAAGCTGTCCCTTTCCGACCGCTGCACCGACCGGACGGACGCCGTGCAGAAAATTCTCGATCTGCCGGTCGACTGGAAGCCGGTCGGAACGGCGCTTCATACATTGCGCGAAGAGTCGCTGCGCTATCTCCGGTACTGCTGCGACGGCGGCGGGGATCCGACCTTTTTGACAGAGCGGGATCTGACGCCCGCGCCCGAGCCGGAGCCGGAACCGCCCAAACCCCCGGAACCGGAAAGCTCCGTCCCCGTCCGTGAACCGCAAACAGCCATACAGAAAGGAACGCTCATGTATACCGATGATAAAAACGCGCAGATCGTGCTCGCGCTGCTGAAAAAATACAACGTCAAAAAGATCGTCGTTTCGCCCGGCACGACGAACGTGCCCATCGCGCGCGGCGTGCAGATTGATCCGTTTTTCGAGGTCTATTCCGCGGTCGATGAGCGCGGCGCGGCATACCTTGCGGGCGGGCTGGCGTTTGCGACGGGCGAACCGGTTGCGATCTCCTGCACCGGCGCGACCGCCTCGCGCGATTATCTGCCCGGACTGACGGAGGCGTACTATCGCGGACTGCCGGTGATCGCGATCACCTCTCAGCACCATTCCCCGTGCTACAGCGATCTGATGCCGCAGATGACGGACCGTACCGTTTCGCAGAACGACATCAAGCGGTTTGCGGCGATCCTGCCGCTCATCAAGGACGATGAGGACTGGCGCACCTGCGTGCAGCTCGTCAACGAAGCGCTGTACACTGCAACGCGCCCGGACGCGGGTCCGGTGCACATCAACCTTCCGGTCGGCAATCTGTATTCATTTACGACGCCAAAGCTGCCGGAGGTGCAGAAGATCGACGTATACGACGCCGAAAACTTCCCGGCGGACGCGCTCAAAGAGGCGCTGCACTGATGCACATCCCGAGCGGCGCGAGCCAGACAGATCGGAAGAGCGGCGGAAACGAAGCAGGCGATCGAAGCGTTCGCAAGCAGGCTCGACGCGCCGGTGTTCTGCGACCATACTGCAAACTATGCGGGTAAAAACCGCGTGCTGAGCGCGGTCGCGGGCGATCTTGCCGAGCTGAAGGAACTGCCGGATCTCGTGATCGACCTCGGCTCCGTGTCCGGCGATTACAGCGCGGGCTCGCTCTTTAAGGGCCGGCGCGTGTGGCGCATCTCGGAGGACCGCAAGTTCCACAACCGCCACGGCGCGGAGCTCGTCGAAAAGCTGTTCTTCTGTTCGGAGCGCTTCTTCTTCCACGCGCTCTGTGACGTCGAAGGCGATACGAAGTATTACGAGACCGTGAAAAAGGCGGTTCCGGATACGAAGATGCCGATGGTGCCGCTGTCCAATATCTACGCGGCGTCGAAGCTGTGCAAGCAGATCCCGAAAAACAGCTTCCTGCATCTCGGAATCCTCAATTCCCTGCGCAGCATGAACTATTTCGCGCTCGATCCGAGCGTGACCGTCAGCTCGAACGTCGGCGGCTTCGGCATCGACGGCGCTCTCTCCACGGCGCTCGGACAGGCGCTTGCAGACCCGAACCGGCTGTCATTCTGTCTGCTCGGGGACCTCGCGTTCTTCTACGATATGAATGCGCTCGGCAACCGGCACCTTTCCAAGAATCTGCGCATCCTTCTGATCAACAACGCGCGCGGCGTCGAATTCCGCCTGAATTCCAGCCTCGAGCGGCTGTTCGGCGCGGACAGCGACGCTCTCATTGCGGCGCACGGGCATTTCGGCAGCGCGCAGGGCTGGGCCGAGTCGATGGGGCTTCTGTACCGGCGCGCCGACACGAAGGACGCGTTTGACGCCGAGATCAAGGCGTTCTGCGATCCCGACCCGGACAAATATGCGCATCCCGTTCTGCTCGAGGTTTTCACGGACGCGGAAAACGAACAGACCGCGCTTTCGAACCTTCGCGCGTTCAACCGTCCGATCGGAGCGCAGCCATGATGCGGCGCGTTCTGCTGCTCGGAGGAACCGGCGTAATCGGCACGTTCCTGACGCCGGAGCTTCGAAAGCTGGGGTATGAGGTTGTCATCACAAGCCGCTCTGCGCACACGTCGGACGATCCGGGCGTGACTTACGTATGCGGCAACGCCAAGGACGACGCATTTTTGGACGCGCTTCTTGAACAGCGCTGCGACGTGATCGTCGATTTTCTGATCTATTCCACCGAAGCGTTTCAAAAACGCTGCGAAAAGCTGGTTTCGCACACGTCGCATTACGTATTTCTGTCCTCGTATCGCGTGTACGGCGACAACGGCTGCGCGCCGATCCGGGAGGACAGCCCGCGGCTTCTCGAAAGCGTCGACGACCCGGAATACCTGAAAACCGACGAGTACGGCCTGACCAAGGCGCGGCAGGAGGATATCCTGCGCGCATGCGGGCGTCAAAATTTTACGATCATCCGCCCCGCGATCACGTACGGCGGAGACCGGTTTCAGCTCGGCACGATGGAGGCGAACGAGTTTCTGGTGCGCGCGCTGCATAAAAAGGCAGTCGTCTTCCCGAAGGAAATGCTGGACAAGCGCACGACCATGACGTGGGCGGGCGACGTCGGCAGAATGATCGCGCGGCTCGTGCTGAACGAGACGGCATACGGCGAAACGTATCCGGCGGCGACCGCCGAAAACCGGACGTGGAAGAACGTGCTCGATCTGTATAAAAAGGCGCTCGGCATGCAGGTGAAGGAGGTCCCGCTGGACACGTACGCGCGCATCGTCGGGCGGCCGTGGCAGATCAGATACGACCGGATGCTGCACCGCGTGATCGACAATTCCAAAATCTGTCGCGCGACCGGGATCCGGCAGTCCGAGCTGATGCCGCTTGCCGAAGGGCTGCGCATCGAGCTGTATCAATTCACGCGCGAGCCGAAGTTCAGGCCCGTCGACGAGGCGATGCAGAAGCGTTTCGACGCCGTGTGCGCCGCGCCGCAGAAGAAGCAGGAACCTCCGCGCGAAAAAGGCCTGAATGGAATGCTGCATCGTGCCGCCGAGTACCGCAGACGCGGCGTTTTGAAAAAGGTCGTCAGAGAAAAGCTGTATCGCATCACGCCGCTGCGCAAGGCGGTGCACGGCGCAAAGCGCCTGCTCGGAAAAAAATAACGATGGATACAAAGGGGCGCGGGCGCCCCTTTTTGCGTCATAAATGTATCAAATCGGTAAACCTTCCCGGGATTCGCTTGCTTTTTTCCGGGGGCTTGGGTAAGATATAAACGGTAAGGTATCGGCATGCGTCCGACGCCGTTCCCGACGGCGCGTTCTTTCCGCCGCCGGAGCGATCGGAACAGGAAAGGATTTACAGAAATGATCAGATACGGAAAACAATGGATCTGCACGGTGCTTTGCGTGCTGCTGCTGATCGGATCGGCGGGGTGCCGGACGGACGATCCGGACAGGATCGAAACGGTGCCGGACGGTTCCGGCGCGATCGGCGAGGACGTGATTACGGCGGACCGCGGCGCGGATGAAGAGGACCTGATCCTTGCGTATCCCACGCCGCAGCAGAAGCCGACGCAAGAGCCCGGCGCGACGCCGTTCCCGACCCGTGCGCCGATCGAGGGCGACGTGTCGACCGGCACGTTCCCGGATTACGATACCGGCTACGACGCCGACTGGAGCTACCAGAGCGACGAGCTGCGCGTGGCGATCAAGCGCTATGAGAACCCGGAGGATCAGATCGTCTTTTACGTGGCGGACCTCTGGATCCGCAATATTTCGAGCTTCCGCATGGGCTTCGGCAACGGTAAGTTCAATTCCGGCCGCGAGGATCCGGAGGATTTCGCCGCGCGGGAACACGCGATCTTCGCCGTCAGCGGCACCATGAACTCCGGCCTCGTCGTTCACAACGGCGTGAAATATAAGAACGTCGAGAAAAGCGATATCGCGTTTCGTTCGGGAATCGTCGTGATCTATCGCGACGGATCGGTCAAAATGTTCAACCGCGCAAAGAAGCAGAGCTTCAGCTACGATACGGAAAACAAGCAGAACGGCGGCGTCCTGCACGCGTTCCAGTTCGGCCCGATCCTTCTGCAGAACGGCGAGATTCCCTCCGGACTCAAAAAGAACGAGCGCCATCCGCGCATCATCTTCGGCTATTGCGAGCCGGGACATTACGTGATGGTCGCGGTCGACGGCAGAACCACAAAGTCGATCGGCATGACGGAGCAGGAGATGGCCGAGCTGATGCAATCCCTCGGCTGCACGGACGCGATGAATCTGGACGGCGGCAACAGCGCGGTCATGCTGTTCATGGGCAAGACGATCAACACGCCCTCCGGCAAGGACCGCGACGGCGACGGCGTCGCCGGACGCAACGTCGTGGACCTGCTGGCGTTTGCGGAGTACGACGCCGACGGCAGCGCGCCGGATCTTTCATCGGTCAGAGCGGATAAAAACCGCGGAGAGTAACGCATGGAGCATCGCACGATCAAAAAAACGGGCTGGATCATCGGCATCGTTATCCTGTCGATTCTGACGCTCGCCGTGCTTGCGGCGGACGTGGTATTGATTGTGCTGTAAGGAGGGCGGTATGGAAGCGTCGGAAAAACCGAAAAAACCGTTCCGAAAGCTTCGGATTGCCTTTTTCGCGCTGTGCATCGTCTTTGCGCTCCTCTGTGTGCTGTGCGTCATCCTTTGTCAGACCAAAGTGCCGATGTGCCGCGACGCGCGCCTTTTCACCAACGACAGCCGCGGGTTCCGGCTGATTTCCTGCGGCGTGCAGATCGTGAAGCGCAGCGGCGAAGCGATCGACGTCAACACGCTGCCGACGCCGGATGCGGAGCTGTTCGACGAGGCGATGCGAACGGACATGGATTATTACGAGACCGGCGAGATCAAGAAGATCCCGATCTACGAGCAGAGAAGGATCGACAGCAGTATTTTCAGCATGGTCATTGTGGTGCAGAACGGATCCGTTAAGGAGAAAAACGCGACGACCGACATGATCTTTATCGCGTCGTTCAGCCAACCGAGACAGAAGTTTACGGTCATTTCCGTCGCGAGGGACATGCTTGTGCCGCTATCCGAAAGCGAATGGAAGCGCATCAACACGGCGTATGCAAACGGCGGGATCGGCATGCTGATCAACGAGATTAACGATACTTTCGATCTGGATATTCAAAACTACGTGATCACCGGAACGAAGGAATTGGCAGTGCTTGCGGACGGCGTCGAGGGCATTCCGGCAATGCTGACCGAGGCGGAAGCGGCAACGGTCAACGCCGCGTGCGGCTCGTCGCTGACTGCGGGCAAACAGCAGCTTTCCGGCGAGCAGATCGTCACGCTGCTGCTCGATCGCACATCCGACAGTAAGGGCGACCTCGGCCGCGCGGACCGGCAGGTCGAAATCGTCGAGGACGCGTTCCTGTACATGCAGGACAAGTTCGACAGCGAGTTTCTCTATCCGTTTTTCCGCACGATCTTCAATTCCATCCGCACGAACTTCGATTTCGAAACGCTGCGCGGCGTGGGCTATGAGATGGCGGTTTCGGACGAGCTGACGTTTGAAACGCTGCGGC
>ERZ842401.6183-NODE-6183-length-12885-cov-10.473655_pt1 | contig 12885 bp, 10 predicted proteins | sample MGYA00521270_ERZ842401 | MGnify/ENA primary metagenome ERZ842401 (study PRJEB31892, sample SAMEA3878208) | bioreactor metagenome | biome: Moose rumen | place: Sweden | collected 2011-10 | study: EMG produced TPA metagenomics assembly of the PRJEB12797 data set... | reverse complement strand
TCCTGAGTAATGGTGATCGTCACGGGATCTACCGTGCCTGATTTGTCCTTCAGCGTCACTTTGCCGCTTCGCTCATCGCCGTCGTTCGCGTCCACATTGAACACCAGCTTGCCGCTCTGTACGGCCCTGGTCTCCACATAGTGGATCCACGACTGCGCGGAAGCCTCGACCTCCACCGTGTACTCCACGTTGTACTGGACATCCACCTCAACGGTTGCGCCCGCTGCGGAAACCGTTGCTGCATCGCCTACGACGAGGACTTTCTCCTCTGGCTCCTGAGTAATGGTGATCGTCACGGGATCTACCGTGCCTGATTTGTCCTTCAGCGTCACTTTGCCGCTTCGCTCATCGCCGTCGTTCGCGTCCACATTGAACACCAGCTTGCCGCTCTGTACGGCCCTGGTCTCCACATAGTGGATCCACGACTGCGCGGAAGCCTCGACCTCCACCGTGTACTCCACGTTGTACTGGACATCCACCTCAACGGTTGCGCCCGCTGCGGAAACCGTTGCAGCGTTGCCGACGACGAGGACTTTCTCCTCAGGCTTAGCCTTGACCGTCACAAGGCAGGTGGCGCTCTTGCCACCAGCCATTGCGGTGATTGTCGCAGAACCCTCCGACACAGCCGTCACGACACCGTTGCTCACGGTGGCAACGGTGCTGTTCGAACTTGTCCAACTGACGGCCTTGTTCGTTGCATCCGACGGACTTACCGTCGCTGTAAGACTAGCTGTTGCGCCAACCTCCAGGTTCAGCGATGCCTGGCTCATGGAGACGCTTGCTACAGAAATTTCTAGATCCTCATCCTTACTGCAGGACCCTAAGGAAGAAAACAGGAAGATAGCCGTGACAATGGCTAAGAAACCCGATAATAGCCTTTTTTCCATGATATAGATGTTTTAAAGTTATAGGATACTTTACCTTACTGATAAACAAAAGCAAGATGCTAATGCCATAAATTAACAAATCTTTTCACAAAAATAATGGTTTTATTTGAAATTGCAATTGTTATGTTGAATTTTTAATCAAATAAGTATAGAATAGCGGTAGGTATACAAAGACTCCCGATGCAAGACGTCTTGCATCGGGAGTCTTTGTATAGGGAGTCTGTGCTGCTTACCAGATGATGGCACGATCTGCAGGATCGAGCCACATCTTGTCGCCAGCCTTCACGCCAAAGGCATCGAAGAAGGTGTCGATGTTGCGAAGAGTGGCATTCACGCGCCACTTGCCCAGTGAGTGTGGATCGGTCTTGGTCTGCTGGTAGGCTGCCTCGTCGGTAATGTTCTCTGCCCAGATGCGGCCGTAGCTCAGGTAGAAGCGCTGATCGGGTGTGAAGCCGTCGATCACTTCGTCGCTCTGACCTTCATCGGTCTTCTTGAAGGCATCGTAGGCAATGCGGAGGCCGCCTTGATCGGCGATGTTCTCACCCAGGGTGAGGTGGCCGTTGGCATGCTCTTCGCCTACTGCGATGATCTGGTCGAACTGTGCGGCGAGCTTCTCTGCGCTGGCATGGAACTTCTCTGAGTCTTCTTCCTTCCACCAGTTGGCCATGTTGCCATCAGCATCGAAGGTGCTGCCCTGATCGTCGAATCCGTGCGTCATCTCGTGGCCTATCACCACACCGATGGCACCGTAGTTCACAGCGTCGGAGGCGTTAGGGTCGAAGAACGGTGCCTGTAGGATGGCTGCTGGGAAGCAGATCTCGTTGTTCAGCGGATTGTAGTAGGCATTCACGGTCTGAGGAGTCATGCCCCATTCCTCACGATCAACAGGCTTGTCGCACTTGTCGAGGTTTCTGCGGGTCTCGTAGATGCTGGCTGCCTTGATGTTCTCATAGAGCGACTTCTGTGGGTCGATGACAAGGCCGCTGTAGTCACGCCACTGATCGGGATAGCCTATCTTCACGGTGAAGGCGTTGAGCTTCACAAGGGCATTGATCTTGGTCTCTGGGCTCATCCAGTCGAGGTGGGCGATGTGCTGTGCGAGCGACTTGCGCAGATTGGTAATGAGCTTCATCATCTTCTGCTTGCTCTCCTCTGGGAAGAACTTCTCTACGTAGAGCTGGCCCACGGCCTCTCCCAGCAGACTGTTAGGATAGCCCTGTGCGCGCTTCCAGCGTGGCTGACGCTCCTGCTGTCCGGTGAGCATGCGGCCGAAGAAGTCGAAGCTCACCTCGGCAATCTCATCGCTCAGATAGCCTGCAGAGCCGGTGATGATCTCGTTGCAGAAGTAGTCCTTGATGGCCTGGTCTTTCATGGTGGTCATGAACTCGTTGGCCACTGCCATGACCTTAGGCTCTGTGAGGATGACCTGCTTCAGTTCCTTCAGTCCCATGAGGTCGAAGTACTGGCGCCAGTTGATGGCTGGGTAGTCTTGCTGCAGCTGCTCCACGGTGCGGATGTTGTAGAGCTTGGTATAGTCGCGCTGCTCGGCACGTGTCATGCTGGCTTCTGCGAACTTATATTCCATGTCGTAGACGGTCTTCACGGCACGCTTGGCATCTTTCTCCTTGAAGCCTGCGAGCACGAAGAGCTTCTGCAGGGTGTTGCGATAGGCCTCCTGGAGCTTCTTGCTGTCGGCATCGGTGTTCAGATAATAGTCACGATCGGGCAGTCCGCTGGTACCGGCACTCATATACACCACGTTCATGGAGCTGTTGGCGAGGTCGCCTTCTACGCCGATGCCAAAGAATGGGTTGGCCATAGCGAGGTGCATCTTGGCTATAGCTTCCGTAAGGTTCTCTTTCTTGAAGGTCTGCACTTCTGCCAAGTCGGCCTGGATAGGCAGTGCGCCTTCACGATTCAGACGTACGCTGTCCATCGCCATGTTGTAGAGGTCCTTCACCTTCTGACCCACGGTGCCGAAGGCATGCTGCTCCTTCTGCAGATTGTTGAAGAGCTCCTGCAGCTGCAGGCGGTTCTTCTCTGCCAGGTCGTTGAACACGCCATAGCTGGAGTACTGAGGAGACAGAGGGTTGGCTTTCATCCAGCCGCCTCCAGCATACTGGAAGAAGTCGTCACCAGGCTTCACGCTGGTATCCATGTCGGCACGATTGATGCCCGACGCTTTTTGCTGTGCGTTGAGTGAGAGGAGTGGCAGGGCCATCAGAGCCGCCAACGCAAGTGTTTTGATTGTTTTCATACGGTTATGTTATTTTAAGTTTCTATATTAGACGTTGTATCTAAGTTTGAGGTTGCAAAAATAGAACTTTTTATTTAGTTTGACAAAATTCTAAAAAGAATCGCTATCTTTGCTGCAAACATCACTGGTATGAAGAAGAAAAAGACAGCGAAGAGCATCACGATGGATGACTACATCAAGGCCGCCAAGCGGGGCAACCGTGAGGCGGAGATAGAACTGCTGGGGCCGGGGTTTCACAGCAAGGACCGTGCCCACAAGTCCAAGAAACTCTATACGCGAAAACTGAAGCATAAAGGAGGCGAGGCATAAAAAAGGGAGAACTGCATGCAGCTCTCCCTTCTGATGAATGTATCAGTTGCGGAATACCAATCCGTCGCCGAAATAATCTACGATGATAGGCTTGTTGCGGTTCACCTCCTCTGCGAGCAACTTGCGTGAAAGGTCGTTGAGCAGATAGTGCTGCACGGCACGCTTCACCGGACGAGCACCAAACTCAGGATCGTAGCCCACATGAGCCAGGAAGTCAGTGGCATCGGGCGTAAGCTCCAGTGTCACACCATTCTGCTGCAGCATCTTCTTCACACCATTCACCTGCAAGGTGACAATCTCACGAATCTCCTGCTCGTTGAGCGGAGTGAACATGATCACCTCATCGATACGGTTCAGGAACTCCGGACGGATCTGCTTCTTCAGCATCTCCATCACACCGTTCTTGGTCTCCTCCAGCAGGGTGGCACGGTTTTGTGCCGTGAGACGTTCCATCTGGCTCTGCACATAGCTGCTGCCCATATTTGAGGTCATGATGATGATGGTGTTCTTGAAGTTCACCGTGCGTCCCTTATTGTCAGTCAGTCGCCCATCATCAAGCACTTGAAGCAGGATATTGAACACATCTGGATGGGCCTTCTCTATCTCATCGAAAAGCACCACGCTGTAAGGCTTGCGACGCACAGCCTCAGTGAGCTGTCCACCTTCATCATAGCCCACGTAGCCCGGAGGTGCTCCAACGAGGCGAGACACGCTGAACTTCTCCTGATACTCGCTCATGTCTATTCGCGTCATCATGGTCTCATCATCAAACAAGAACTCTGCGAGGGCCTTTGCAAGCTCCGTCTTACCCACACCTGTAGTGCCAAGGAAAAGGAAGGAGCCGATAGGGCGCTTAGGGTCTTGCAGGCCTGCACGACTGCGACGCACAGCATCGGCCACCGCTTGGATGGCTTCATCCTGACCGATCACGCGCCTATGCAGCTCATCTTCCAGATGGAGCAACTTTTCTTTCTCGCTCTGCAGCATCTTGCTCACGGGGATGCCCGTCCAGCGTGATACCACATCGGCAATGTCCTCAGCATCTACTTCTTCCTTGATCATGGCCTTGTCGCCCTGCATTTGGTGCAGGCGTTCCTGTGTCTGCTCGATGTCGCTCTGCAGCTGTTGCAGCTTCCCGTAGCGTATCTCAGCCACCTTGCCATAGTTGCCTTCACGCTCAGCACGATCGGCCTCAAACTTCAGTTGCTCGATGCTGACCTTATCCTGCTGAATCTTGTCGAGCAGCTCCTTCTCGTTCTGCCACTTGGCCTTGAACTGACTTTCCTGCTCCTTGAGCTCTGCCAGTTCCTTGCCTATCTGCTCCAGTTTAGGCTGATCGTCTTCCCGCTTGATGGCCTCGCGCTCTATCTCCAGCTGTTTGATCTTACGTGTGATCTCATCCAGTTCCTCTGGCACAGAGTCTATCTCCATACGCAGCTTGGCTGCCGCCTCGTCCATCAGGTCGATGGCCTTATCTGGCAGGAAACGGTCGCTGATGTAACGATTGCTGAGCTCCACAGCAGCGATGATGGCATCGTCTTTGATACGCACGTGGTGGTGGTTCTCGTAACGCTCCTTCAGGCCTCGCAGGATGGAGATGCTGTCAAGCGTGCTTGGCTCATCTACCATCACGATCTGGAATCGACGCTCCAAGGCTTTATCTTTCTCGAAGTACTTCTGATATTCATCCAGCGTGGTGGCACCGATGCTGCGCAATTCACCACGTGCCAAGGCAGGTTTCAGAATGTTGGCTGCATCCATGGCACCTTCACTCTTACCAGCCCCCACCAAAGTGTGGATTTCATCGATGAAGAGGATGATGTTACCCTCGGCCTTCTTCACCTCATTGATGACGGCCTTCAGACGCTCCTCAAACTCACCCTTGTACTTGGCACCAGCAATCAGGGCACCCATGTCGAGTGAATACACCTGCTTGTTCTTCAGGTTCTCTGGCACGTCACCTCTTAATATACGATGTGCCAGACCCTCCACAATGGCCGTCTTTCCTGTACCAGGCTCACCTATCAAGATAGGGTTGTTCTTGGTACGACGGCTCAGGATCTGAAGTACACGACGAATCTCATCATCTCGTCCAATCACGGGATCGAGCTTGCCACTGCGCGCACGTTCATTCAGATTGATAGCGTATTTCTCCAAAGCCTGGTATTGGTCTTCTGCGCTCTGCGAGTTGACGGTACTGCCCTTACGCAGTTCCTGTATGGCGGCTCGCAGTTCCTTCTCATTCATGCCCTCCTGCTTCAGGATGGTAGCAGCACTGCTGTTGACACTGAGCAATGCCAGCAGCAAAGGCTCTATGGAAACAAACTCATCGCCCATCTGCTTGGAGTAGTCGATGGCTTTCTGCAGCACTTCATTACTCTCACGGCTCAGATAGGGCTCGCCACCTTGCACGTGTGGGAGTTTGTCTATCTCGGCATTCACTTGCTGCGTCACGCTGCCGGTGTTGATGCCCAGTTTCTGGAAGATGAACTTGATGACATTCTCTCCCTGACGGAGCACCCCACTAAGCAGATGAAGCGGCTCTACGGCTTGCTGTCCTCGGCTCTGTACCAAGTTGACAGCTTCTTGCACAGCCTCCTGTGCTTTAATGGTAAAATTGTTGAAGTTCATATCGTCTTTCTCCTTTCTTTAGTTCTGATTTAAAAATCCACCTATAAGGCTACAAATCTTTTGCCAATGGGTCATTCCTGCCTTTTTGACTCATTCAGAGGCGATTGCACTGCCGATTTGTCTATTACAAATCGATAACAAAGCGAATAAAAAAGTATGAAAATATCGTTTATATCCGTATTAATCACTACATTTACAGCGGAAATCTAAAAAAGGACATAATGACAGAATTAACACATTTCTCACAGAATGTGGTAGTGATGGAATCGGCATACATACGTGAGATGCTTGACATTACCCATTCATACCTCCATAAAAAGGGGAAGGAATGCCCCGTACTCGATTTTGCCCACTGGCTGAGCATTCTCTCTATAGATGGGGGCTTCACATCGGAGATAGAAGAACTGCGGAAGTTTGAGGAAATTCAGGTGATTATCGTGCGCGATGAGAAGGAAGAACCTATCACCTCTTGTTATCCGCATGACCTTGGAGAGATAGATGGCATGGGCACCATGACCATGTCGGGGCCCATGCGCTTCAGTGTGGTGCATACGGAAGGCTATTTCTCGAAGAAGGAGCTTTTCTTCGACCTGATGGACTGGGTAATCACGGCTCCCGAGGTGAAGCGTGTGATGTTGCTTCCCAGTATGGATACGGAGGATGACATGCCACTGGCCCTACTGGAGATCAGGCAGCGCATGAAGCTCGATGATGATGCCCGACTGGGAAATGTCACTTGGGTACACATGGGGAAGATAGATGACGAGCGTTTCTGCAACCATGCCTCTGTGTTCTTCTCTATCATGATGGCACTGGGCATCAAGTCGGAAGAGTTGGAATAAAAAAACCGTTGGTTGTGGCCAACGGTTTTTTTTATAAGTGGTAACTGACTAAACCAGCAGCTTCGTAATGGCTGCCTCGATCTTCTCAATGCTGTCGGTAGGCTCGAAACGTGCCACTACCTCGCCACGTTTACCGATCAAGAACTTGGTGAAGTTCCACTTGATGTCGGGATTCTCCTTATAGTTAGGATTAGCCTTTGAAAGCATCTCATCCAGAATCTTGCTCAGTGGATGCTCAGGATCGAAGCCTCCGAATGGCTTTTGGCTCTTGAGGAACTTGAAGAGAGGGTCTGCCTTCTCACCGTTCACCTCCAGCTTCTTATACTGTGGGAACTTGGTGCCATAGTTCAGCTGGCAGAACTCACGAATCTCTTCTGCAGTGCCAGGGGCCTGCTGGCCGAACTGGTTGCAGGGGAAATCGAGCACTTCGAAGCCCTGTGCGTGATACTTCTCATAGAGCTGTTCCAGCTCTGTGTACTGAGGAGTGAAACCACAGCGGGTGGCAGTGTTCACTATGAGCAAGACTTCTCCGGAATACTCCCGAAGTGATTCCATTTTGCCCTTACGGTCTTTTACTGAATAGTCGTAAACTGTTTTCATTTATCGTTAAATTAATAGTATTTAAAGCTGTGCCTTCACTTGAGCCTCTACCTCAGCCATGTCTTCGGTAGGCTCGAAGCGAGCTATCACCTCACCGTTCTTGTTTACCAGGAACTTGGTGAAGTTCCACTTGACATCGCTCTTCTGTGCGAAGTCAGGATCTCTGCGAGACATCATCTGCTCCATCATCTGGCCTCTCTCACCAGGGAAGCCCTTGAAGCCCTGCTTTGCCTTGAGGAAGGTGAAGAGGGGAGACTCGTTCTCACCGTTCACATCAATCTTAGAGAACTGTGGGAAGGTGGTCTCATAGTTGTCTGTGCAGAACTTATGAATCTCCTCGTTGCTGCCAGGAGCCTGCTCGCCAAACTGATTGCATGGGAAGTCGAGCACCTCGAAACCCTGTGCATGGTACTTGTCATAAATCTCCTGCAGTTCTTTGTACTGAGGAGTAAAACCACACTTTGTAGCTGTATTCACGATGAGGAGCACTTTGCCCTTATAAGCATCCATGGATACTGTGTTTTCTTCTAAATCTGCTACTTTGAAGTCATACACGCTGTTCTGCGCGTTCAGTGCCAGTACGAATACTGACATCATCAGAAATAAAATCTTTCTCATTTTCTGTTGTATTTTTATATTTCGCTACAAAGGTATGACTTTTGTTTTAATATCTGGTATAGTGCTTACGTTAATAATATGTAATTTTTGCTGCAAAATTCATTTCATTTTTGCTTTCTTGGCCATCTTGAATAGCTCAGGATTCAGGTGGCAGTATCCCGCAGGGTTCTTATCCAGATAGTCCTGATGGTTTTCCTCGGCTGGATAGAAGATCTTCAGTGGGCAGAATTCCACCGTCAATGGGGTATTGTAGATATCTGCTACCTCTTGGTACACCTCCTTGATCACAGGAACATCCTGCACGTCGGTGAAGTAGATGCCAGTACGATAGCGCGTACCGATATCTTCTCCTTGCTTGTTCAAGCTGATGGGATCTATGGCCTTGAAATATAAATGAAGCAGGAATCTCAGGCTGATGACTTCTGGATCATACTTCACGTGTACGGTCTCAGCATAGCCTGTAGTATCGGTATATACTTGTTGATAGGTGGGGTCAGGCACATTACCATTGGCATAGCCAACTTCAGTGTGCGTTACTCCCTGGATTTGCTTCAGGAAATGCTCTGCTCCCCAAAAGCATCCTCCTGCCAAATAGATTTCTTTTTCGTTTTTCATTTGCTCAGATTTAGTTTTTACAAATATACGCATTTTTTCCTGTATATTCAATGACATGCAGAGAATATTTTTTGTACTTTTGTGCTATAATCTTAAAATGCATGTAAAATGAAGAAGTTATTTATCTCGGCCCTGATGCTTATGCTCAGCGTGCTTTCTATCAATGCTCAGAATATGATTATAGCAACCTACAACATCCGCTTGCTGACGCAAAGCGACTATGAGAGTGGTAATGGCTGGAACCAGCGCTATCCGTACCTCGTGAAGCTCATACGCTTTCACCAGTTCGATATCTTCGGCACTGAGGAGGGCTATCTGAGTCAGCTGAATGACATGAAGGCGCAGCTGCCAGGGTTCGACTTCATCGGTGTGGGACGTGACGACGGTGCTGAGAAGGGGGAGCATGCCGCCATCTTCTATGATACTGCTAAGTTTGATGTGCTGGAGCATGGCGACTTCTGGCTCTCTGAGATTACTGACCGTCCGAATGTGGGATGGGATGCTGCCCTGCCACGTGTCTGCACATGGGGCAAGTTCCGTGAGAAGACCACGGGCTTCACCTTTATATATTACAACCTTCACATGGACCATATAGGCGTGGTGGCACGTGCTGAGAGTGCCAAGCTGATTCTCCGCAAGGTGCAGGAAGATGAGGAAAGAGAAGGGTTGCCTTCTGTGCTCTCTGGCGATTTCAACGTGGATCAGCGCGACAGCGGCTACAAGCTGCTGGCAGAATCTGGACTGATGCGTGATGCCTACGAGGTGGCCGACTTCGTGTACGACAATGTAGGTACGTGGAACGACTTCCATCCCGACCGTGGCGATGATGCACGCATAGATCATATCTTCCTCACCAAGGAGTTTCATGTGAAGCGCTATGGCATCCTGACCGATACCTATCGTGCCAAGATAGACAAGACCCCTCGCACAGAACCATTCATGGAGGGTCCGAATACCGAAGATTCAAAGAAATTCACTGCACGCGTTCCAAGCGATCATTTCCCCGTGATGATCGAGGTGGAAGTGGTGAAGTGATGTAATCTTAATTTAATCCAATTATGAGAAAAAACATTCAGAAAGGCCAAGCTGCAGTGCGTTTCAAGCACTTCCAGAACAGCCCTTATGCCGTGTTCCGCTCATTGAAGGTCCAGGTCAATATCGGCGTGCTGGCTGTCGCTTCTTTGGCATTTGCCAATCCCGACAGCCTTAGCGCCCAGACCGTGACCACTCCAATGCAGCCAGAAGCACAGTATGAGCTGGAAGAAGTAGAGGTAACGGGCAACAGGGTTCCCCTGACCTTAGGTCAGGCAGCGAGAATGGTGACTGTACTCAACCGCGAAGTCATCGCGGCGGTGCCGGTGCAGAGTGTAGTTGACCTCTTAAAGTATGCGGTTGGCGTAGATGTCCGCCAGCGTGGTCCCATCGGGGCTCAGACAGACATCAGCGTGCGCGGTGGCACGTTCGATCAAATCACCGTCTTTCTCAATGGGATCAATATCGGCGATCCTCAGACTGGCCATAACGTGGCCGATTTTCCAGTTGACATCAGTGAAATAGAGCGCATCGAGGTGCTAGAAGGTCCTGCAGGACGTGTCTATGGTACGTCGTCCTTGGTGGGGGCCATCAACATTGTAACCCGTCAGGAGAAGGAGAGCAGTGCCGATGTCTATGCAGAGGGAGGCTCCTTCGGCTATGCCCGTGGCGGTGCCCGCCTTAACGTCGTGAGTGGCAGACTGAACAATCAGCTGTCTGCCAGCGTGACGCGCAGCGATGGCTACACGCGCAATCAGGCTGGAGGCCTCAATGGTGATTTCGCAGCATTGAAGGCTTTCTATCAAGGACAGTACGACCATGACCAAGTGCGTGTGAATTGGCATGCAGGCGTGAGCGATAAGGGCTGGGGTTCCAGCACGTTCTATGCTACGCCTAGATGGAAGGCAGACGACCAGTATGAGCATACGCGGAAGTATTACACCACGGTGCAGGCGGAGACCAAGGGCTTCTTGCACTTCAAGCCTGCCGTGTATTGGAATCGTAGCTACGACCGCTATGAAGGTTATCGCGACAAGCCAGAGGTGATGCGCTATAACTACAATCGTACGGATGTCTACGGACTCAATCTGAACAGCTACTTCGAGACCGTGCTGGGAAAGACGGCCTTTGGTGCTGAGTTCCGCAACGAGGACTTGGTGAGTGGCAATCTGGGAGAGCCGCTGAACAAGCCAAGGCATATTCATGGTACGGATCGCGATTATACCTTAGGACTGAATCGCAGCAACCTCAGCTTGCATCTGGAGCACAACGTGCTGCTCCGTCGCTTCACATTCTCTGCTGGCTTCATCGCTGCTAAGAATACGTGGAACGAGATGGACTTCAAGCTCTATCCAGGGGCCGATGCCAGCTATCAGATTGGCAAGAACTGGAAGCTCTACGCGTCTTATAACACGTCACTTCGTATGCCATCATTCACGGAACTTTACTATTCTGTGGGTGGGCACAAGGCCGATAAGTACCTGAAACCAGAGGAGATGCAGGCTATAGAGGGTGGCATCAAGTACCTCTCTAATGGGGTGCGTGCCACGTTGAGTGTATATCACCATCATGGTAAGAACATGATAGACTGGATCTTGGATCGTAACGATGGGGAGGATGCCGTTTGGACATCCATGAATCATACCAAGCTGAATTCCTTGGGCATCGAGGCCAATGTCAGTCTGGATTTCCAGCAGTTGCTGCCTCGTCAGCAGTTCCTGCGCTCCTTCAATGTGGCGTATAGCTATATCGATCAGGACAAGGACTTGGAGCCCAACCTCTCTTCTCAGTATGCGTTGGAGTACCTGCGCCATAAGTTGGTGGCACAACTCAACCTCCATCTGGTGGATAAGCTGAACATGCATATCTCCTACCGCTATCAGGACAGAGTGGGCAACTGCCAGTTGCTCAATGGCGAGACGATGAACTATAAGCCATACAGCTTGGTGGATGCCCGCCTGTCGTACGACATGCCTCAGTATAAGTTGTATGTGGAGGCCAACAACCTCTTCGATACCACCTATTACGACTATGGCAATGTGCCGCAGCCAGGCTTCTGGTTCATGGCAGGAGCTTCCTACAGGTTCCATTTGTAGCGGACTGTTTTATATCTAACACGGGGGATATGGCATATCATCGTTGGGTGATATGCCATATCATTTATTGGTGATATGCTATATCGTTTTCAGGGCATATTGTACTAATATGGAACACTCTTCTTGCTTTTTAGGACTTGCATTTTTGGATTTCATATCGTATCTTTGTCGTGCTTTTTAACTAAACCCTATGCAAGTTGTCATCGTTCCGAAATACAAGCATTTAGAGAGTTTCCTGCACGCAGTGGTGCAGGACGACTATCAGCGCGAGAAGGTGTGGCGCAATCGGCGCAACACTGTGGAGCTGGTCAGAGTAGGGAATGTGCCATTGGTGGTGAAGAAGTATAAGCGACCGACATTGGCCAACTGTGTCATCTATACGTTTTTCCGCAAGAACAAGGCACAGAAGGCGTGGGAGAATGCGTTCCTCTTCCAGCAACTCGGATTGGAGACAGCTGCCCCTGTGGCCTACATGGTGCGTAGGAAGTGGGGCTTTTTCCACACAGCTTGGTTTATATCAGAATATCTGCCCTATCCAGAGATAGATGAGGCCTATGAGGCTTGTAGCAGCGATGCTGAGAAGGAGGAACTGATGTCAGCCTTTGTGGACTATACGTTGCATCTTCATAGCCTCAACATCGTGCATCGCGACTATAATCGTGGCAATATCTTGGTGCATAAGGAGGCTGATGGCTACCATTTCGCCTTGATTGACATCAACCGTCTATGGCTGAAGCATACGCCCAACGTAGAGCTTTCCATGCGCTCCCTGATGATGCTACAGCTTGAAGAGCCAGAATTAGATGTCGTGCTGCAGAAATATGCGGAGGGTAGGGGATTCGACGTGGAGGATTGTGAGCATGCCATCTCTCGCCTACAGCGTTTCCATGAGGTGCGCAGCAAGATCAAGCATGGGTTTAAGCGCCTGATAGGCTTGGAACAAAAATAAAAAAAGAAATCCCCTCACTGCTGAGGGGATTTGCTTTTTAGCATTACAG
>ERZ842401.6182-NODE-6182-length-12885-cov-27.839829_pt1 | contig 12885 bp, 4 predicted proteins | sample MGYA00521270_ERZ842401 | MGnify/ENA primary metagenome ERZ842401 (study PRJEB31892, sample SAMEA3878208) | bioreactor metagenome | biome: Moose rumen | place: Sweden | collected 2011-10 | study: EMG produced TPA metagenomics assembly of the PRJEB12797 data set... | reverse complement strand
CGGCATAGGCATAGGGATAGGTGTCCATGCGGATGCCGTCGATGCCCACGGTCTCTATCCACCACTTGCTGTTCTGTATCAGGTAGCGCATCAGGTGCGGGTTACGCTGGTTGAGGTCGGGCATCGTTGACACAAACCACCCCTCTACAGTCTCACGCCTATCCACTTCTGAGGCATAGGGATCAACCACTGGGGTCAGTTTATAACTGGTTTGCAGAAAACTGGTGTTGCGCGAATCGCTCGTACCATTCGATTCCTTAAGCCAGTCACTCAGGTTGAACCAGTCTTTCGATGGCATATCCTTGACCCAAGGGTGTTCGAAGCCGCAATGGTTGAAGATCATGTCCATCACCACCTTCAGTCCTTTCTGGTGAGCCTCCTGTATCAGCTGGCGATATTCCTCGTTGGTGCCGAAGCGGGGGTCTACCTTGTAATAATCGGTGGTGGCATAGCCGTGATAGGTTGAAAAGCCATTGTCGTCGGGCGAATTGTTCTCCAGCACGGGGGTGAACCACAGGGCAGTGACACCCAACTCGTTAAAGTAGTCCAGATGCTGACGGATGCCCTCCATGTCGCCGCCATGTCGCAGCGAGGGTTTGGTGCGGTCGTTCTTGTATGCATTCATCCCGGCCATCTGGTCGTTGTCGGCACGCCCCGAGGCAAAGCGGTCGGGCATGAGCAAATAGAGCACATCGCCGATGTCGAAGCCGTATCTTTCTTCGCCCTTCATCTCGCGGGCCTTCAGTTGGTATTTGGCTGTTAGCTTTTTGCCATTAGCTATTAGCTTCAGCGTCATCGTGCCAGGCTGTGCATCCTTCACATTCAGATACACCAGCAGATAATTGGGTGAGTCCAGACGCACCAGACTGTCGACCCTCACGCCAGGATAATCTGTAGTCACCTCCTGCACCTCGCGCACATTCTGTCCATAGACCATCAGCTGCAGGGAAGGGTTCTTCATTCCCACATACCAGTCGGCAGGCTCTATCCGGTCAATCTTCATTTCTGCTGCGTTCCGGTCAATCTTCATATCTGCTGCGTTCATTGTCATTAACGGTGCCGCCAGCGCGGCTGCAATCAATAGTTTCTTCATCATTATTCTTGTTTTTAGTTTATTCAGTAGATGGCGGTGCCGCAGCCCCTGGGGATATTCCTGCCGCCTCCGCCCCCTGCCCTTCGGCAATAAGCCTTGCCAACTCGTTCATTTCCATGCACATCTGGCGTGTCAGCTTCACTTTCTGGTTCTGGTGCTCCCATTGCGAAATAATCAGCAGGCGCCCTTCTGCGCAGGCATCAAAGAATGCACCGCCCCCTGGTGGGCCTTCGCCATATACCCTTTCACGGCATCCTTGATGTCCGATTCGTAGTAGTGGGTGCTGCATTGCACCTGCACAATCTGGGGGTAACTTAAAAGGAAGCGGTTGCCAACGGCCGAGCAGTTGAAACGCCCGATGCGCAGGCCGAAAGACACATGTAACAGTTCTGGATAGTTGCGCCGCAGGAACAGCCGTCTGGGGTTGTCAAGGATATAGGCCTGCCAGCGGTGCAGCTCGCCTTCGCTGTCCAGGATGTGGTCGTTGTAGTTAGGGCTCCAGAGTAGCCCGTGCGTGCGGCTCTCGTGGCTGCGGTCCCGCTTTTCGGGCTGGGGTACCGCCGCAGCACAGCCAACGGCAAAGGACGCTCCGCCAGCCGCCCCTTCCGTGGTTGGTTCGCTGTGCTGCGGCTGTGCCGCAGCTTCTTCTGCTGACGCTCCGCTCGCCGCTCCTGCTGTGTCCGGTTCGCTGTGCTGCGGCGGTGCCGCAGCGTTCATCGCGGCGCTTCCGGCTGCGAGCTGCCGGAAGGCCTTGTTGGTGCTGGTTTTGAAGCCGGTGATGATGTCGCTGAGGTGTTCCTTCATTGGCCGTTCAATAAAGAGGATGCCATGAAGGTGGTCGGGCATAAGTTGGAAGGTCAGGGCACTGACCTCCGGGTGATGGGCTTTGACGGCCAGCCACTCCTCTTGCACGCGCAGTCCCAGGACTGTGGGTTCCACGTGTGCTGTGGCCGTCTCGGGGCTGTCGCCTTTTTCGCCCACTAACCGTCCCAAGAGGGGGCGTCGCCCCTCGGTAGTGATTGTGATGAGGTACATGCGTCGGCCGTGGTAGTCGTGCCCTATGCGCCGCCGGTTCATGGATGGCTTCACCGGTCCTGCGTAGTTCTTATGCCGCTTGTATTCTTCTTCTGTCATTGAAGGATTCTTTTTTACCTCTTTGAGTGTTCCTTGTCCTTCTATTTGTAAATGATAAGTGCTGACTGCGGCAGCACGAGTACCTCGGGACCGTGCACCTCGCCCAGACCCTCCTCGTCAATCTGCCCGTCGCAGCACACCACGGTATAGCTATCGGTTCGCTGTGCAGCGGCGGTGCCGCTGTCACTTCCGCTGCCGTCGGGCAGGGACACGCGCTGCGCCTGGCGGCTGGCATTGAGGATGACGATGATGTCCTGCCAGGGGTCACCGCCGGCATGACCGCTCAGCTGGAAGGCCACCACACCGTCCGTCGTGTCAAGGAACGACAGGTGGCGTCGCACCAGGTCGGCGCTGCCGAGGCGGAAGGCGGGGTGATGCCTGCGCAGGGCGATGAGTCCCTTGTAATATGTAAAGACCTGCGGATAGCGCTCCTTGTTAGACCAGTCGAGCTGGTTGATGCTATCGGGTGACTCAAAGGAGTTGTGCACGCCCTGTTTTGTACGCAGCAGCTCCTCGCCGCTCAGCATGAACGGCACGCCCTGCGAGGTAAATACGGCTGTCTGTGCCAACAAATCGAGACGAATGAGCTCTTCTTCTGAAATATTTGGAATGGAGGCCTTGAGGCGGTCAACCAAACACATATCATCATGACAGCTGACGTATGCCATCATCTGCGTGGGCTCAGAGGCCCAAGGCTCCTTAGCATAATTAACCAACGACTGATTCACCTGCGGATGCTCTATGGCCCCCACGATGCCGAACTTCAGCGACTCTTTTTCACTCGCAGCTGTTGTCTGAGTTGTCTGAGTTGTCTGAGTTGTCTTTGTTGTCGTCTTATCATCTATCTGAGTTGTCGTCTGTCCCAGCCAGCCGGACTTAGTGTTATCCGAAAACGGGCCGCGCAAGGCATCGCGAATCTCATCTGAGAAAGCCGCTATGCCGGGCATCCTGCTGATGTTGGCTTTCATGCCAAGCTGCTCATTGGGCAGGGCGCAGGTGCCTGCGCCAGCGCTCCAGCCCTCCCCATAGATGAAGATGCGTGGGTCTATCTCGTCTACAGCCTGTCGTATGGCGTTCATCGTCTCGATGTCGTGACAGCCCATCAAGTCAAAGCGGAAACCGTCGATGTGGTATTCGTTGATCCAGTATTTTACGCTCTCTATCATAAACCGCCGCATCATGGGCTGTTCAGAAGCCGTCTCATTGCCGCAGCCGGATCCATTACTATACTGGCCATCTTCGGTTTTACGATAATAATAGTCATGATAGGTGCGCTGGAAATTAGAGTGCTCGATGTCGTATGTATGGTTGTACACCACGTCGAGGATCACGGCGATGCCCTCCTTGTGCAGGGCATGCACCATCTGCTTGAACTCGCGGATGCGGCAGAGCGGGTCGTAGGGGTCGGTGCTGTAGCCGCCTTCGGGCACGTTGTAGTTCACCGGGTCGTAGCCCCAGTTGTATTGCGGCTCGTTGAGCCGCGTCTCGTCCACCGAGCCGTAGTCGTACGACGGCAGGATATGTACGGCGGTCACGCCCAGCGCCTTCAGGTGACTGATGGCCCAGGGCTCGGTCAGGGCGAGGAACTTCCCCGGATGTTGGGCATCGGGCCGTCCTACGGAGAAGTCGCGGTGGTGCATCTCGTAGACCACCATGTCCTGCCAAGCTTTCCTCACCTCTTTATCGCGGGCCCGGAGACTGTCCTCGTTCCACCCCTCGGGGTCGCTGTCACGCAGGTCTACCACCACGCCCTTCTGTCCGTTGACCGTCACCGCCTTGGCGAAGACGCCCGGCGATGCCTGTCCGTTGACCACGAACTCGTAGGTCTTACCTTTCAGGTCGCCCGCTACCGTGGCTTTGTAGATGCACCGCGTGTCGTCGACCGTCGGCTTCCAGGTCATCTCGATGCTGTCGCCTTCCACTACCACGAAGCAGGTGGCGTTTTCGGGTGCGAACACTTTGAATACGGTCTCCGTGGGCGAGTAGGTCACCTCGTCGAATACAAAGGGTGCGTCCTTGGCCGGATCGCATGCTGCCAGGATCATCACGGATAATAGAATCTTTTTCATGTCATGTGGTTGTTCATTGGGCGATGAGAGAGATGGCGAAGCCGCCGCCGGGGGCCTCCTTCAGTTTCAGGGTGTCGCCGGCCTTCACCACCCGCTTGGTGATGGTGTAGGCCTGCGGGTTGGTCTCGTAGTGGGCATCCTTGGCATCGGCATAGATGGTGCAGAGGTACTTGCGGCCCTTGTCCAGGAAGTCGAGCTTCACGGTGCTCTGGTGTCCCTGCTCGTCGCACTTGCCGCCGACGAACCAGTTGTCGGTGCCCTTGGCCTTGCGTGCCACGGTGATGTAGTCGGCCGGCTCGGCCTCCAGGTAGATGCTCTGGTCCCAGTCACAGGCCACATCGCGGATAAACTGGAAGGCATCGTCGAACCGCTCGTAGTGCTCAGGCAGGTCGGCGGCCATCTGCAGCGGCGAGTACATCGTCAGATAGAGAGCCAGCGAGCCGGCCAGCGTGATGCGGGCCCACGAGGTGTTCTGGCTCCACTCCGACAGCTTCGTGACGAAAATACCGGGAGTATAGTCCATCGGACCGCCCTGCAGCCGGGTGAACGGCAGGATGCACGTATGGTCGGGCCGGCTACCGCCGAAGGCCTCATACTCTGTGCCGCGGGCCGATTCATTACCGACAAGGTTAGGATAGGTACGGCAAAGTCCAGTAGGACGTGTGGCTTCATGGGCATTCACCATGATATGGTGCTTGGCGGCCTCTTTCACCACATAGAGGTAGTGGTTGTTCATCGACTGCGAATAATGATGGTCGCCTCGGGGAATGATGTCACCCACATAGCCCGTCTTCACGGCATCGTAGCCGTAGCGGTTCATCAGCGCGAAGGCCTCCTCCAGATGGCGCTCGTAGTTCTGCGCGCTGCTGCTGGTCTCGTGGTGCATCAGCAGCTTGACGCCCTTGGCGTGGGCGTAGTCGTTCAGCATCTTTATGTCGAAGTCGGGATAGGGTGTCACGAAGTCGAAGACGTCGCGCTTCCACATGTTGGCCCAGTCCTCCCAGCCGACGTTCCAGCCCTCCACCAGCACCTCGTCGAGTCCGTTCTTGGCGGCGAAGTCGATGTAGCGCTTCACGTTCTCGTTGTTGGCCTTGTGCGTGCCATTGGGCTTTGCTGTCTGGTAGTTGATGACGGTCGACGGCGCATTGGGGAAGGCATCGTCGCCGAGCTTGATGCTGGGGTAGTCGTTGGTGTAGTGCCAGCTGCCGCGACCCACAATCATCTCCCACCACACGCCGCAGTATTTCGTGGGGTGAATCCACGACACATCGTCCAGGGCGCAGGGCTCGTTGAGGTTCAGTATCAGGTTGCTCGACAGCATGTCGCGGGCATCGTCAGAGACCATCACCGTGCGCCAGGGTGTCTCGCAGGGGGTCTGCATGGCTCCCTTTAGGCCCGTGGCGTCGGGGGTCAGGTGACTCACGAAGGTGAAGGGTGAGAGGTGGGAGGCGAGCGGCGAGAGGTGGGAGGATGGTTTGGGGTTCGGGGTGTAGGCATTGCTGCCACCGCCCAGCTGGGTGGTCAGCGCCGTGGTCTTGGCATCCACCAGCTCCAGATGCATGGTGGCGTAGTCGGCACAGGCAGCCTCGTGGATATTGATATAGAGACTGCGCCGCTCACCGTCAATGTCTATGGGGGAGCTCTTCATCTGAAGCGAGGTCTGCACACCGGTAGGCGAAAAGACGGCCACCGAGCTGTTGCCCCAGTTCACTGCCTTCTCCATACGGTCACGAATCTCTGACAAACGACACTCCTGCGTCTCCTGCTCCTGGGTGTCGTAGTCGCCGGGGAGCCACCAGGCGGTGTGGTCGCCGGCCATACGGAACTCGCTGCGCTCCTCTTGAATCAGAAAATAGTTTAGTTCCTTCTGCTGCGGGAACTCATAGCGGAAACCGATACCGTCATCATAGACGCGGAAACGGATGGCCATCTCCCGTTGCGCCTTTTGCTGCTGCAGCACAGCAACATACTCGACATAGTGGTTGCGGATATCCTTGGTTTCGCCCCATACGGGCTGCCACGTCTCGTCGAACTCACTGGTCTGCTCGCTCTTGATAGCAAAACCGTCCATCAGATCGGTCTCGTCCATTCCCTTCGAGGCGTGTTTGTCCTTGGCCAGTTCCAAACCCAGGTGCGAGGGCAGAACTACCGGCTTCCCCTTATAGCTCATCTCGTAGGTCGGCCGTCCCTGGGCATCCACCCAGAACTTCACCGCAACCTTACCCTGAGGCGACATCACCTCTGTTGCCGAAACTGTCAAAGACAACAACAAAGAAATAATAAGAAAACAATATCTCATACTTAATAATTTCAATTTACCTTCCCCCTTGTTTCACCAGTATCGTCACTTCGCGGTTGAACTCGTCGGCCTGCATCAGCTGTTCGATGGTCAGGTGCATGCGGTAGCGCCAGTAGTGGCGCGGGTTGGCGGGGATATTGATGCGCTCCGCGTTCGGGTCGGACAAACGCAGCTTTTCGTCAATAGACAGCCAGTCCTGCAGCGACAGCAGACAGAGCATGGCGGGCGACATCAGCTGACGGCTCACAATCTCCTTGGCCAGCCAGCCGGGCAGCGGGTGGGGGGCCTTGGCGTCCTGGCCGCGGCGCAGCGACACGCTGTAGTACTCCTGTGCGCGCTCCTCGTCCTCGTCCCACCACTGGCGCAGGGGGGCCATGTCGTGTGTGGAGAAGGTGATGACGCTGCGATAGGGCGTGCGCTTGAGCTTGCCGAAGCGCAGCGACGGATCTTTGGGCATGGTCTGTATCTCCAGCGACAGGATGCGCAGCTCGTTCATCACCCAGGGCACGCAGTCGGGCACCATGCCCAGGTCCTCGGCGCAGCACAGCATGCGTGTGGCCTGCGTCAGCCGTGGCAGTTTCTTCATGGCCTCCTGATACCAGAACTGGTTGTTGCGACGGTAGAAGTAATCGTTGTACAAACGGTTGAAATGGTCTTTCTGATCATCATCCAGTTCCTCGTAGGCGGGCTGGTACTGCACAGCGATACGCGGATGCCAGCGGTCGTCGCGCTTGTGGTCTATCAGGAACAGGCCGTCCTTGAAGTCCACGCCATACGACGCTATCTCCTCTTTGCTCATGCCCAGGGCCGGCGAGAACTGTCCCATCAGTCCCGACTTCTCCGGCACGGGAATCTCCCAGATACGGAAGAAGCCCAGCACATGGTCAATACGGTAGGCGTCGAAGTACTCGGCCATCTTGCGGAAGCGGCGCACCCACCATGAGCACCCATCCTTCAGCATCTCGTCCCAGTTGTAGGTGGGGAAGCCCCAGTTCTGACCGTCGGCCGAGAAAGGATCAGGCGGCGCACCGGCCTGTCCGTTCAGGTTGAAGTAGCGGGGCTCCACCCAGGCCTCCACGCCGTCGCGGCTGATGCCGATGGGGATGTCGCCCTTCAGTATGACCTGCTTCTGGCGGGCATGCTCATGGGCGGCCCGCATCTGCTGGTCCAGGTTGTACTGCACGAAGTACCAGAAGTCCATCTGGCTGTTGGCTGTTGGCTGTTGGCTGTTGGCTGCTGGCCATTGGCGGAAGTCGGCGGTGCCGTATTTGTCGCGGTTCACGCAGAAGCGGGCATAGGGCTCCAGCCACTGTTTGTTGTCCTTGAAGAACTCCTGGTACGAGCTGCGCCGCTTGATGCTGCTCCATGCCTGCTTGAAGATGATGTGCAGGTACTCCATCTTGGCCGTGTTCACCCGCTCGTAGTCAATCTGCGGCAGGGCGTTCAGCTCCTGGCGCAGCGTCTCAAACTGCTGGCGCAAGGCCTCGTCCTTGATGGGGGGCAACTGCCGCAGGTCGGTGTACTGCGGGTGCAGGGCATAGATGCTGATGCTGTTGTACGGATAGGAGTCCTGCCACGTGTGGGTGATGGTGGTGTCGTTGATGGGCAGTATCTGCAGCACGTGCTGGAAGGTCTTCGCACACCAGTCGACCATCAGCTTCAGGTCGCCGAAGTCGCCCACGCCAAAGCTGCCCTCGCTGCGCAGCGAGAAAACGGGAATCACCGTGCCGGCACCGCGCCACTGCGGGATGGAGAACCACGACTGCTGCAGCTCGTAGACCACCACCTCGCCCGGCTCCATCGCCGGCTTCCACAGCGAGCGGTTCAGACAGTTCTCCCAGACGGGGTCGTTCTTGGGGTTCAGGATGACGAACTTAAACTCGAACGTGTCGGGCAGACGGTCGGCATCCAGGCTCACCACCCACTCGTGGCAGGCGTGCTCGGTCATCGGCAGCGCTTTTCCGCAGTTCCAATTGCCTAAGTAGTCGGCCGAACCCACGATGACCAGCCGGTCGCCGCCGCGCAGCTGCGGGGCGCGCACCTTCAGCCGGATGGTGCGCTGGAATGCTGTCTCGCTGCTCAGATGCCGCTCGCGGGCCATCACGCAGTCGGTGAAGGCCGACGAGTACATGTAGCTGTCCTCGGGCATGTCTATCCAGTGGTCATACACGGTATAACGGGCGCCCTTCGCTGCCGTCAGCTCCAGGAGGTGGGGCACCGTCAGCCACTCTTGGCGCACCACCTTGTCGCCGCGCACCACGCTGTAATAATAGGTGAGGGGTGAAGGGTGAAGGGTGACGGGTTCGCAAGAAGGGTGCTCCTTCTTTATTTCCACGGCCCAATGCTGACCGTCGAGGGTGGTCATCGGGTGGGGGACGGCCTTGCCGTCGGCCTCGGTCATGTTCAACACCAGCTGTTCGCCGAAATTCGTCTGATACTCCAGGTTAAATAGTAGTTTCATACTCTATGGTTTTAGTTTTCTTGGGTCAAAGTTACAACTTTTCCCCGTTCGTTGGCATCGCAACGCCCCATTGTTTGCCTTTCTCTTAGCGCAAACGTTTGCATCCTCCTCCCTTCGCGCGTACCTTATTATATTATATAGAAAGTTCTTGCTTTGCAAGCGAGCATAGCTCGAGCGGTCCTTCGTTGTCCCAGTTGTCCTAAGTTGTCCCCGTTGTCTTTAATAAATCCCCGTTGTCTTTAATAAATCCAAGTTGTCGTATATAAATAAGGTATTATTTCCCCCAATATGTCGTGTATTTGCCATTTATTCGCATTTTTTCCTTAATTTATTTGGCAGTTTCAAAAAAGTTGCTTAAATTTGCACCCGATATATCAAAACATGTTTAATCAGTACTAAGCAAGCAGACAGCTCCGAGGCCTGGAAACAAGGGCGCTGGGAGAAGGCTTGAAAAGGTGTAAACCCGCAAGGGAGCGCCAGAGCCAACAGAACAGAAATGAAAACTGTTGTTGTATGTTATAACCTGCTGCACGCGTGCAGCAAAACAAACGGAAACGGCGGGCCACAAGCCCGAAGGCAGTTCAAGGTGCATGCAAGTGCCCCGGGCTGAATAGGATGTATATAATAAAGATGTAGAAGGAAACAATAAAAGCGAGAGAATAAAAGTTTTAACAAATTTAATAATTAAATTCTTAAAAAAGTATGAGAAAAGAATTAGTTTACTCTTTGATGGCAGTTGGTGCTTTCCCTGTTGCAGTGAATGCTGCCAACGTGAATGCCACTGTCGCAACTCCTGACGGTAAGAGCGATGCCTGGACTAACGACCAGACGGCTTCCGAGGAGACCATTACCATTGCCAGCGGCAAGAGCCAGGCTACTGTGCAGCTGGTGAAAGGTAGCTACAAACTGACAGCTACAACCCTTACTCAGGCACAGGCTCTGACCCTGTCGGTTTCCGGCACGGGCGTTACTGGCGACAAACTGTCGGTTTCGAAAGATGCTAAAGGCGACTATGTGTTGTCATTTAACGTGACCGAGAGCAGCACCGTGCTCACCATCACTTTCGACTCTGAGGGCGGCTACTCCTTTAATGGTGTTACTCTGACCCTGGGCTTTGACTTCGCTGAGGCTGTGTCTGAGGTGAAGACCAAGTACGGTCTGTTTGCTGCTGTGCTCCGTGGCTATATCGACGCAGAGTACACTCAGTATGATGGTAAGACCACATACGGTGGCTACGAAGAGGCTTCCAACGATCTGGCTGCCTATGCCAAGAGCATTTTGGAGAAGATCGAGGATATCGAGAAGGCTGACGCTGAGACCGGTTACAGCATCTATAAGGACAACAAGCTCTATGAGGACAATCCCACCGTGCTGGCTTCGCTGAGCAGTGCCATTGACGACGCTGAGAGTGCTGTTGCTGCCAAGCAGACGGCTTACCTGAAGGGCAAGCTGAGCGATCAGTACACCGCTATCGAGACCGAGTGTAACAAGCTGAGCGACTTCGCCAAGGCCCAGGTGAACGGTAAGATGGAAAGCGCAGGCGACAAGGACGGTAAGGTGACGATGACCAGCGTGAAGACCGCTATCGAAGGTTTCACCGGTACCAATCCCACCAGCGTGCAGGCCAACCTGAACACCCTGAATACCAAGGTGACCACCGCTGCCGGTAACAACACCGCCAACGCTGATGCTTACAAAGCTGTGAACACGGCTGTTGAGAACGCTATCAAAGCCTATACGGCTGCAGTCGACGAGCTCTACGAGGCTCTGAGCGGCGATGCCTATAAGCAGATTCGCGAGGAGGCTGCTGCCAAGATTCAGGAGGAGTTCGAGAAGATCCAGGCTGTCAAAGCTAACAACGAGACCTACTATGCAGCAGGTACTTGCGTAGCTAACCAGGCAACAATGGAGGCTGCTCTGACGGCTGCTAACACCGCTATCGCCGACTACAAGACCGCCTATACGGGTGCCGGTGCAACGGTGAAGGCTGCCCTGGCTGCACTTGATGAGCGGCAGGCTGCCCTTGATGCCGCCAAAGAAGCTGAGGTTGCCTCTACTTACAATGCTGAGTATAAGGTGAAAGTGTCTGCTGCTGCCGAAGAGGACAGCAATGTGGAGGCCGACATCACCGCCGCCCAGAATCTGATCGACCGCTTGCAGAAGCGCCTGACCAATCCTACCTATACGCAGGTGGTGACTGATGGCTATATTGCTGCCGAGCAGGCCAATGAGACCTATGGCACCGCTGCTATCAATACGGCTATCGGCAAGCTGACCACTGGCGACAACATCGTGAACTACGTGGAGTACAAGGCCAAGAAGGCCGCCATCGAGGCTGGTGATGCTGCCGTGGAGACCGCTATCGCCAACGTGAAAACTTACTGCTCCAACGCTAAGGATGCCGACCCCGCCGGTCTGGGTCTCGCTACCAGCGTCTACAATCCCGAAACCTACTGGGCTAAGACCATGACGTACCTGCGCGACCTCATCGACAAGGCCGCTACCGATCTGGAGAAGGCTTATAAGGAGGGTAAGGCTAAGGCTTTCGCCATGACTGACTACAACACGGTTCTGGCAAACGGTCAAGACTGCGAGACGAAGGCTAAGGCTGCTGCCAAGAAGTGGGCTGAAGTGAAGGCTAAGGCTGACCAGTACACCACTGACCTCGCTGCTGCAAAGGCCAAGGTTGAGAATCTGGCTATCTACACCGACAAGAACTCCACGATGGAGAAGACCTACAAGGAGCTCATTGCCGCTATCCAGACGAAGCTGGATGCTCTGACCAGCACCACTCAGAAAGACAAGAAGTACGTGGGCTGCCTGCCTCAGGCTACCGCTACCGTCTCTTCGGATGCTACGAAGTACACCTACGAGCACTACACTTACGTGAATGAAAACGTAAATGACGATGCTTCGATTGCTACTGATATCAAGGCTATCCTTGACAACTACGAAGCTGATCAGACCAAGTGGGAAACAGAGAACCAGGAGAAGGCTAAGACCACTCTGTACACCACCATTGGTGAGATGAATACCTCGATTGCTGACGAGATTGCTGAGCTGAAGGATAATTCTAACGCTAAGTATGGTGATCCCAGTGAGGCAGAGGTTCTTGCTGCCCTCGATGCTATTGTGCTGCCCACAGCAGCAGATATCAACGCTGCCTATACGGATGCTACCGAGCCTATTGCCAAGTTGAACGCTATTGTTGATCAGCTGAAGAAGGCTCAGGCCGACCTGGATGCTGCCAAGGCTGGTGTCATCAAGACCGCTACCGACAACGTGGCTGCCTACAAGGCTGCACAGAAGGCTCAGGAAACCGTTCAGACCACCTATGACAAGACCATCAGCACTGAGGCTACGAAGGCTTCGAAGAGTGCATGGGATGTTGACTACAAGGGTCTGACTCACGACGGCCAGACTGAGACTGATGCTGAGAAGGCTGTGAAGGCTCAGTTCACCGCTATTCAGGACAGCATTAACCACTTGTTCACAAATGAAAAGAGCGCTATTAACACCGCTTATAATAAGAAGCAACTCACTGCTTCGGTCTATGCCGCTGATATCACTTACATCAACGCTCAGATTACCGCTGCCAAGACCGCTGCTGATGCCGTACAGGCTAACTGGGCTGCTAAGAACACGCTGGATACTGACCTCGCTGACCTGCTGACCCTGCTCAATACAAAGATTGGTGAGGCTCAGACTGCTGTCGACAATGTTAAGGACTTCTCTGATGCCGACAAGGCTGAGGCTAAGACGTATGTCAGCAACACAGAAGACGGCGTGCTCGGCAAGAAGTACGCCGCTGAGCAGGCTGACATCGTGG
>ERZ842401.6181-NODE-6181-length-12892-cov-4.258550_pt1 | contig 12892 bp, 12 predicted proteins | sample MGYA00521270_ERZ842401 | MGnify/ENA primary metagenome ERZ842401 (study PRJEB31892, sample SAMEA3878208) | bioreactor metagenome | biome: Moose rumen | place: Sweden | collected 2011-10 | study: EMG produced TPA metagenomics assembly of the PRJEB12797 data set... | reverse complement strand
AACATCCCTTTCAATACAAAGCGTCAACGTATGACGCGGTATCCTCTTATTACCAAGTCTTCGGAATACCTCGATCAAGTCCTCCTCCCGGACAGGCTTGATCAAATAGTGTAGTGCCTGAATGGAGAATGCCTCCACAGCGTGCTCCGTGCTGATCGTGGTAAACACAATTGCTGTGTCCGGCGATAAGGACTGCAGCGCTCTTGCTGTATCCATTCCGTTTTCATCGTCCATATAGATGTCACAGAATGCAAGCGTATATTCTGCTCCCTGCCTTACTGCTTCCAACAGTGCCTCACCGCTCTGATAACCGTCCACCTGGTAATTCCCATAGAGCTCTGAAATGGTATTTTGAATTTTCACAATTTCATCTTTTTCATTGTCGCAAATAGCAATTCTCAACTTGCTCCCCCCGATCTTTTCGTATGCTGGACGCCATCCTGCACTGATAAGGATAATTCTTCAAAATTATTTTATACATCCCCTTTTTCAGAATCAAGCGACTTTACCCAACCTGCAAGTTTTACTGCCCCACTTGCAAAAGCCTTCACATTTTGCAGTATTTTACGCCTGATTTTTTCCTTCTCTTTTGAGTGATCGTGTGTTATACTCATAAATCATGGAAGTTACTGTTTCAAAAATACGGTGCATACCTTCCATGATGTGCCTTGCGTCACAAAAAGCAATTTCGTTGATTTTTCACCTGAAAACATCATATACGCAAGTGTATTATACTGATTAAAGATAAATCGATGGATAAATATTCAATTCGGAAAGGTAAAAACAGGAAAAATAAGATGATAACGAAACAAAATAGGATTCTCTTAATGGAAGGCAGTTCCAAAAAATGGCCACTCCTTCTAAGCCTCACTGTCTTTCTTGCAATCCTCGCCCTCTGCGTAAAATATATCCGCCTGACTACAACATCTATAGCAGGCATTGATTTAAGTCCTGCGAACTATGATACCGCTTTTCGTTTTACACTACAGGACGGGACTGTCCTGTTTCCCGAGGATGGTGAGCTTCCTCTTGAAGGAACGGATTCTGTCGTCATCTGTCAGATAGAGCTGCCCGAAGGGCTTACCGAAAAACCACTTTTTGTCGTTACTTCCAATCGTGCCGATTGTGTAATATTACTCAACAACAATCTGGTCTATGCCCCATCCGGACGTTATGCGGACGGACATTTCTCCACATCTCCCTATACAAACTCCTCTGCTTCCGGACAATTCATCGCGCACCTGAACGGGGAAAATGATTCCCTGACAATGCTCGTTCAGCTTCAGGGGGAAAATCGAGGTATGAAACATCTGCCTAAGTTGATGGTGTATCCGAGCATTATGGAATATTATACACAGCCGTTGTCTGCTGCGGCGGAGGCGGCATTCCCGGCAGGAATGTACTTCTCGATCGCGCTGTCTGTCGCTGCGCTGTTTTTCATCCTCTTTTGGAATGACCGCCCGGATTTCGGCCTGATCCTTCTGACCTTCTGCTCTCTGTCCATGGCGCTTGCGAGTACGGCGCCATATGCCGTGTATGTAGTCGCTGCGTTGCAATGGCCGGCAGGCTCCTGGTTTTGCAGCACACTTCCCATTGCTGTGATGAGTTGGAACCTATGGTATCGTCTGCAAAAAAGAGCAAAGATATTCACACTTCCGTTCATCGGCATAACCACTGTTTTCATGCTCTATTATCTGATCACCGGTTACGGCAGGGGAAACACTTCCGGTGGGGCACAGATGAATGCACTGCAGGCTTTGATTCTTCCGGCGGTCATGGCTTTTTTGCTGCTCGCAGCAGGGATCGATGCGACAAAGGGAAATCTGTGGTTTCGAAGATTTTTCAGATATTTTTTATATTTTCTTCCCATCGTGGGGATAATTTTTGTTTTTTCTTCCCTCACGGGAGGAATATTTGCCAATTCCATGCAGACCGCTTTTTCACACATCCGTGCTTATCACAGTTTCTGTGCGTTTTGTCAGCAGATCTGCATCCTTTTTCTGATACTCTGTTTCCTTCATGCCGTGGCGGATCTGATCGCCATCCTCGCCAGACGTGATGCTCAGATGCAGTCCCTTTCCCTCCGTGAAAAATATGCGAGGGAAAACGTGGAAACAATGCTCCAGTCGCAAGAGGAAACCAGGAGGATTAGCCACGAGAAGAGGCATCATATTTCGTTGATGGACGAGTTCCTTTCCAAACAGGAATATGTGCGTGCGCAGGAATATGTCCATTCTCTTTCGGATACAATTTCCGCGATTCCTTCCAATGCATACAGCGATCATCTGGTGGTAAACGCTATCGTCGGGCGTTATCTCAACAGTGCCAAAAGAACCGGTATCTCCGTAACCGCCGATATTCAGGCATCGGACACGACTGTGCTGCAAGACGAGGAACTTTGTGTGCTGCTTACCAACTTACTTGAAAATGCTCTGGAAGCCTGCCTTTCGATGCCTGCGGACGCAGACCGGTTTATCCGCTTCAAATTCAGATCCTCCAGAGAGCATCTGACCATCCGTTGTGAGAACAGCACGAACCATACCATCCTGATAGAAGAAGACGGAACTGTGACTACTTCCAAGGAAGACAAGAAACATCATGGCTACGGAATTGCATCCATGCGTCAGATTATAAAAAAGCAGGACGGACTTTTTAAAATTTCCTGTGTCGATGGCTGCTTTACCGTGGAGGCAACCTTGTAACGACATCCAAAGCTTACACATTAACCACCACCCTTAATAACGTCCCCCGAATGGAGTGGTGGTAACCACTTGAACCAGCTTATGTTATTGTATTATCAGAACAATAACAAAAAACATTTATGTTTAGTTTTGGGCACAAGTATAAAACCTGCCATACGCCAGGCAAATCGACTGTTATAAGTGGCTGTTTTTATTCGGCCGCAAGTTCCGGATAGGTTCTACGCTTTGTTTCGATAAGAGCGCCAAGCACACGCCGGCCCTTATCACTTAACAGATATCTTCTGGAATGAGGAATCTTACGTATCAGTCCATGCGCACGAAGTTTGGAAAGCGTTCTGCTCATCCGTCCTCTGTTTTGGGCTGTTTCCGACTGCTTCGCGAAAATCACCCGGCGTATGTCCTTATTCGTGAAACCTCTGACCAGATATCGCCCATCGGAAATCGCCTCAAACAAACGGAAGGTTTCCGGGGACCAGACATTATATCCGGAGTAATTCCGGGTAGCTGTGACCTTTTTCGTGCAGATGCTATTGATCTCTTTTTCGATAGTTTTTGCCGGTATCACATTTGTCATGGAATTCAGGAACCTTTTATTTGCGGCCAGGGATATTTCAGCATACCGGTATAGATTGGCAATCGACTTTCCCATGGGAACCCAGCGTTTTGAGGTCGTTCCATCCCTGTGGTGAACCTCTTTGTAAACCTGAAATTCTTTTGGGTCATTGATGGTCATCTCAATACGGAGGCAGTTGAATTTATCATACATCTTGATACTATTAGACTTCATTTTGAATTTAATCCTCCAGCCTTCTGGACGTTTGCGGTAATCGGAGACTGCTTCTCCCTGGAACTTATAGTTCAGTTTGCGTCCGAGAAAGGAAAAAACATCTGTACATTTGAAGTCGTAGAATGCGTGACCAACCAGGGATGGATAAATATTCTCCAGAGCCTCGCGGCGCTTAAACATGACATCGGTTGCGAACTCGCATTGATCCACACACCAGTGGTAACCGGAATGCAGGATCCCTTCAATGGTATCAAGATAAGGGTTCACTTTATGGGCAATGAAATCAAGCTGGCGGCAAAGGGATTTGGAATCAAATTTGTCCGCGAGCTGCTGAGCTTTTTCAATGTCACTGAGGAAAGAAAAAGAGTTGTCATACATTTGATAGGAGATACCATTCTCATCAAAAATATGCTTCATCATTTCCCGTCCGTTGATGTAAACCTGGATCAGAAAAGGGAACCAGGTCTGAAGCTTTACATGCATAAAACCAAAGTTTTTGTCAAGATAATAAAAGTAATAATACTTGCATTTGCGGTTGACAAAGCGGAGATCAAGCAGACCGTTTTCCTGTTTGACAGGCTGAAAAGTCTGGCAGGTTTCCACCACGGATAAAATACAAATGAGACCCTCAGAGACCGGATTCTTCTCTAAAATCTCCAAGGCAGTCTGCTCCTTTGGGATTTTGGATGAAGTCAGATAAACCAGCGGACGATGGGAATCTGTGGACATTGCTTCCACATGGGAAACGATCTGGTCGGTTACCTGGGCGGCATAGGCGGAAAAATCTTTCAGGAGAACATTCTGGCTAGAAAGAAAGAATTTACGGCCGGAAAGAGAAAAAAGCTGTAAGATATGACCTTTGATGATCATTCTGTCAAAAAATGAAAAAGAGCCATTGATTTTATCCTTATATTGTTCTAAAATAGTGTTCATAGAATCATCCTTTCGTATGAATGCTTGCAGGGGAATTTAGTTCCCGATGGATAATTGGTACGCAGATACCGTGATAAGTGCATTATAGCACATGCATCTACGAACAGGATGATTCTTTTTTATTTGATTGCAGCCATTGGCTGCGGTATGCTATACTTTTATTGTAAGGTGGAAAAGAACCTTTCAAAATTATTCGCCCCAACGGGCAGAAAGCAGGTAACTTATGCCCTCCAAAGAAACCAAAGCTAAATATGATATGGAATATGCCAAAAAGAACCTGAAACGCATCCCCTTGGACGTCACCAAGGAAAAGTATGAGGAGATAGCCGGAGCTGCCAAAACAGCCGGTGAGAGCGTGAATGGGTATATCAAGAAAGCTGTCGATGAGCGCATGGAACGGGACAAGGAATAGAAAAATTTCCTTGCGTAGTTCTGACAGATGTGCTATATTGAGAACAGAAAGAGGAGCAACCGCCCACAAGGTGGGTTGACCAAATGATTGAGTAGAAATTCCACCCCGCCACATGCCAAAGTTTAGGGGTGGTTTTTCTATGTATAGCTACTTACAAAACGTAAAAACGAATGTAAGCAATGCCAAAAGGAAGAGCCCGAAGGCCATCAGATCCTCAAAATCAAAATCATGGTTGTTTTGATTTTCCATAGCATCACCCCCATTCTGTCAAGAATAGAGGTCAACGCCACCCTGCAACACGATTGCTCCCTGCAATCACTATATCACATCTTTCAGCATCCGACAATAACCACATTCCAATCAGGCATGCTTATTCCAACCCTGAGGCAGCAGGATTCAGCGGCTCTTGATCATGCTCACAATACTTCTCATGCAGCGATTGATAGACTTCCCCTAATCTCTCAGATATTCCATTCAAAGACCTCTCAACCACGGCAACACAGTCCAGTGCGGAATCGTCACAAATATCCTGCTCAAGAACAGCAAGCGCACATTGCAGAGTATTCGCAAGCTCTTTGAGCTCCTCTTTCACATTGTCAATTTCCAAAATTGCTAAATTCACTCGTTTTCCCCTCACTTTCTTCCAAAACAGGATCCGCTATCACATCAAACGTAAATAATGGCACATGATAGCCGGTATGATCCTTTAAAAGTTCTCTGTTCGCATCGTCCGCCATGCCAAAAGCCGGGAGAATCTGCCTGTCCCACGTCTGATTTTCAATTCTGCTGCCGCAATGGGGACATTCCCTTGCCTGATCTGCTTTCCAGTTGTCACGATGGTAAATCTCCCAGGACTGCTTACAATTCCCGCAATGAATTTTTAAATATGACATAAATTTTCCCTCCTATGCTGATATCTTTTTGTAATAAATCAAATCATTTAACGCATACGCCAACGCATCTATGCTGTGGTTGTCTTTATCCGGCAGAACTGATATAAAATTCCCGTCTTTGTCCGTTGCATAGCTGTAATTTACAAATTCTCGGTATGCTTCCGGTGTCCGCTTCGGGTCTATCACGATATGCCTGTGCTGAAGCCATTTTATCCGGTATTCCACGCACCCCGGCTCTTTATGGCAGGCTCCCGCTTTCAGTCCCTCATGCTGCAGATCCGCTATGCTTTTGGGTTCCGCGGCGTCGCATATAATCCGCTGTCGCTCATATCCTAAATTCTCTCCATGCATGCTGTATGCTTTCTCACTGGAATAAGCATATCCCCGCCGCTTGATCTCATCAGCCATTTGTCTATTGCTCCATTGTTTCTTGTATATTTCATCCAATAGATAGACAGTATCCGTTTTGCGTTCATAGGCTGCCCGGATGAAACACGCCGGATCCACCGCATAACCAAAATCCAGTCCCTGATAGACGTACGTCAGGTTTTGGATTTCCGCATCTGTAATCTCCCGTATTTGGAGATTTTCGAAAACTTCGCCGCCGGTTCCTGTCGGAATTCCCATGTACTCATGCTGATATGCTGTCGGATTGACCTGTTTCAACCGCTCCGCCTCATACAAGAAACTTTCTCCCAGCCATTCCGGCGGGATCATGGTGTAATTGGTAAGAAGTGTGAGCGCCCGATCATCCGGCTCCTGAACCATGACATTCACCCAGTTATTGGCGCTCATGGGTGGATTGAAACTGCGGAACACAGCAAAGTTACTGCCGCCTCTCACAACACTTTGCAGAACATTTCTCTGGAAGTTCGCCCCGGGCAATTCTGCCGTTTCCTCTAGCCAGACATATTTGAAAATTCCTTTCTTTGGTTTGATGGATTTCAGCTTTGAAGCATCGTCCAAGCCCCGAAAGATAATTTGCGCCCCGGCCGGCCGGTATGTAAACTGCATAGGGGAAACACTACCCCGCCATAAATGCGATACTCCAAGTTCTGATATCGCCCAGCTTATTTGCGCATAAACGCTTTCCCTCATCGTTCCTGCAATCTTCCGAAATACAATCGCGTTGCTGTTTCCTGTCGGATCCTGCATGATGCCACTCACAATTACAATACTGACAAAGGATGATTTGCAGGAGCCACGCCCACCCGGCAAATTATAATATTGGTGGCCCGCTGCCTGTATATCATCATACAAGGAATAATAACCGGTGGCTATATGCTCCCTCACATTCAAAGTCTCTAATACTGACGTCCCCAATCTTTTGCGCTCTACTTCCTTTTTTAGTTCTGCTAGCTCCCTGTCAAGATTAACCCTCATCAGAAAATACCACCCTTTTTAATTCCTCAAGCTCTGCCATGATATCCACCTGTTCCGTCAGCTTCATGGTATATTCTATGGCCGATCTGGCAGCGGTCACCCTTGCGGCGTCCATGTCCCCGTTTTTCATTACATCCTCAAATGTTCTCATGGATAGATGCAAAAGCCTCCGTCCCTCAGCCACTGCATCCTGAAGCATGTCAGAATATGCCCCTTTATATTGCTCCAAAAACTCCGGATCATGAAAATAATTCCGCAACCGCAATCCCGACACCATTCTGAGTACCTCTCATAGACCGCCTTGATAGAACAACATCCCCGGCTCTCAATTAAGCATTCTGAAACAAAATTACCGATTTTATCACTATCGGATTGATAAGATGCCGTTGCATCCTCCACGGCCTTTGGTGGCTTCAATCCCTCTTTTCTATATAGGCGTAATCCCTCAATACACCAGTTCAAAATTCCGCTTAGTTCGTTAGATTGCTTTAATTGATCCTTCAGTAGCTTGTTCTGCTCATGCAGTTCAAAATGCCGATCAAAAGAAATAACACGGATTCTGCCGGAACTAAAAACTGTATCATCGCCAATAAGCGGCAGAAAATTTGTGTTGACCGTCAGTTTGAATCGCGGAATAAAAGTAAACTCGCTTTGGTGTAAGAAACGTGCTGTAATACTGTCCCTCCCCAGCATTGATTTTAATAGTGCAGTATCGAACAACATCCGCTTTGGTGGTTCACTTGCGTTCACAAGTCTTACTCCTTGCAACCGTGCAATATCGCCGGATGCTGTTCTGCTATCAGCGTTTTGTTTGACAGCCAAAGTTTCCGGCCGCATTGTTACGCCATAATCTCCAAGCATATACAGAAGTGTTTCAATAAATGTGCTTTTTCCGTTTCTCGTTGTTGCTCCAAACAAAATAAAACAACATTCCTCATGTGTATTTCCTGTAAGAGAAAGCCCCGCTATCTTTTGAAGATATCTTGTCTTTTCGCTGTCTCCCTGCATAATCTCATCGAGAAATTTAGTCCACTTTGGACATTTTGCATCAGGATCATATGAAACATTACATAACTTCGATAACTTCATATCCGGGGTGTGCGATAAAAATTCCACAGTTTCTATTTCGCAGATTGCAAAGTGGAGTGACCGATCGTAAAAATCTGCCATCATCTCCTAATGTTACGACATAATATATCAGTGCATCTGATAGAACTTTAGCGGAAGATCTGGCATGTAACCCTTCCACATCATCAACCCACCTTTTTCCATCATAAAGCATCCAGTCATGCCTTGTCGGATTGTACCTATGCAGATTTTACACAATGAAAAGAGTTCAGTCTTCTGGAAATGGTCTTTCAAAATATTTTGAAGAAAGACATTTTGCTTTTATAAAAGAAGATAAAGAAGTTTTCCGATTATCCGATGGTGAAATAATCCGAATAGGAAACGTCTTGTGCGAAAACTTTCAGTCAATAATGAAATATGCTACACAAAACAAGTTTCAACAACTTCCAATTAATAACGAAATTTTTACTTATTCCATAAATGAGTGATCACTCCTACCCCAAATACCATTGTTCCCTAACTATAAGTGTAACGCCATCCGTCAAAGTGTAAACACTATATGTTGTGTCTCACTTATCACATTGAACAATATATAGTGTTTAATCTGTGCACCTTACAATATATTGTACGATCATAATCACCCTGGCCATATTCCACCAAAAATGATACTTCCCATCACCCGACACCTGCTGCCTCCCCGCCCTCCACATATCAAAAAACAACGCGGCAGCAGGCGACACCTTCATTTTCCTTATGATTTTGCGATTCACACATAACAAATAAGTATTTGCCTTGATTTGCGCACATTTTAGGCGTATAATATATAATATAAGGAGGCAGGATATGACATCAAGAGAACTTTTAAAAATTCTTCATAATGATGGATGGTATGATGTGGATCAGCAAGGATCACATTTGCAGCTCAAACACCCTGCCAAGCCCGGTAAAGTCACTGTCCCGATACATGCAGGAAAAGACATTGCCCCGGGAACACTCAGTAAAATACTCAAACAGGCAGGATTAAAATAAATCTATATTTTTTAGAAAAGGAGTAGAAGATATGTTAAATATAACTTATTTAGCCGTACTGGAACCGGGAAAAGATGGCAGCTACAGCATTTCATTCCCGGATCTGCCCGGGTGTTTCAGCTATGGTGAGAATCTGACAGAAGCGCAGCATATGGCCGAGGAAGCGGCAAGTCTTCATGTTTATGGCATGGAACAGGATGGAGAAGAAATTCCCATTCCCACCATGAAGCTTTCCAAAGAAGATACAGAAGGCAATATCATCATGCCGATCACGATCCACCCTGATCTTTATCGTGAGAAACGTGACAACGAGCGGGTAAAAACCAACATCACACTGCCTGCTTGGCTGAAACGGATCGCAGAAGAACATAAAGTCAATTACTCGCGTATTTTGGAAAATGCCTTGATTGACTACCTGCAGCTGCCAAAGCAGAATTCACATTGATAATATTCCCTCAAGTGCCACCTGCACGATCATCCGCATTGATACCCTTGCATACCGGGCCGCTACAGATACCAAGTCTGTCAGAAAGAATGTATCTCTCCCAGCCTGGATGGCTGCTCTTGCAGAGAAAAGAGGGGTCAACTGTTCGCAGGTGCTTCAGGACGGACTGCTGAAACTTCTCGATTCAACGCCTGCTGCTGCGACCAGATAAACCATATCCGGCAGCAGGAATGATATAGCTTTCAGCGTTAGCGGGTATAAACACGGGTATAAATTCCACAACACAGCATAAATCCGCCCTTGTTGGTTTTAGTCCCATCTTCCGCAGGAAAACAAATGGGTTAAGCCTAAAGGCTTGATCCATTTATTTTTATGCCTAAAAGTCCCTTGAAACCCGGATTCAAGGTCTCCTCGGCATAAATGCCTCGTTGGTCGGTTCGGCTGGAAAAAGGTCCGCCGGATCTTTTTCTTCATCCGCCTCACCCCATCTTCCGCGCTCAGTAAGATCAAGGGTTTCAGAACTTTTTAAGAGTTCCTGAAACCCTCTTTTTTGTTAATTTGACATCAACGCTGACAGCTTCCACTAATGCTACCATAATTTTTCCTCCTTTGGATTTTGACAAAATTTTAGCCCGGCAGAATGATCTGCCGGGCTGGTATCATTATTATAATATATAATTCAAAAAATCACTTGTACAAATAAATTGTCAGCCTTGCTATTCACTTAATTTGTCCACCTTTAAACTTTCCCTTATATTCTACTTTACCATTTTCATCATAAAGGGTACCACTTCCATCATACCATCCCCCTTTGAAATTTCCTTCATATTTTAGCTGTCCATTGTCGTAATACTCTTTCCCTTTGCCGTCATATTAATCATTTTTCCACTGTCCTTGATATCTCATTACATAGTTTCCGGTATAAAGACCGTAGCTATAGCTTGTTCCTTTTCCACTTCTTTTTCCCTTGCTGTATCCACCCTCATATTTTATCTCCAACGAGCCAACAAAAGCTTTTTTGTTATATTCCAACTGATCATATGCGTAATCATCAAATCTCCCATTAGTCCAGAGTGTCTCACCGTTTTCTCCCGGATATATTTTCACATAGGAACTGTCTGACATCTTTTCCTGTGCGGATACCCGGCTCCCAACAACCAATAGACTTATCAGAAGTCCCATCAAAATAAATCGTATATGGATTCCTTTCCTCATCAAATCAACTCCTTTCGCTTTATTTTTTTGTTTTTAATTAAAAATAAAAAAGCTCCCATATAGCAGGAGCTTAAATCTGATTATTCAAAAAATTATTCATTTATTCTTTATCTCGATTGCATATCTTGCAAAAGGTTCTGGATTTCTCCACCATCGCAAACGCATCATCATCCCACTCTTCATATGTACCAGTCACCCACACATGGTCATTGGCATGGCGGTTATCCGTTGTCTCTTCTTCATGTCTGCAGACGGAACAGATACGTTTTTCGATATGTTCACTCATGCAGTCCCCTTCCACAAGGACAATCGGGTCGCCATAGGTATGCTCCGCCAGTGGCAAATCTTTGTAAACTGCTTGCGCATCGCATCGTTTACAACTATGTCCTACTGCTCCCGGTGAGTTGCAAGTGGATTCCTTCCAAATCCAGTCTTCTCCCCAGTCATGTCCGAGGGCTTCCCCCTCTGTCGTAATCGCTCCGGTGGCTCCGCATACGCTGCATACTTCCTGAACCTTTTTCGGCTCCTTGCAGGTCGCCTCCGATAACACCTGCGTCACATAGGTATGCGTATGCTCCACCTGAACAGGCTGGATATCTGCGGCACTGCTTTCTGCAGGCGCTTCCTCTGGCTGACTGTCTTCGGACGCCTGTTCACTGGAAACACCCTCAGGCTGCGTATTGGAAGCTTCGGGTTCCTCTGAACTGCTGTTCTTCGGAGCCTCGCTGCTCTCGCTGCTGCTCTCTTTTGTATCTGTCTTATCCGTGCTTTCTTTTTTTGTTTCGGATGCCTGTTTCGTGGATTCCTCTTTTTGGGAAGCCGTTTCTTCCTTCTTTACCGTGGAAGATTCCTTCGTCATAGAAGCATCCTGTGAGGCTTCCGCTTTGTTTCCCTGCTGCTCCTGCCCGTTTTTTTCCTCTGCGGCGGACTTGCTCTCTTCCGGCATACTGGGCTGACTTTCTTTCGAAGCTTGGGTTGATACCTGTGTTGTTGATACTTCCGTCTGTGTTTCTGTGGAATTTTTATTATGGGCATCGGTCTCCGTCTTCGCCTCTTCCGAAGAAGCTGATTTTTCCAAAGCCATCCCGGTTTCCGTATAATTCTGTTCCAAGGTCTGCTCCGGATTCTCATTACTTCCGGCGCATCCTGCAAATGCCATACATGATACCAACATAATCACTGCAAGCTTTTTCATCAATTTTTTTCTCCTGTCTCATCCCCTATACAGTTGACAAGGTTCCTGCTGCAAAGGGCTTTCTTTATAGGATAATTGTACCACAATTTTCCATATTTTGCAAGCCTTTTGAGCATTTTATTACACTCTTATATTGTCGTTATTCCGTTTATGTTCTAAATTATGTTTAAAAATCCACTAAATAAAAATCCTGCGGCAAGGCATGCCGTAAAAGGATATGCCTGCTTTCTCTTTTCCCTTACAAACATCTTTGGCAGGTTCCTCAAAAGAAAAATAATGCTTGCCACAAAAAGCATCCAACCTTTTAATCAACATATCTTTATAGAACCACTATGTTTTAGATGGGAACCCATTCCGGCATATCATAACCTGCCAATTTGTCATTCACGCGATTGAACATCCACTGCAATACATCAATTTTGATGTCATACGCCTTTTGTGAAGCAATATCATCCTCATCAAAATTCACGAAGGCTGCCGCTGCTATATCCACCAACCGTTCCCCAATGAAGTCTCGCACTTCCAAATAGTGTTCGATTTCTGTTGTCGATACAGTCCTCTGAACAGTAATAGCAGATACCCCTTCAAATGCCGGGAAAAGCAAGCGGGCATTGATTTCCAGCTCATTTAAGGCGTCCAAAATCAACTGCTCAAAATAGGACAATTCTTCCCATTTTGAAACAAAATAACTGGACATAGCATCAAGCATTTGAGCCATGAATTTGCGGACAAATTTTTGGGAAAGAAACATAATTTGAGGATTTCTAGTACAAAATTTGTCAACCCTGGGTTTACTTTCATTTGTCCAATGCCAGCCAGATCGGAAGAGC
>ERZ842401.6180-NODE-6180-length-12893-cov-5.369294_pt1 | contig 12893 bp, 18 predicted proteins | sample MGYA00521270_ERZ842401 | MGnify/ENA primary metagenome ERZ842401 (study PRJEB31892, sample SAMEA3878208) | bioreactor metagenome | biome: Moose rumen | place: Sweden | collected 2011-10 | study: EMG produced TPA metagenomics assembly of the PRJEB12797 data set... | reverse complement strand
CTTATAGTTGGCTGTATCAATTGGTGTATCAATTGGTGTATCAGTTGGTGTATCAGTTGGTGTATCAATTGGTACGTCTAACGCACTATCCTTCTTATAGTTGGCTGTATCAATTGGTGTATCAATTGGTGTATCAGTTGGTGTATCAATTGATACACTTTTGAGGAATGTCCGCACGGTATTCATAGCCCACTTCCAGCGGTCCGCGAGCTGCCTTGTGGACGGACGCTCCATCCCGGCCGCTTCCATCAGCCGGAGGTCGATAATTGCCAGCTGCCTGCTGAACCTCTCGCCCAGCCAGCCGGGCTTGTTCAGGATGTCTGTGGATATTTTTATGGTCTTTGCCATCAGAACTGCATAAGGTTGTTTTCGAATTCCTCCTCGGTGACATACCTCCCGATGATTGAGAAGATGACGTCCCTGCAGTTGTCATACAGGGTGGAGAACTCCGCCTCGTCCATGCTTCCGAACTTGATGGACTTGGGGATCTCCACCCACTCGCGGCGGCGCGGGGAATAGAACGTGTCATAATGCCCCGCCGCCACGGTGACATACTGCCTGAACCCGTCCACCGACCGGAAGCCGTTCTGCGTCTTCTCCGGCAGGTACGACCAGGCGAGGTTGATGAGGGCGAAGAACTTCTTGTGGAAACGGTAGTTCCGCACAAGGCGTATCTCCGCCTCGTACACCACGCCGAGCTTCAGCTTGCGCTTCTCGTCGTAGTCCGCATCGTAGCACGGCTTGAGCCCGGACGGTGTATTGAGCAGGTTCAGTTTCATGGTCAGAACGGCATGTCGTCTTTAGGAGCGAGTCCCTGCGCCGACTCGAACAGCGGCATCTGCTGCGGTGCTGCCTGCCGCTGGTTGCCAGTTGCCGGTGCCTGCTGGCGCGGCCGCTGCTGTGCCTGCGGCTGGTAGTTCTGCACCAGGCTGCGGACCCGCCAGGCTTTCAGCTGGCCGTACCACCGTCCGTTGCTTTCCCTTCCGTCGAGGCTGAATGACACCTCCACAGGGGTGCCCAGCGGGATATTCCTGAAGGAGTTGACCTTGTCAACGCCGCTCATGGTGAACACCGCGTGCGATTCATACTGGCTGTCTTCGTTCAGCCACTCGATGGCGAAGTCCTGGAGCTTCCACTCGTTGCCGGTGCGCTCGTTCCTTCCTTCGCGGATGTCGCCTTTCCAGACAAGCTTCCCGCTTACCGGAGGCATTTCGTTCTGCCGCTTCTGCTGCGGCTGCTGCGGCTGCTGCGGCTGATAGCCGTAATTTGGATAATCTTCGTACATGATTTTGTGTTGTTGGTTGATGGTTTATAATGCGCTCCAGAGCAGGCTCGCGGCCGTCTCTGAAGTCTTCGTGTATTTCTCCGCTATCTCCGGCATCTCCTTCTTCAGCCGGGCCGTGTCTATCGTGCTGCGCAGGTACGCCTTCTTCATTTTGAACACACCCTCCGATGCGGCCATCTCGTCAATACTGTGCTCCAGCATGTATTCAAGCACCTTCGCTTCAAGAGTTTTTCTTACATCCTCCAGGGCCGTCAGTGCTTCCTTGAGGGTTGCAATTTTGGAGGCGGTCGCCTGATAAGAGGCGAGCTCGTCGCCCGACAGGGCAAGCGACGCGGAAGGAGTGCTCACTTCATCCAGATACAGGGTTCCCTTGCGGTCCGCATCCAGCAGGGCCTTCACCTCACGTTCCGTCACCGGCTCCACCTCCTCATAGGCTTTCAGCGCGCCGCTGTTCTTGTCGAACTGCGTAACGGTGCACCGGACGACCCTGAGCCCGCGGTTCTGCCGCTCGAACAGGTACTTGTAGATGCCGAGCTGCCACTGGAGGGATCGGCGGTGAAGCGTTGCGGTGGTTTTGACGTCGTTCAGCTCCACCTCGTCGGGAGTGTCCGTCTCATAGACCTTATCGATGGATGACGCGACGGTCTTCCCGTCCGTAACCAGGTACTCGGATGCAATATGCAGCTTGTGCAGTTTGGCGTAGTCCTCCGTTGTCCTGCATGGCGTGTACGGCTCTCCGTTGTCGTATGCTTCCAGCAGGCGGTGGAGGGCCGTGCCCTTCGCTGCGGCTGCCGCCAGCACCTCCGGCGGTATCCCGGAGTAATCCGCGGAAAGGCCGTGCTTTTTCATGAGCCCGGTCACTCCGATGAGCTCGTTGTCCCCGGCCCAGTACGAATGTGTCAGTTCGTCGAACGACACCTTCCTGACTTCCTTGAGTTTCATCACTTCTGCCCTTTGAATTTCCGGTTCTTCATGGCGACGGTCTGCTTGAAGGACTTCTCCTCCCCGAACATCTCCTTGTACCTGTTCCAGATGTCCGTCAGTTCCTCGACGCTGGCGGCATTGTTCGCCGCAGCTACGGCCCTGCCGAGGACCTCGTCACTCTCGCCGGTGTTCGTCACGTCCGCGTCTTCGGTGTCGTCGATGCACAGCAGCCCGTTCAGGGCGTATTTCCGTGCGTATGACGATGCGCTGCCGGTTATCTGCGACGCATCCATGCCTTTCTTGGTCTCCTCCTCCCTGGCGAATGCCGAGGTGGAGATGCTTTCCCCTTCGGAGGAGATGGTCGCGGTGGCCTTCACATAGAAGCGGCCGTCGATGGACAGGATGTCGTCGGTGATGATGAGCGTGCAGCCCTGCGCCTTGAGCAGTGGCTTTGCGGCTTCAAGGATTCCTTCCGCCGTGCGGTACTTGTAGCCGCCGTAGGAGTTGGTCTGATTCTTCGGTGCCTTCAGCTCCGACTGAATCGCGATGAGTTTTTCACTTAGCATAGCAGTTATTGGTTTATGATTTATGTTGTTTGAACCTGCGGCGGGACTCGAACCCGCATCTCCCGACCCATAAGCGGTTACGCACTTGATTTCCGCAACCCGGGCGATTATGCCATTATACCACGCAGGCGTTCTGCTCTAATTGTACACCCACTCCCCGAATATTATTATCTGCAACAGGGTCTCCGCGGCCGTCTCGTCGAAATAATCTCGGAAGTGCCGGAAATACCCCAGGTATTCAAGCGCGATGACCTTGTGCTCCCCGTCGCACTTGAAGTCCCCGTCAGCAATATTGCTGAGACCCCTGCGTATGTCGTCGAGCTTTAGCGGATACTTGATGATGCCTTCTTTGTCGGGGTCCTGGGATTTGTCATATATGCCCTTCTCCCCGAAGATTGCCCACCCGGCCTGCCTGTCATAGAAATTGACGGTGCCGCCGTGGAACAGCAGCTTCGCCAGCTTCAGTTCATAGGCATCATCCCTCTCGAATACCACCCCGTCATACCGCTTGAGCGTATCCCAATAGGCGAAGAACATGTCGTCATTACGGAGGGCCTTTGAGAATAATTCCACAAGGTCTTCGATTGACAGTTCCGATATGATAGTGCTGGTCTTCATGCTATTCGGTATCAGGGAGGTCTCCAACCTGCGTAGAGCAGGCGGCAGCGGCGATTACCGCGAGGACGCAGAGGGCGTTGTGCCCGGTGCAGAATAGATGGATTGCCCCGGTGAGCAGGGCGCAGGTAGCCACCAGTGCGACTGTCGTGCGGTTAATCCAGAAGTGAATGAAATTTCTCATGATATTGGTTTGTGTAAGAGAGTTATCCGCGGCGGCGGCAATAGGTCTTGATGTCTTTTCCGAGACAGTACTTCCTGCTGCTGTCGCGGTAATTGTGGAAGTGGATCCAGCCGGACTGCATTCTTGTGTAGAGCGTCTGGCGGGAGATACCGAGTATCCTCGCGGTCTCCGCTATGCTGAACTGTCCCGTGTCGGGTATGTTTGGTAGAACTGATGTCATGGCTGTGTCATCTCATATCGGTTACTTCTTGATGTGTCCGTGGTTGATTGCCTGCCGGTAAGCCTTGCTGGTGAACTTGTCGCGAGCGGAGATTTCCCTCGCCAGCGCTGCGCGGAGCTTTCCCTCCCTGAGGCGTTTCCGCTTGCAGCGGCCGTGGAACTTCTGCTCCTCGGTCAGCCCCTCTTCCTGTTTCTTCCGCCACTCATGCAGTACTTCCCAGTCGATGCCCGGCTTGGCAATCTTCCTCACGCCGAGCTCCTCCAGGATGCGGTCGTGGAACGACACGTTCGACTGGGTGGCGTAGGCCCACACCAGATACTCCCGGTCGCAAATCATCACGTCCCCTACGTGGAAGGTCGCGTACTTGCCGAAGCCGAGTATCGACTTCTCCGTCATTATCCGGTACAGGACCGTGCAGTTTTCGGGTAAAGTCGCCATGGCTACCTTGAAGGGAATAAAGTCGCGTAGTTAATCTTCTTTCCGAGGAAGTTGCCCACGACGCGGGCAATCTCCTTCTTTATCACCGGGGAGGCCGGCGCTGTCTTGCCGAGGGACCAGTAGCGCAGAGTGTTAGGCGCTTTCATTACTTTGGCGTTCAGCAGGCGCAGGTGCAGTTCGTCGCGCCTGTCCTTTGTCAGACTTTCCCATATTTCCGGGAAAGACCTGAGGTCATAAGCATCTTTTTCGTACATTTGCATACTTTGGCTTTTTCCGTCAATCGTTGCGGGTAGGGTGTTGCAACAATTGACAAGGGCAAATATAGAACAATTTGTTCACTTTGCAACAAAGTGGTGAACTTTTTTTGAAAAAAATTATGGAGCGCAGATTTAACGAGAGCGTTGATTACCTAATCGCCAACAGGTTAGTGTATAACGCCACTGACCTTGCTAAAATTCTCAGCAAGCAAAAGAGCTATATATCAGAATTGCTCTCAGGTAAAAGAAAATTGAGTGAACGGTTTATTCACGAATTTTGTGAACAATTCCCGATGATTTCAGGTCTCTGGCTTCTCACAGGAGAAGGGGAGATGTTAGTGGACGGTGCCTATGTCATTAACCAGCGCATCGGCAACGGGTCGAACAATAATACTCAAGTTGTCGAGGCCGGTGGAGACGAGGTCTCGATGCTGAAAGAACAAATCAAACTCCTTGAGCGGCTGCTTGAGGAGAAAGAAAGAACAATACAAATACTAATGAATAAATGATATTGCTTATGGATTATTCACAGATGCGTGATAGACTTGTTCAAGATGTTCTATCAAAAAAAGAGGGCTTTACTGTCGCTGAAATAGTAAATAAACTTAAGTCAGATGATGATTCCCTGTTCCCATCGGACGAAAGTAACTCAATTGAAAAGCTTGTAAAGGAAGTTTTACGGAATGAAACGAAATCATCCACAAGCCCAATTATTACTTCTACGAAGAAGAGGGGAGCTAAGACATATAAGTTAAGGCCGGCAAGAATGCAGGGGCCCAAATCTAAATGCAAGCCTTCGACCGATACGGATGATACTTTATATATAGGTAAAGCTGGTGAATATGCTGTTCTTTCTGAATTAGTAGCACGTGGATACAACGCTTGTATAATGACTATTGATGAAGGTGTTGACATTGTTGCCAGCAAAGACAATATATTCTATTATGTGCAAGTTAAAACTCGCTACTTTGATGAAAATGGACGTGTGAGTTTTCAGATCCCTGTTAAAAGTTTTGAAAGAGTGCAGAACGGTAAAGTAGTTTATATTCTTGTAGCAAGAGAGGCGATAGGGGTTCATAGGTACTTTATCTTCCATCAGGATGAAATTAAACGGCTTGACGTTGATGGGTATATCGAGAAGACTGATGCAAACTATAATATTAAATTATCATTTGACTCAATTACAAATGAGCCCATTTTATACAATGGTAAAGAAACGAGGAAGGCTCGTTCATTTATGGCCGAGGTTATGGGATTTGAATTATGACGGTAGGATAATATGGGGTGACCTCCGTTTATGCATCTGCCGGGTGGTGGTATGTATAGCAATGAAATAAATCATTATGGACGATAATTTAGTTATCCAGCTCAGGCTCGAACATAGCTATCTGCTTCGGCACCTCAAAGATGATTTCGAAAAATATCAAGAGGGTTTGCGCCTGATTGAACAGGCGGAGTTTATAGTGTCCGAGCCTTCTCCCTATAGGTATGGAGATGCGCTGATTGATATGTTTGAAGGGCTGGGATGGCTCCGGCTGTCGGGAATAACCAAAAGTGGCGTTTGTCGTTTGGCAGTTGAACGGGTAGAATTGATATTGGGAAAATGTAATAGCAAGAAGCAGTGGTGCCAGGATTTTCGCCTGTCGGACGAGCAACAAGTGGTGTATGGTAAGATAGCCGAGGCTTTTTTCGCAGGCGATGCGCTGGATACAGCTAATGAGCTGATAGCCGCAGCCGGCACAGTCGTCGGCTGGGTGGTGCCGCGCTAATCTCCGATTATGGCAACCATCTGCTCATGGTCGAGTTCGCCTTGTACGAAACCGAATAGCATCTTCCTTACCGTTTTGTCAAAGTACTTGAATTCCTCTTCCGTCATGTTTTCTATTAGTGCTTTTGGGCAGATATAGCATTGCTTCATTATTGGAGCAGGAGTAAGCAAGGCGCGGTTGTCCTCAATGAGCTTATCGATACTTTCTTTCATATTGCGCAATATTAACTAAACAAAGATAACTATGAATACCGGAAAAGCAAAGTCTGTTCTGGAAAGCCACAGGAAAGAGATTCTTTCCATGCCTACGGAAAGGGCGAGGAAAGATTTTGTTATCAGCCTTCTTGAGAAGGAATTCCCAAAACCTGACTTCCGTGCTGCCGTCGCTCTTGGCGGAAAGTTTTTTAGCGACGTCTTTGAAAGCGAAGGCGCGGATAAGATAATAGAGGCGCTCGGCTGCGATTATGAAGCTGCGATATTGGGAGATGCAAAATTGCAGGAGCTCCTCACCTATATCTATAGGTTTATAAAAGATTGACGTATGACACCAATATCCCAGTTTCTCCGCGACAACGGCCTTAAGCAAGTCCAGCTCGCACGATACCTCGGCATCACCGAGGCTTCCGTATCCAAGCTCGCCAACGGCATCAGCCGGCCGTCGCAGCAGACCCTTAACAAAATCCTCGGCAATGACCAGGGGTGGAACACCGCCGCGCTCAGCCAGCCGCAGCCACGCAGGAGCCGGCGGGAAGACGATGCTTATGTCTCCCAACTCCTCCGCGAAATCGACCGCCTCAGGGAAGAAAATCAGGAGCTCCGGAGGGAGAAATCCGAGTACTGGGAGGTCATAAAAATGCTCTCAAAACAGGGGTGAATGTTCACCAATGTTCAAAATTTTCGTTTGATTGATGTAATTATTTAATTTATAGTCCTTTAGGATAGTCGTAAGAAGCCTGTCACGCCGGAGGTCGAGGGTTCGAGTCCCTTCCGCACCGCTTGAACAGCCTTCTACGATTGTAGAGGGCTGTTTTGAATAGGAATTAGCCCGGATAACAGCCATGTATTCTCTCAGGGAATTATACAAAATAGGAAAGGGTCCTTCGTCGTCGCATACGATGGGACCGAACAATGCCGCGAAGATATTCGCTTCGCGGAATGCCGCTGCGGACAGGTTCGAGGTGACGCTGTACGGCTCCCTTGCCGCCACAGGAAAAGGCCACATGACCGACGTGGCGATATTGGAGGTGCTGGAGCCTATAGCTCCGGTAAGTATCCTATGGGAGCCTGCTCATTTTCTGGAATACCATCCTAACGGAATGAAGTTCAAGGCTTTCAATCCGGCTGGAGATGTGACGGAAGAGTGGACTGTCTATTCCATAGGAGGAGGGCAGCTGTCGGAAGGCCACGGGAAGGAGTTGTCGCATTCCGGTGAAGTTTACCGGATGAACACTCTCTCTGAAATTATAGAGTGGTGTGATGCCAACGGCCGGAATATCTGGGAGTATGTGAATCTGTGCGAGGATGGCGGGATATGGGATTATCTTCAGGAAATATGGGAAGCGATGCAGGCTTCCGTCGAGCGTGGTCTCGAAGCGGAAGGCAGGCTGCCTGGTCCGCTGAACCTTGCCAGGAAGGCCGCCATATATTATGTCAAGGCCCAGGGCTTCCAGCCGAACCTGCGTTCCAGGGGGCTGGTGTTCGCATACGCACTGGCAGTGAGCGAGGAGAATGCCACCGGAGGGCAGATAGTGACGGCCCCTACCTGCGGTTCGTCGGGTGTGCTCCCTGCCGTTCTGTACCATCTTTCCCGTAACCATTCCTTCAGCGACAGGCGCATCCTGCATGCAATGGCTACGGCCGGCCTTGTGGGCAACGTGGTGAAGCAGAATGCCTCCATCTCAGGTGCGGAAGTCGGGTGCCAGGGAGAGGTGGGGGTAGCCTGTGCAATGGCTTCGGCCGCTGCCTGCCAGATGTTCGGAGGAAGCCCGTACCAGATAGAGTATGCGGCGGAAATGGGGCTTGAACACCATCTGGGGATGACTTGCGACCCGGTGTGCGGACTTGTCCAGATTCCCTGTATAGAAAGGAATGCCTTCGCGGCCACCAGGGCGATGGATTCGAACATATATTCCACCTTCTCCGACGGCCGCCACCGCATATCCTTCGACCGTGTGGTTGAGGTAATGAAGCAGACCGGCAAGGATCTGCCTTCCCTTTACAAGGAGACCTCCGCCGGCGGCCTTGCCCTGCATTACAGGCAGAAATAACTTATTCTTCCGCAGGGCCTATCGGGGGAAGTACGTGGCCTGCAGGCTGCCTGATTCCGTGGTTTACTGCCTTCCAGGCTGCGCCTGCGATGCTCTTCTGGCTGGATGAGAGCCTGGCGGAATTTTCCTTGAATTTCTTGACTACGGCATCGAGCCCTTTCTCCACTTCGGCGTTTTTCTCGCAGAACAGGGCTACGCGGTCCACCATGTTCTGGGCGGCGTCTATGATTTCGGAGATGTTCTCCATCTGCTCTTTCTGTACCCATGCCGTACGTATGAGACGCAGGAAGGGGATAAGGGTTTCCTCAGTGGTTATAAGTACGTTGCGTTTGAATGCCTTGGCGAATATCTCAGGGTCTTCCTGTTTGGCCAGCTGATACGCCCCGTAATTGGGGATGAACATTATCACGTAGTCCAGGCTCTTGCGGCCGACGACATACTTCTGGTATTCCTTCCCGGTCAGTTCGTCGATGTGCTTCCGTACCGATTCGAGGTTGCGCGCAGACGCTTCCGCCCGCTGCTCGTCCGTCTCTGCTGCGAAATAGTCAGCCAGTGCGGTAAGGGACACTTTGGAGTCTATCAGGATATCGGTGTCGTCGGGGAAGTGCAGGGCGAAGTCCGGCCTCATCTTCTTGCCTGTGTCGTCATTGACTATCAGTTCGCCCCTGCGGTCACGCAGCCAGAATTCGGAGTCGTAGTCGTGCCCTGCGCGGAGTCCTTCGGCCTTCAGTATGTTCTCGAGGATCGTCTCTCCGAATATGCCTTGCATCTTGTTCTTGCCCTTCAGTGCGCTGGCAAGGGTCTCCGCCTTTGTGCCTATGCTGTCGGTCTGTTCCTTAAGGTCGCGTACGGTGTCGAGGAACTGGGTCTTTATGGCGGAACTTTCTTTCAGGTGGCTCTCCTTCTGGGCGTTAAAGGCCTCCTTCATGTCCCGTATATCTTTGTCCAGCCCGCCGGTGATGGTTTTCATCGTTTCCTGGGCTTCTTTTCTGAGAGCCTCCCCGCGGGCTTTCAGTATCTTCTCGTTCTCCAGGGCAAGGGATGTCTTTGCCGCTTCGATGGCTTTTTCCTGACCGGCGCGGAGTTCCTGCAATGCCTTCTCGTGACTGGCTTTCATTTCCTCCATGGCCTTTGCATTGCCGGCTTTCAGCTCTTCCATAGCCTTTTCGTGCTGGATGCTGTCGTTATGCCGGAGCGCTTCGGCCGTGCTTATCTCGCCGTCTTTGCGTATGAGCATCTCTTTCTGTGAAGAGATTTCCATGGAGAGGGCCTTTAGTTCTTCATCTTTGCCGTTCAGCTGTTTGCGGAATGATGCGTTCGCGCGTAAAAGCGAAACGGCCCATGCTGTGCACGCCAGTATCACAATGGCTGCCGAGGTTATTATTATGGTAATATTCATATCATGTACACCTGCGTAGGAATATAAAGAAACAAAATTCCCGGATGAAATACAAATTCAATTGTTATATTTGTGGACTATGCGTATGAAGGGGGTCATATCGGTTATGGTGTCGGCGCTGCTCTTCGCCCAGGGGTGCGTGGACAAGACGCATCTTGATGAATTCCGGATTCCGGACGGAAATTCGTCCAAGACGGTGTCTCCCGGCAAACGGACCGGAAATGCCGAGAAGCGGCGCGTGTTCCTGCTGTATGCGGCCGGGTTCAATACCCTCAGCAGCTATCTCCGCGATGATATAGCCGACCTGGAAGAAGGCTTTATCCCGGGAGAAGGGAGGGATGAAAATGTCCTGCTGGTCTTCAGCAAGGTTGTACCCAGGTTCTCTTCATATGCCACGGAGATATCCCCGACGCTTGTCCGCTATTACAGGGACGGGGCGGGCGGCATAGTGAAGGATACCCTTCTTGTGATGCCGGTAGGAACCAATATGGCCAAGGCGGAGACGGTGTCCCAGGTGCTTACCTTTATCCGGGACAATGTGCCGGCGCGCAGTTGGGGCATGGTGCTTTCGTCACATGCAACCGGCTGGCTGCCTGAAGATTACTATAACGACCCTTCAAAATATGAGCGTGAACATCCCCTTGCCGGTGCGCCTTCCGGGACAAGAAAGTCGATGTCCGCCCGTGCGCCTCTTCCCGGCAAAATTCCCAATGAGCCTTGGATGCCTGCTGTAAAGTCTGTTACCCAGGAAGTTACGTATATCTCCAAGACGGAACAGGCTTCCTCTGAGATTGAACTGAACGACTTTGTCGCCGCCATCCCCATGAAGCTGGATTATATAATGTTCGACGCATGTCTGATGGGCGGTATCGAGGTGGCTTATGCCCTGAAGGAAAAATGCTCCCACATAGCTTTCTCGCAGACGGAGGTGCTTGCGCAGGGGTATGAATACAAACAGATAGCAGGGCAGTTGCTGGGAGGGGAGGAGGCTGATTGTGAAGCCGTGTGCAGGACTTTCTTCGACTATTACATGGCACAGTCCGGCCAGTACAAATCGGCGACCATATCCCTTGTGCGCACCGACAGGCTCGATGCCGTCGCACAGGCGTGCAGGCCTCTTTTTGACAAATATCGCAGTGAGCTTGCCTCCATGTCCGGGGATGGCGTCCAGGGGTACTTCCGCCATGAGCGCCATTATTTCTACGACCTGTATGACGTTGTGGCCAAGGCAGGTGCGACTCCGCAGGAACTGGACGGCCTGAAGTCCGCCATCGGCTCTTCCGTCGAGTACATGGGTGCCACCGAAGAATTCCTCGGTATAGAAATCAATACATTCAGCGGGTACAGCATGTACCTCCCTTCGATGGGGACCGCCGTCCTGGACAATTTCTACAAGTCACTGGCCTGGAATGAGGCTGCCGGGCTTGTCATGTAGGTCATCAGAATTTGTAATCCAGCACCGGAGTAACCGTGTAAATGGTGGAACCGCGTTTCCTGCCCCGATAGAACTGTATGTAGTATTTTCCTCCCGTGTAGAACAGGGTCTCCGATTCGAAGTAAGTTCCCCTGTCCGCAGCCGGTGCGGGAATGTCGAAGTTTCCGATATGCTTTCCTTCCCATGAATATATGGCAAGAAGGTTCGTGGAAGGCTTCACCCACATGGGGAAGTAGAGGAAGCAGGAGTCGTTTCCGACTCCCTGCGGGATGTATCCGGTGTAATCAGTGCGCATGAAACTCCTCATAACCCGGAAGTCATCGTCAAGGATCATCACTTTCTTCCCGGACTGGAAACAGTATCTGTGCCGTGGGGAGTCATAGGTGATTTGTGATCCGGCGGCCGGCATGGTGATGCACCCCAGATCCTTGAGGGTTCCTGAATCAATGACTGAGACCCGGTCGGGATCCCTGGACGGGGAGTGTATCACGATGAGCCGGTTGTTGTAAGGGTCGTATGCCATGTCATTGCCATGTTCGGCGCGTACCGGCCCGCTCTCGGCGATGAATCTGAACGGATTGATGCTGTATTTGACTATATTGACATTGACCTTGTCGGCTACGTTGCGGAAAGCGACATAGATATGTTTCCCGTCGCTGACGGCTCCCTGCGGGACCTTGAAATCGCCCTGGGGAGGGATGTGGCAGAAGAATTCCGTCCTCAGTGTGAACTTACGTCCTTCTTCGACGAACCTCGGAAAGAGCTCCGGGAGGTCTTCGCTGTGCGAAACCGAAAAGTCTGCAGGAATTGCCAGCCGGCCTGAAGAGAGCAGGGAAGTGTTGCGAAGCACCCTGTCGTTGAAAACCTCAAGGGCCAAAGAAGTCCATCCTGCATCCGTTCCGGCAATTATTACTTTGCTGCCGTAAACCTTTATGGCATAACCGTTTGCTATTCCTTCGAGGGCGTGTCTGCATTCTGGCCTCGACTCCTGGCGGCCAACGATCACCTCGCAGTCAGACTGGTTATTGTCCGAAGCCTCGCACATGAGGAACCGGGCTCCGGTCAGACTGTCAAGGGTGTGTCTGAACAGCTCCGTATTGGTCTTGTCGTCAATATCATATATGATGGTATATGGCGTTTTGCCGCCGGAGGCGAGAGTCAGCGTCCTGCCGTGGCCGGACAGCGGTCTGAAGGTCCTGGCAGCCTTGGGCGCCGGGGCGGGATATTGTACCTTGGTGTGGCTGAACGCCCCCTCTCCTACAGAATATGTGCGGCTACCGGTTCCGGCATCGGAAAGGTTGCCGCACCATGCGAATGCATCCTTCCCGATTACGCGGATGTTTGCGGGCAGTTTTATGGATCTGAGTCCGTTGAAGGCCTTGTCCGGGGTGCCGCTGAATACATTCGGAAAGGTGTCGGTGGCGTATCGGCAATCCGACAGGTCCAGGTCCACGCCCTTGCGTGCCCCATGATCCTCGATGGCAGCGCGGATTTTCAGGAGCTCGGCCTTTGTCAGTTTTTTTGCGGATCGGCTT
>ERZ842401.6179-NODE-6179-length-12895-cov-18.797040_pt1 | contig 12895 bp, 7 predicted proteins | sample MGYA00521270_ERZ842401 | MGnify/ENA primary metagenome ERZ842401 (study PRJEB31892, sample SAMEA3878208) | bioreactor metagenome | biome: Moose rumen | place: Sweden | collected 2011-10 | study: EMG produced TPA metagenomics assembly of the PRJEB12797 data set... | reverse complement strand
CTTCTGTAGCCATCCTCGGGCGAACATCATTGCGGATCAGAGGATACAATGCGACGCCAGTTTCAGCATCTTCCGTATCGTTCATCTTCTCCGCAGAAAAATCTTGTGAAGACAAGCGAAAAGGGAAGAAAAACAAGATGAGCGAGAAAAGAAAAACTGACTGCCTCATAATAATGGTCCTCTAATGATAATGGTTCTCTAATGAGATACGCAAATATAGAAAATTCCGGGGAATAACGGGCAGAGGATTGTCAGTTGTCTACCTTTGCGAGGGTGACGACGGATATACGTATGCCTGAATCTGCGGGGAGAGCCTTAAGAAGGGCCAGGGTGCAGGCCGCGAGGGTGCTGCCGGTTGTGAAGGTGTCATCGACTATGAGGATGTGCCGCGTCGTGGGAGGAATCTTCCCGGCGGAGAAGGCGCCGAGGACGTTTCGGCTCCGCTCGGAAAAGGTCCGATGGACCTGACTCGTCGTGCGGCGTGTACGGCGGAGGACGGAAGGGGCGTAGGTTGCGTTTAGGGAACGGGCTATTTCGCGAGCGATAACGGCGGACTGATTGTAGCCTCGGGAGAGGAGGCGGCGCCAGTGGAGCGGCACGGGAACGACAAGGTCCACGTCACTGTACAGCCCGCCGGATGAAAGGAATTTTCCCAGCATCCTCGAATACTTCCTCCCGGCACGTATATCTCCGTCGTACTTCAGGGCCCTCAGGATATTCCTGTACCCGTCACCCTCACGATAGTACATCAGCGCCGCCGCCCGGAAATACACCGCCGGCACCGCGTCAGCTGACATCGCGGCGAGGGCTTCGTTGAAGGCATCGGCGATGGGGTTACGCTCGTGGGTCCAGGACCAGGTCAGAGGGATGTCGGAGTCGCAGTGGAGACACAGGTGGGATTCGTTCACGCCCAGGATGCGCCCGCACACGAGGCAATGCCGGGGTGCGAGCACATCTAGTATGGCCGTAACGATATTCATATGGGCCCGAAGGACACTACCGTACTTCGAAAAGTCCCGGACGGGAGTCGTTCGCGCGGTAGTGAGGCGCATAGAGAGACTCCACCTCGACCACCGGGGCGGTGAAGGCGCCGGCACGTTCCACGAAGAAGTCCTCACGGATAACCGACGTCTCCTCAGGGAACACCTCGAACCAATACTCCGTACGCTCCGGATATACCGCGCGGTAGCGGGAACCGCGGCCCCACCAGATGTGGCCGGAGAGCTGGTCCGCCGGCTTCAGGCAGGCTTCGCGGGGCGAAGTGAGCCGGACAAAACTCCGGTTCTCCTGGCTCCAGACGGTGTATTCCGCCGTGATCCGGTCGCCGACGGAAACGGGGTCGCCGGGGCGGATTTCCCTGCGGTCAGAAGCCGTGTAGAACTTCCTTGTCACAGTGAATCCGTTGCCGGAAGCCTTAACGTCAGCGAAAGGCGCCGTAAAGGTGGCGCTGAGGGCTACGACCTTGGTTGCAAGAACCTCCTCGCCGCCGTCAAGGACAGAAGTTATCGCATCCACAAAGGCCGGGTCCGCATCCCATTTCTGAGTCTCCTTCTGGAGCATAAGCCAGATACGGATACCGTCAGCGATGGACGGGCGGTAGGAAGTGAGAAGGTCGCATATCATCGAATGGGCATAAGCCTCGCTTTCGAGAAGGCCCCGCCAGGGCATAACTGCATTGGGGTAGTACCAGCCGCCGTCGCGATGTTCCACCGCATATTCTACGAGCGACTCGCTGTCGCGCCTTATCGTCTTTTCGAACTTCGACTTTGCCCCGAGGGTAACGCCCCAGGCGGAAGAGAGCGTCTTTCCTTCCGCTACGGCAAGGAGGTTCTCAAGCGTACGGATCCGCCGGACCTTTCCGAGGATATAGCCCGTAAGGCCGATGGAACCGGAAGCCTTGGGGGCAAGATAGGCCGATGCGCGCTTCTGGAATTCCTTGAAGGCCTTGGTCTCCTCCCTGGTCGATGGTTTGTAGGCGAACGGAACCGCCGGATACATTGACCTGACAAACATATACTGCTCCTCGGAGAGGTAGCCGTACCAGCGGCCGCTGACGGTCCCGAACATCCTCTGGTCCAGATACTTAACCGTTTCCGTAAGATCCGGAACGGAGAAGCCGCGGTCGCGGAGTTTTCCAAGCCGCTCGAGGAGTACAGCCGTAATGGTAAGGTTGGAGTTCATCCCTTCAAACCAGGCGAATCCGCCGTCAGCGTTCCGGCAGGCCATAATCTTTTCGAGGAGAGCCTCGTCGGAGATAACCTCGGAAGAGACGGAAACCCCCGACAGTTTGGAACTCAGGAGCCTTACATACAGGGCTTCGCTAAGGTCCAGGACGTTTTCCGAGGCAGGGTCCATATGGGACAGAACGGCATCCTTCACCATATCCAGAAGGGAGATTTCCCGGACTGAGGCCTTATTCCCGGAGACATTCACGAAGCGGTCGCGGAGATCATCCAGAAGAATACCCTTGGACATTCCTGAAAGGAGAACCGCAGAGTGAGATTCCGTCAGGGTCTGGGCGTCAGGATAGACCGGAAGGCTCACGAAGACGGCATCAGAGCAGCCTTCCGCATCGATTGTCGCCTTGAGGCCCATAATGCCGGACGCGCCGCCCGCCGCCGCTCCGGGAACCTCGAACTCCTCATACACCGTCCCGCCGGGAGGAACGGTAACCTTCTTCCTGGAGGTACGTACAGGCGTTACGCCCTTCCACTCGGAAGAGGCGAACTGCTCAAGATACAGCCATCCCTCCACCGGAACCGTCTCAACCGAAGAGACGGCGACGCGTACGCGGGCGACGTCCCCGTCATAAAGGTAACGGGGTTCAACGAGAGAGACCTTCACCGGGATCGTGATCATAATCTCCGCCTCCGAGAGGGTGTTCCTCATCGACTTGTCGTGGGCGTAAACCTTTATCTTATAGGTTGAAAGCTTATCAGAAGCCGTAAAATCGAACTTGAGTTCGCCGGAGGAAGAGGAGCGGAGCGAAGGGTAGAACACGAGTGTCTTCTCCATCTTCTCACGGACCGGGATGTCCCGAGAAGGAGTAGCCCCATCCGCTTCTTCCGCCTCAGCCGATTCCGGGACGGCCACCTCGTCATCCTGAATCGACATATAATCCATAACGGGCGCGGCAGACCGGAGCGCGACCGTATTTTTTTCCATCGCGTACCCGATGGGCACAGGGCCTTCGTCGTACGAGGTACTGACGCGGCCGCAAGCTGCATCAAAGGCGACATAGGCCGCTTCCAGACGGATAGGCCTTACGATATTCCACCAGTTGCCGGATATCCGGTCCACGCTCTTGTCATAGACGGATACCACAGCCTCCACGCCGGGCTCAGTCTGCAGCGTAACCGTGCACGTCTCCCCCGGCCTCGCGCTTTCGCGGAGCGAGGTGAATTTAAGAGTAAGGTCATTCATAGAGGAGCGGCGATGGAATTCCCGGTCGAACCGGACAGACTCTCCGCCCTTGAAATAAAACACCGAAAGCCGCACGGATTCCGGGTAGGAGACCCTGTAGAGGAAGGATACGGAGGCAAGCGACCCTGCCTTTCCGCGGTTTCCGTCAAGACGGACCATACGCGACTCCAGCACCTCGCCATTAAGCCCCGTAAGCATCACCACAGCCCATACGGGCCCGTTCGCAGAGCCCATCCTGAGTTCCACATTTCCACCCTCCGGAACTTCCTGATTTCCGGTAATGAACACACGCTCAACGGGAGCGTCCAGAGTCTTCGCGGACTCCGGAACATAAAGGATATACGTAGTGGATTCCTCCACGTCGAGCGCCCTGCCGGTCCGGCTTGTAGCGCCGCAGACAAGACTGTAAAGTCCGGAAGAAAGCCCCTCCAGAGAGACCTCGCTGCTCTCCCCCGAAGGGAAAGAACCGCTTCTTACCGCCTTCCCGGCCTCGTTGACGAGACGATAGGTGATGTCAAGAGGCAGGACTTCCCCGTTCCCGTCGTTGGCCCTTGAGGAGAAAGTGAACGAAGCGCCTGTCACGATGGTCCTTCCGGGGCGGTTGTAATATGGCCTCCAGGGACGGCGGACGACGTTGTCTTCGATAAGGGAGAATTCCCCTTCCGCGGCCCCGGAATCCACTCCGGTGAAGACCCTGAATTTCGACACCACGGTTACGTGGGTGTTGAATTCCTGGGTTTCCCCCGTTGCATCCGTAACACGGACAGAGACGGTATACCACCCCTCAGAAACCGTGGGAAACCGGAATGAGAAGGATCCGTCGGATTCGGGCTCTATCTCCGAGAGGAACTGATCATCCCCCCAGCGATGGACCCGGACGTCCATTTTCGCAGCGGAAAGGCTGTGGCCGGAATAGCTGACAAGCCGGCCGGCAATCTTCACGGAATCCCCAGGAAGGACGACCTCCCCGACGGGGGTGAATTCAAGGTCATACGAAGGGAGGACGAAGCGGTCCACCCGGACAGACCTCGAATCGAGTACTTTTCCGCTTTTTTCCTCAATCGCAATCCGGAACATCCCGCCGCGGACATCCTCAGGAATGGCGAATGAGCCTTCCGCAGTCCCGAGGTCCCCGGTCTTAAGCGAAGATGAAGCTATCTCGTTGTTTTCGCTGTCGTAGAATACGGCCTTCAGGGGGTAAGAAGCGAGTACGGACACCGCTCCTTCGCGGGACCCTTTCCGGGCAATCGCGGCAAAGCGGACGGTATCGCCGGGATTGAACGCTCCCCTGTCAGGGTAGATGTTGCAATAGCGGCGGGTATCGGCAGTGGTCCGTCCGGACGAGGATGAGTAGCCCCAGAGGCTGAGCACCGGAGATTTCCGGATACGGCCGTCCGTGTATTTCGATGTGACCGTAAGCCCATAGCGGCTTCCCCGCACAATCGCGCCGGCGAACTCCTTCGGAAGCGCCGCGAACCCCTTCCCGTCAAGGCCCATATCCGTTTCCTTCACGGTTTTTCCGTTCTTGGAAAGGGTAAGATGGACCCGCTTTACAGGCTCGCCGCTCTTGTAATCCGCCACGTAAATTGTCTTTTCCTTGAGGGCGACGGAAAGGGTAAGCTGCTCGTACGGGCAATCCGAAGATATCTTTCCGGGGGCGGTGGCGGTAATCAGATATTCCCCGTCATCGACCTTCGGGATATTTACCGATACGGTATCGCTGAGATAGAACCTCTTTGCAGGGTTTTTGACTTCAAACGACCTGAGGGTTTTGCCCTTCGAAGATTCTGGGGTAATGGTTACCGTTGCTTTGTCAAGGTTACGGAAGGCGACGATGATTTTGCCGTCCCTGACCTCGACATCCACGCTCTTGTGTTCGAACGATTCGACAAGATTCTTGACTGAGCTTATCCCCCCGGCTATTGTCTTGTCCTCTCCACGGAGGGCGCTACGGCGCTTTTCAAAGGCCTTGCAGTCCTCATAGAGAGCCTTGTACTCAGCTTCTGACCCCTTCCCCCGGTCCAGTTCGCGGTTACGTATGGAAAGTATTTCCGCCTCCGGATAGAACGAAGTCGCGCGGCCGGAAAAGCGGCGGACAAGTTCCTCCATAGCGGCTCTTTTCTTCTCATTCGGGAGCCTCGCCGCGATATAGTAGTCCAGCCAGTCGGAGAGCGGATACCGGCCGGCGAGTTCTTCCTTCAGGAGGGGATAAACCCTCGAGTGTTCCGGTTTCTCCGGGTCTTTCAGGCTCGCCCCAATAAGGTCCCAGAGGATGAATTCCCAGTCACTCCGGACGAAACTGTCCTGAGAGCCGGAAAGGCCGGAAAGGTTATACAGCGGAGCGTTCCGCCCTGAAAGCCTTTCTTTGCGGGAAAGGGCCGATTCGAGTCTTGAATCCCATCCCCTGTACTCCCAGTCCCTCATCCAGAGGTACGTCACAAGCGGCTCGTCGAAAGATTTGACCTTTTCTTCGAGGCTTTTCCGGAGGGCGTCGCGGTCCTTCCAGTTGAGCCGGGTCCCGGTCTCGACACGCTTTGTCGCGGCGTCCCAGAAATCAACGACATAATGGCGGTCCTCAGCCTCAGCGATGATTTCGTCGAGGACAGCGATGGAGGTTTTCGGTTTGTCTTCTTTCGCAGCCGCTTCGTAGCGGGCCCATTTTTCAGAAAGAACGTGCCGGCCGTCGTCAGAGGGCGCGGGGGCGGCGGCAAGAGTCGCTGCAACTACCATAGAGAGAATCATAGTCTACTTGTTTTCAAAAATACTGGCGGCTTCGGAAACAACAAAAGTTGAGCCACCGATATAGACGAGGGCGTCCGGATCTCCGGAAACCGTCGAAAGTGCCCGGAGGACCGCCTCCCGGACGGACGGGACAGAGACGGCGCCGCTCCGTCCCGCGGCCTCGAAACGCCTGAGGATATCCTCCGAGGGGAGAGCCCGCGGAGTCGAAGGCGTGGTAAAGATATACTCCGCCCCGGAGGGCATCAGCGGAATGATGGCGTCAAGGTCCTTGTCCGCCATAATGCCGTAAACGATTACAAGACGGGACGGGGCCATCTCCCGGAGCTGGGAGAAATTATGCCGCAGCGCATCTGCGTTATGTCCTATGTCCATAATGACGCGGGGATCCCGCGAAACCATCTCCCACCGCCCGTGTAATCCCGTCCGCGAGGCGGCGTGGACTATCCCGTCCCGGACTGCGTCGCCGTCCAGAGGATACTTCCGGCGGAGGACATCGAGAGCCCACAGCGCAGTCCTCAGGTTCTTCCTCTGGACCTTCGCCTGCAGGTCCATCGACACGAGCATTTCCTCCGCCCGGTCCCACAGCCACGGCTCCGCTTCGTCCGCAAAGATCAGCTCTCCCTTCGCGGCGGCCCTGAATACGGATTCCGTCTCTTCGTCCCTTGAGGCCACAACGGCAGGGACTCCGTCCTTGAAAATCCCGGCCTTTTCGGCGGCGATTTCCGGACGGGTATCGCCGAGAAGGGCCATATGGTCAAGGCCTATCCCCGTCACCACGCTGACCTCCGGAACAATGATATTCGTCGAGTCCAGCCTTCCCCCGAGGCCCACCTCCATCACCGCGAAATCCACCCCTTCGTCCGCAAACCAGCGAAGCGCCATCCCCGTAGTAATCTCGAAAAACGACAGGTCCATTTCCCTGAAATACCCTCCCCACCGCATCAGGAAATCATACACATATTCCTTTGGAACCATCGCAGCGGAGGGCACAGACACTTCGGACGGCATGGCCGCCCTCGGCCGTGTCAGAGGGAGGGGCCCAAGCTTGCTTGGGAAGGATAGCTCCGAAGGAGCGTACCGTACCGAAGTGTCTGTGCCCTCCGCTGCGACGATTTTCATGCGTTCACGGAAATCGACAAGATGAGGGGAGGTGTACAGGCCGGTGCGGTAGCCGGAGGAGGATAGCGCAGAGGCGAGAAGGGAGGAGACGGAGCCTTTGCCGTTAGTGCCTGCGACGTGAACGAGGTGAAGGGCGCGGTCAGGACGGCCCAGCGCCTCATTGAAGGCATACATACGTTCCAGTCCGGGCTTGTACGCACCGGAAGAGAACCCATCCTTCTGGACGGAGGGGAAACGGGTGAATATTTCGCCAAGGAGGGCTTCGTAAGCGTCTTCAAGCAGCGCCATCGTAAAGTTTTTTGTTTTTGTTCACAAATTTAGTTACTTTTGAATTTCAAAACAATATGCATCTGCGATGCTGGGCAATATCCTCAGGAGCAATTATATAATCGACGGCATACAGCAGCCGCTGACTCCGGAAGCGATCCTTCGGGAATGCGCCCTTGACGGCGTCATTCCAAAGGACGACGCTCCGGAGGCCCTTCCTGTCATTGCTGACGAGACCATCGACCCGGCCCCGTCGTCCATAGACCTGGACTCCACTGACATCACATCATCCCTGAAGGCCGTCAGTTCCCTTCACGGCCGCTGCGTTCCCGGACCGTTCGCCGGACCGTACACCGCTGAAAAGATAGCCGGAGCGCTTATAGACACAATATGGATGGGCGGACACTTCCGCCTCGGAGACCTTACCCTGAAGGCGGAATGGAAGTGGAACGGGGAGAAGATAGGGAATATGGCGGCGTTCTACGCCTCCGTGGAGGCTGCCGGAAGCTATATCGACTCGCTCGGCCTTAGGATATCATCGCTCGGGCTGTCCCAGGGTGCCTGCTCAGTATCCTTCAAGGCCGTCACAACGGAAGAGGAGGATCCCAATCAGGACGAGGACGAAGAAGGACTCTTCGGGGAACTCCCCTTCAGGACTGCCTCCCCGCGGATATCCCGCCGCCGGAAATGCCCCGCCACAATACTTCCGGAGCGGAGCGACTGGCTTGTCTATGTTCCCTTCGACTCGTGCGATTTCCGCCTTGGCGGCAGCGCGCTCGAGGAGGCGACGAGCCCCGGAGCCGGCACGGCACCGGAGATAGGCGACGCGGATTACTTTATCGACTGCTTCGAGGTTGTGAGGGAACTCGTGGAGGACGGGGTCGTAAGGGCAGGCGCCAGTGTCGGAAACGGCGGCCTGATGACGGCTCTGTCGAAGATGGCGGAAAGCGGAGCGGGCGCGAGCATCTCCATCGGCGACATCTGCCGTGCATACGGCAACGAGAAGCCCCTCAGGGTGCTTTTCTCCGAAGTTCCCGGAGTCATCCTCCAGATTGCAGACATAGATTACGACTACATAGACGCTGAATTCCTCCTGCAGGATATAGCTTATTTCCCCCTCGGCCACCCGGATCCTTCCGCAGACGGGATCTCCGTCATCGCAGGAGGCAAGACGGGAATCGGCGGAATCCTCGATTCCCTGCTGGGGTCAAAGGAAGGAGAAGATTGACAACACCGAAAACTTGCAATATGCCAAAGATTTTTGTCCTCGACACCAACATCATCCTCCACGACCACAACGCAATCAACAATTTCCAGGATAACGACCTCGTGATTCCGATAGCCGTTGTCGAGGAGCTGGACAAATTCAAAAAGGGTAACGACACGCTCTCGTACAACGCCCGTGCCTTTATGAGGGAGATAAACCTCCTTACGGACGGAAAAAAATTCGGTCCCCGCGGCGTAAAACTGGGAAAGAACCAGGGTTACATCAAGATCGAGCCCAACCATCCCTTCCCGGACGGGCTGAAGGAACTCTTCCGCGACGATATCCAGGACCACAGGATTCTCGCAACCGCGATATGGGTCCGCGACAACAACCCAAAAAAGTTTGTCGCCCTTGTCACCAAGGACATCAATCTCCGTCTCAAGGCTAAGGCCGCCGGGATGGAGGCCCAGGACTACCTCACTGACAAACTCGAAGACGAAGACATCGAGAAAACCCGCGAAGAAGTAATCCAGCTCCAGGGAAACAAGTGGAACGAAGTTGCCCAGGCGCTTACCTACGGGCCGGAAAACGCCGTTCCGTGGGAGGCTGTCGAAGACAACGAGCCAAAGCCCAACCAGCTCTACAAGATAGACTTCGGCGGAGATACCGTCTGTGCCCGCTATGATCCGAGGGGCCGGAGAATCGTCCTTGTGAAGGCCCGTGAGGCCTCCGGAATACGCCCCAGAAACGAAGAGCAGCGCTTCGCGATGGACGCCTGCCTCAACAAGAAGATATCCCTGGTTTCCCTCACCGGAGGCGCCGGAACCGGAAAGACGCTGATCGCCCTCGCATCCGCAATCGAGCAGGAAAGGGACTACGACCAGATCATCCTTTCAAGGCCCACCGTCGTCCTCGGAGGCCAGGACATAGGCTTTCTCCCCGGCGACCAGAAAACCAAGATGTCCCCGTACATCCAGCCCCTGATGGACAACCTCGAAGTCATCAAGCATTGCTTCAAGCCCGGGACACGCCAGTTCCAGAGGATAGAGGCCCTTCTGAAGGAGGAGAAACTCGTGATATCCCCCCTCGCCTACATCCGAGGCCGTTCGCTCGGGAACTGCTTCTTCATCGTGGACGAGGCCCAGAACCTCACCCCGCACGAAGTCAAGACCATCATCACCCGCGCCGGAGACGGCACGAAGATGGTCTTCACGGGAGATATATTCCAGATTGACCAGCCGTATCTGGACCAGTGGTCCAACGGCCTTACCCACCTTGGCGAAAAGATGGACGGACAGCCTTTGTTCCAGCACATCTTCCTCCGGAAGGGCGAACGCTCCGCCCTCAGCGAAATCGCCGCAAAACTTCTGTAATCAAAATAACTAACTGCATAATATGAAACAGGACCTACAGGTTTTTGACCTTATCAAGAAAGAGACCGAACGCCAGAGTTCAGGACTGGAACTGATCGCATCGGAAAACTACGTGACGGAACAGGTGATGGCGGCAATGGGCTCCGTCTGTACGAATAAATATGCCGAAGGCTACCCCGGCAAGCGCTACTACGGCGGATGCGAGGTGGTGGACCAGATCGAGCAAATCGCCATCGACCGCGTGAAGGCGCTCTACGGCGCGGAGTACGCGAATGTCCAGCCCCATTCCGGCGCCCAGGCGAATATGGCCGTCACGATGGCGTGCCTCCGTCCCGGCGACACTTTTATGGGCCTTGACCTTTCGATGGGCGGGCATCTGACCCACGGCTCCCCCGTCAACGCTTCCGGCATCCTGTATCACCCCGTCGCCTATGGGCTCAACCCGGAGACCGGGCTCGTGGACTACGACGATATGGAGCGGAAGGCGCTCGAGCATAAGCCCAAACTCATAATCGGAGGCGCATCCGCCTACTCCCGCGAGTGGGACTACGAGAGGATGAGGGCCATCGCGGACAAGGTTGGCGCCCTCCTCTGGATCGATATGGCCCATACCGCCGGTCTGATCGCCGCCGGTCTTCTCAAAAACCCGGTCAAATACGCCCATATCGTAACGTCCACGACCCACAAGACCCTCCGCGGTCCCCGCGGCGGCATCATCCTGATGGGTAAGGACTTCGATAACCCCTTCGGAATACTCACTCCAAAGGGCGAGGTCAAGAAGATGAGCGCGGTGCTGGATTCGAGCGTTTTCCCCGGCATCCAGGGCGGTCCCCTCGAGCACGTCATCGCGGCAAAGGCCGTCGCCTTCTTCGAGGCGGCCCAGCCGGAATTTGTCAAGTACCAGAAGCAGGTTGTCTCGAATGCGGCGGTTATGGCTGCAGCGTTTACGGACAAGGGCTACAAGATTATCTCCGGCGGTACGGACAACCATCTTATGCTTATCGACCTCCGCGCGAAATTCCCCGCCCTTACCGGACGCGTTGCGGAAAAACAGCTCGTCAGGGCTGATATCACGGTAAACAAGAATATGGTTCCGTTTGACTCCAGAAGCGCATTCCAGACCTCCGGACTCCGCGTCGGCACTCCCGCAGTCACTTCCCGCGGATTCGTGGAAAAGGATATGACGGACATCGTCGAACTGATTGACACCGTCCTTACCTCCGCAGCCCTCCACTTCGAGGCCCTTACGGCAAAGGAGCCCACGGAGGAGCAGACCGCGGAGCTCGCAGCCCACAGCGCCGTCCTCGAGGAAGTGCGCCGCAAGGTCCATATGATGACAGCCGGAAGGCCGCTTAACAATTATTGATATGATCAAGATCTTCTCACTGATAGCCGCGCTGGCGCTTATGGCCTCCTGTATCGAGGAGGGCGGATTCGGCACCGGAGAAAGCGGACAGCAGCAGGGTACGGAACAGCAGGGCACCGGAGATAATAACGGTAATGGTAACGGTAACGGCAATGGCAACGGCAATGGCAATGGTTCGGGTACCGCCGCGGCGGAGATGCCCGGATGGGCTGAACTTCCGGTAATGGACCTTACGAAAGACACGGAAGGCTATCTTGTCAGCCAGTCTGACAGGGACCTCTATTATGCTATGCACATATGCCCGGACGTCAAGGACGCCAAGGGAAACCTCGCAAGGAACTATACCGTAGCATACAGCGCGGTGTACCACTGCCCGGTCTGGATCGCTGCGCCCCGCCACTCGATGTACGAAGGAGGCAGCGGCAGGACGGAGGCGTATGGGCGTGATCCTGACGTCCCCTATTCCATTCAGTACAGCTCGAAGAGCACCGGCGGCGGATGTAACAAGGGCCATATGCTGGGCTCCGCGGAGCGAACCGCCTCGAAGGCGACTAACAACCAGGTGTTCTACTATACGAACATCGCGCCCCAGCTCTCCTCCGGATTCAACACCGGAAGCGGCGGATGGAATCTTCTGGAGGAGTGGGTTGACGGACAGGTTTGCCGTGACACCCTCTATGAGGTTATCGGATGCTATTTCGAGGAGTTCGTGGACGGATACAAGGAGTATCAGAGCCCTTCGCTTATTTCCTTCGGCGGACGCGACGACGTCTCGATGCCCACAATGTTCTACTACGCCCTTCTCCGCACAAAGAACGGCTCCTCGGGAAAAGCCGTGAAAGAGTGCAGCGCGGACGAACTCAAGTGCGCGGCGTTTGTCAGGGCCCATACCAACGGGCTCAAGGGCCAGAAGGTCACAAAGACTGAGATGATGTCAATCGCGGATCTTGAAAAGATCACCGGATTCACCTACTTCCCCAACGTTCCGAATGCTCCTAAAACGGTCGCAAATGCATCCGACTGGGGGTTGTAGCGCGGGGGCATATGGGCTATAGCGAAAATGGCGAAAAATTGCTATCTTTGCGGCGCTTTTTTAGCAGAAAGAAAACGAAATTAACTTATAATACCAACCAATTACAATGGCAGAAATCAAGAAAAGAGTCTATCGCTTTGGCGCCAAGAAGGCCGAGGGCGATGGCAAAATGAGGGAACTGCTGGGCGGCAAGGGTGCCAACCTGGCAGAAATGAACCTCCTCGGGATGCCGGTTCCCGCAGGATTCACCATCACTACCGAATGCTGCACGGAGTACTACCGCCTTGGCGGAGGGTACACTCCCGAACTGAGGAATGATGTTGCCGCGGCGCTTGAAGCTACGGAGAAAATAATGGGCAAGAAGT
>ERZ842401.6178-NODE-6178-length-12897-cov-6.460520_pt1 | contig 12897 bp, 5 predicted proteins | sample MGYA00521270_ERZ842401 | MGnify/ENA primary metagenome ERZ842401 (study PRJEB31892, sample SAMEA3878208) | bioreactor metagenome | biome: Moose rumen | place: Sweden | collected 2011-10 | study: EMG produced TPA metagenomics assembly of the PRJEB12797 data set... | reverse complement strand
GCTATTTGACCTTCATTCTGCAATCTTTCATACTCTTCCATCACCTTCTGATGGTCTTCAAAATCAGAGAAGGCAGGATTACACATACCTACTGCAATGGCTGCTGTTTTGTATGTCTTACCTGTGCCAGGAGCACCTTGGAGGATAATCTGTTTCTTTTGTTTGAGTATTTCTAATTCTTCCATCATGGCTTCTAATGTCTGAGTATTATTATCTTGCTTATTTTCGCCCTTAATCATTTCTAGTATCTTTGGGATGTATTTGGATTTAGTCACATTGGTCAGAGCTTTTGCAGGAAAATCTTCTTGTCCGAACTCTTTCAGTATTGGTGCACAATGCCACAATCCTTTATGCGTCCATGACATGTCTCTACAATGTTTTCCATAAATAGAGTTATCATCGTATCTGTAATCACCTGTTACGACTCCCATTCCAACAACATCAGACTTGCTATATTTTGCCAGTACGATGTCACCTTCATTTATCTCGTTAGCCATAGCATGTAGCATTCCCGTCAAATTGCCAGTATTAAATTGGTACTCGCTAACGCTTTGCCTTCTGTTGTCTATACTCTTTTTATCTGTACAATCGCTCAAATCACCGACCTTATCCCAACCACAAAGAGCCATTACGCCATCATTATACATTTCATCAAAATGATAGTCATTTGAGTCCTTTCCACCAAGAAAAAGCCAAACCTGTTGTTTACCATTCTTACGTAATTGACTGACATAGTTCCACAATGCTGTTTGAGCTGTCAGCATAGTACTCTGAATGCATCCTTCTCTTTGTAGTTCATTGTTTACGGATTCCATCAGCTCCGTATCTTGTTCTACAAGGGGAACGAGGTATTGTTTGAGCAATTCGTAGAAATGCACAAGCTTATGACCCGCTTTCTTCGGTTCAACATCAAGAAGATCACATAGGTTGGCATATACATCACTTTTGTAGAACGTATATTTTTGTGGATTTTGTAAAGTCAAGAAACAACTTATCAGTCTCTCATCACACATTGCACTTGTGTTTTGCCCGAAGTTTTTCTTAATTTTATCGTCCCAAAGAGTCTTGCACGAGGAAATGAAAGTATCTATTCGCTGCTGTAAGTCAACATTTTCATCAAATAAGTTCTTAAAGGCTTCTCGGTAGTCTTCAGGTTCATATTCCGCAAAATGCCGTATTGCAGTTAACTGAGTACTGTAGCAAAGATTCTGGAACCTAAGAGAGTTTATCTCTTTTGCGAAATCATCCGCATTGGCATCTGGATGACCAATTTGCTTAGTCACCAATTTCCATTTGTACAGTTCCTGCTGCATGGAATCACCATTTAGTCCATATTGGAGTTGATGATTTTTGAATCCATTTACTATATCGTTCAAACTCATTATGTATATCCTTCTGTTAGGTCAAATTATCAATTCATCTTGAAAATGATTTTAATATCTTCAGTATAAGGCTGTCAAAGCCAACATGTACGATATTAGTATAATACTAAATATCGTACTTGGCCTTAATTTCATCTAAACACATGCCTGTTACATAGACATACAGAGTAACGAAAGCCTTGATATTGTCATCAAGCTGTTTCTCAGTCAATAAGTATGAAGAATGAGCACCATTTCCATCTGACGTATTGCGATTGTTGCGAATGATGTCAAGATAACCAGAAAGCGTTTGCTCTGTTTCTTTTGTGCTCCATTTCAGTCGTTTAAGACATGGGAACGCAAAGATGCAGTTAGCCAAAGTAACCTTCTTTCCTTCTTCTGTTGGCTGGATTTCACTGCCATGAAGCATATAGTACAATTTCTTCAGATATACTTCAAACTTTACCGACAGATTACCAGAATGCACATGTTTATCAATGATATTTACCTTCTTTCTGCCAAATAGCTCATCCATCGCTTTGTAAATATCAAAACCAACACCATCAACACTTGGAATAGTTGTGGTTGTAAGAATCTTAAAGAAAGAGGCTACAACATCCTGAGTCAATGGCATACCAGCACACTTTCTTAAATCCTTCTTAACCAATTCACGCACTTTCTCGCTCATTTCTTCAAAAGACAACTTGTTATTTTCCTCGCGTTGTTCCTTCTGTTCTGGAGTTTCCTTCTGCTCTTCATCTTCTGGGAGATCTTCAGGAATATTCACGTCCAGGATGAAATCTTCATTCTGGTAAGCATAGATAATCTTTGCTCTGTCAGCTGGATCAAGGATAAAACGACGAAGGATGCTCGATATGTTGGTTATAACAAATCGCTTAGGCACATCCTGACCTGTTACTTTCTTCAAGAAATCAACGGTTTTCACCTTGTCGAGCGTCTGCACCAGTGCATCAAAACGGCCATGCTCATTGATATTCTGTTCTGTTGTGTCCTTACTGATAAGCTCCTGCAGTTTGTTGATGTTCAAACCTGTTGCTTCAGAGAGAGTATAAACCTGAAGATCGCATTCTCTCTTTTGGTAATCAAGAATGTAATCATAGATGGTCTTACCAGGACTCAGACGTAAATCGCCACTTTCTATGTCATGCAAAATACGTTGGGCAGTACGTTGGTCACGCTGATTGAGTGATGCAAAAGCATTATGAAGTTCAGCTTGTGCCGCCTTCACGAGATCGCTACCAGGACCTGAAGTATAGAGGTTTTTAACAAACTTGATGAATTTAGAGTTGATATATTCTGCATCAATAGTGCCGGCTCCAGTCTCGGTGATATATGCTTCCAGTTGATAGACATCATCGTCACCACCGCCACCACCAGTTCCTTTCTGGAACAGCTCACGATAACGAGCCAACAGAATTTTGTAGGTCTGCTCATCAAGTTCCATCTTAACCTTAACCCATCCATTGGTATGTTGGAACTCGTATTCTAATTTCTCCCACTGGAAACCTTGCATTTTGGCAGCTTCCAGTCGTTTGGTCATATCGCAGAATTCTTTAGCGAACTTCTTTTTTGAAGCTTCTGCCTGAGGTAGAGTAGCGTAATATTCAATACCCTCGGCCTTAAATAATTGGTCAATGACGCGGAAAGATTGGTTAATCTTTTCCAAGTTTGCTTCCAACTTGTCTGTAAACACAAGCAATGGCTGGTCAACATAAAGAGCCAAGGCATCTTCTATGTTCTTTGCCATTCGGTTCGGACGTGTGAAATACTTGATAATGCCGAATGGTTTATCAGGGCCAAACAGACGGTTGGTACGGGAGAAGGCCTGAATGACATCCACATACTGCAATAACTTGTCAACATAGAGTGTATTCACCCACTTAGAATCATAGCCTGTCAGCATCTGGGTCACAACAATAAGCATATCCAACTGCTTGTCTTTCTCCAAGTGCTGATAAGGAGTTTTATGGGCAAGACGCTTTGCAACATCTTTCTTGTATTTAGCGTATGTTGACTGTTGGAATGTTGTATCAAACCTCTTATTATAGTCTTCAAGTATTTCAAGGATTGCTTCTTCCTTGTATTCACCACCGCCATTGTTGTCGATAGAATCATCAAAGATAGCGGTTACATTGTATTCTGGATAATGTTCCTTGAAAAGATGATAATATTCTATAGCCTCTGGAATATTCTTTGTAGCCAAAATAGCATGGAATTTACCGTTATGGCTGAGCATTGGACGTTCCTCTACAATCTTCTGAACTACAGCCATGTGGTGTGAATCAGTGGTATAGAGCGACTTAGCTTCATCTTCCACCTTCAACATATCGGTGTCGTTCATCCACTTGTTGTAGATGTCCATCTTTTCCTTATCTTTTTTAATGTCATCTACCGTCTCTGCTTCAGGGTCAGCCTGTCTCAATGCTACTTTTTCACGAATATCCTGTTCTTGGAATGTGTCCTCACGATAGAGGTCAAATCCAAGAACATTATTGTCAGGAATACCACTTGCAAGGGTATATTTATGGAGCATATCTCCAAAGATAACCTCTGTGGTCATTTCACCATGAGCATTCTCTGGGAATATAGGAGTACCTGTAAATCCAAAGAGTATGGCACGTGGGAAAGTATTCTTAATTGTCAAAAGCATACCACTACCACTGTCCTTTCCAGAGCCATTTACGCTTCTATGGCACTCATCAACTATAAACACAACTCGCTTTTTGTTGATTTTGTCAATAGTTGACTTTGGAATATTATTGGCAGTATTGATGCGACTCATCTTCTGGATAGAAGTCACAATAAGACACTCATCCTTGCTGTCGCTTTCCAATACACGAATAAGGTTCCTTGTGTCCTCGGTATCGAGCACATTATCATCAGCATTGGCAAAGCCACGATATTCGTCTGCCGACTGAGTACTGAGTTCAATACGGTCGAGCAGGAACACTACTTTGTCTGCATCATTAGCCTTTGCAATGAGTTGAGCCGACTTGAAAGATGTCATCGTTTTGCCAGAGCCAGTAGTATGCCAAATGTAACCTCCCTTATGATAATGATCATCCCAATTGGTTTCACGCACACGCTCCCAAATTTTTGTGGTTGCAAAATATTGATAGCTTCGGAGCACTTTCAGTGTCTCGTCCTTATCATCAGCGATAGTGTAGTAACCCACCATCTGGTGAGCCATCGGAATAGACAACAAATTGGCACCTATGCGTTTCCAATCATGAGTCTCTTCGTTATTGAAATCAGCCCAATGGAAGTAAAAACTTGGAGAGAAGTTTTCCGACGCACCTGGATTTGCAAAATAGAGCGTCTTCTCTGGAGTCATTGCTACAAATATCTGTATCAAAGAGAAAATGCCATGTGAGAAAATACCTTCATGTGCATATTTCTTGATTTGATTCACTGCCTGAGTGACATCGACACCACTTCGCTTCAGCTCAATATGAACGACAGGCATACCATTGATGAGCAGCATCACATCGCCACGTCGAGTTGTGCCAAGAGGATGTTTTGTTTGGAATCGTGGCTGACGGACTATCTGATAAACACTCTGTCCTGCACGTATCTCACGAGCATTGAAAATGGTAAGATAAACTTCCTTGCCATAGTTTATCTTGTCGTCCGCATTGTCTCGCTTAATTACAACTTGACCACCATTGATAAACTTATTCACCTCGTATGGATTCTTCAATGCGTCAACCTGAGTCATAATCTGCTGCATCTCAGTTTCTGTCAACGGAAAATCACCAAGACGGTTCATGTCACGGTTATTATTATAGATAATTGCAGCCCAATTCTTAATGAGAGTTTCCTCTGTTGGGTTCATTATCACATTGGGCTCCCAACCATGCTGGGGCAGAAAGTCTGCAAGAGCTTTCTCAAAATCGAGTTCCTTCAGGAACGGATGAATCAAAACATCTACTGGCATAGTTATAATATCTTTTTAGGTTATACAAACATATTATCTAAACATGCAGATTTAATCTGCTTTAATTTCTCCAAACGCTGTGTCTGGAGGGCGATTTGAGAGTCGAGGGAAACGAAGTAATTTGAAATTAGACTTTGCTCCTTCTTCGTCTTTGGTAAGAGTAACTCTGCATTGCAGAAATTATTCTTAGACAAATTATATCGTGTTGCACCTTGGGCTAAGATTGACATTATACGTCTTCCGACATGACTTCTCATAAGGTAGGCTATAAATGTTGGATCAACATTTACGTCTGTAACTCTAAAGCCAAAGCAAAAACTGTTAAGATAGACATCAGAAATGTCTTCATCCATTACTGCGCACATTCCTACTTCTTCCGGCGTTTCAGACGATGTGTTAAATAGAAGATCTCCCTTTTTAACCTCATTTTGATGCTCTCCATCGCTTACGTTAACTGCTTCAAGGATAGTTGTGTCTATTTTTGCGTTAGTTAGCACATTAAGAAATGTGATAAAACGTGCTTCACCAGAACCAAAATCATCCTTGGTTTTGCCTGAGAGTCCAGAATAAGTTGTTCCCAGATTTCCTACTAGCACCATTTCCCATTCACCTTCAAAGCCTTTGAACCTTACTCGTGGCATAGTTTCTCCTTCATGTGGAAACATCGATTGCAAACTTGCAGCCTTCACCTTTTTAAGAGATTCAATCTTCTTTGTAGTGGATTGAATTAGAGCATCGAGAGAGGAAAAATAGGAAGCAATGGCCTTTTGTTCTTCTTCTTTTGGTATTCTGATGTCTATCTTGGCTATATTAACTTTTGAAAGACTTGGAACACCTGTGGATTCATCGTACTTTCTCCAGTTTGTTTTTTGACTTAATGCAAATAAGAAATTTAAATTAACACCCTTTTGTGGAGTCATAAAGAACAAAGTATCTACAGTCCAAAAAGGGGCTTTTAATAATTGTGGCTTATCAATAGTTCCTTTTCTTCCAATGCCGATAGCATCGGTATCTGATAGACTTTCGTTAACACTAAGCATGTAACCTCCTGTTCCGTACACTGGAATTTCACCAATTGACAGGTGCTTATAATCCATTCCGGAATTAATAGTAACGGATTCTCCATAAGTGGTTTCTTTCCACTCCTCACTAAATCCTTTTAATCTTATCTTTGGCTCCATATTATTTATTAATAAGACGAGATAAACCACTAATGGCGAACTCATCGCCCGTTAGTTGACAGATGAGAGATGCAAGATCCTGTTCTGATTCTGCGATGCTTTGCTCTATATCGTTATAAGTAACAGCATACTTCTCGTTGAGAGTTGTAATGGCATCAGCAAAATTCTGAATAACAGCATCTGGAAGTGCTTCGATGGTAGAGGTAATAGGAACTATCCATTTGAGTTCAAGGAACATTTGAATTCCCTTCATATCAAGGCCTTCAATTGTCTTAATGGTTTTTTTCTCCAATGCCAGCTTGTCTTTGGCAACTTGCTTCTTCTTGGCTGACTGCTCATCCCATAGACCAACAATAATTTTCAGTTGTTCCTTCACGTCATCCTCTACATCAGACTTCTGCTTGCTGTCAGCTGTAATCTCTTTCTTTATGAAAGCGTTTTCCTTCTCGGCATCGAAGTATTTATCTGTATCATCCATGCCCAGCAATTCGTCGCGAACGGCATCTAACTCTCCGTCAATGGCCTCGATGCGCCCCTGAAGGGTTGCAATAGCATTCAAGTCCTCTTGAAACAGTGTCTTTTGTACAAGTTCAAAAGGAATTATTCGACCCTTCAAGCCATCTTCTACTTCCTGTTCGACACCATTCTTGTCTTTCACCATCTTCATTTTTGATTCTACAACATTGCAAGCTCCGAAGCCTTCGGTCTGGATGATTTCCACATCTCCCATGATTCCTAACCAATTGTCGGCAAGAATCTGATAAGCTGCATACTTATCTACTAGAGAAAGTCCTTCGCAACGACGGAAGATGTCTGCAGAGATGATGTCACTTTCTATAACTTCTTTCACATCCTCCACATGATCTATAAGACGCTGATGGAGCATATCCTTGAAGTCTGCAAAAGCAGAAGAGAAGCGAGACTTGAAGTCTATCACATCCTTGTTCTGCTGTATAGCACCAACAATGTTCTCCACCTTGACGGTTGAGTATGGACGGTCATGCTCTGGAGTGAACAAATCCTGTTGAAGTGAAGGGAATGCTTCCCAATATTTGCTCAGGTCAGCAATCTCACTATTCGGAATACCTCCGAACATGGTAGAGTAAATATCATACTTCACAGGTGCTTCACTACTATCTACATAGCGAGGAATATTAAGGTTATACTCATTTCGACGAATCTCATCGCGTGTCACGACACGAGAGAAGCCTGGAATTTCCTTACGCTCACGGTATGTATCAGCAATCTTCTTAACATCACATGCTCGCAGTTTGTTCTGCTTGCCATCCTTGATGAATCCTTTGCTGGCATCGATGATAAGTACTCCCTCGTTTCCACGGTTCTTCTTCAAGACCATGATGAGTGTCGGGATTCCTGTACCAAAAAAGATATTTGCAGGAAGGCCGATGATAGCATCGATATTATTCTTCTCAATCAAGTTGGCACGTATCTGACCTTCAGCCTGTCCTTCCTCACGCTGCTCTATAGGAAGAATGTTACCTTCCTTATCATAAATCTTCGGAGTTTTACCACGGAACAATACACCATGAGGCATTACGATAGTCATAATACCATCGCCTTTCAAGTGATGTAGTTCATGAAGAAGAAAAGCATAGTCTGCTTTTGTCTTTGGGGCCACACCATAATTTTTGAAACGAGGATCATATTCCTTGTCGCTTGGGTCCCAATGCTGAGAATAGGGGGGATTGCTGACAACAGCATCCACAGCAAGTGGCTTGTCAATCTCAGATCCTTCCTCATGCATTGGCCAGTCCTCTTCAAGTGTATCGGCACAACGAGTAACGATATTCTGCGGAATAATACCACGCATTACAAGGTTCATACGAGTAAGATTGTAGGTGTTCTCCTTCAACTCCTGCGCATAGTATTTCACCTTGTTCTTGCCCTGTATATGTTTGCTGACAGCTTTACCGATTGTGATAAGCAATGAACCAGAACCAGAAGTTGGGTCATAAATTTCAAGTGAATCCTTGTTCTTATGATGCTCGGCAACTATTTCAGACATAATCATAGCTACCTCATGTGGAGTATAGAACTCTCCAGCCTTCTTACCGGCATTTGCAGCGAAGTTGCTGATAAGGAACTCATAGACGTAGCCCAGCACATCATAATCCTGTGAACCATCGGTAGGGATGTCTTTGATAAGTTTGATAAGCCCCTTCAGTGCCTTTGTCTGTGAACTTGGATTATCACCCAGTTTGCTCAATCCTTCACGTAAAGTCTTGAAAATGCCGTCGTACACAGAGGCATAGTTGTCGCTCATCAGTCGCTCAAAATTGCTCAGAGCCTCACTCAGTGTCTGTACACTGAAACTGGTATCATCAAGCCAGGTGGAGAATAGATACTTATATTCGATGAAGAAACCAATGTGTTCCTGGCACTCCTTAATGGCATTCTTCATATTAATATCCTCGTAGTTCTCTACAAGTTCAGGTAATTCATCCTCTTCCCACTCGCATACCTCTGTGAAATACTTCACCTCCGTATCAGAGAGGAACTTATAGAAGATAAGACCAAGGATATAATCCTTATACTCATTGGCTTCAATCTTATTGCGCATGTTGTTGGCTGAAGCCCAAATTCTGTTTGCAAGCTGTTGCTTATTCATATGCTGATATTATTTATTTTCAATTCTGGTGCAAAATTAAAATGCTATTGTGCAGTCTATTTGCACTGATATATTATTTCTTTATTTTATAATTTGATTTGAATACATATTTGGTTACACTTCCGAATGGGTGACGGTTGGAATGACTTTTTATGATGAAGATATCTATACCATCTTTTAAATCACCATTATCCTCTATCTGGTATTCTCCATTTACTATATAAACAAGTCGTTCACCATTCATTTTTGCACAAACCTTCCCCGTTGCCTCATATGTCCCAGTCCAAAGTTCTTTTGGTTCTGGAATTTCCTCTAAAAGGTCTTTATACCAAAGTAAAAGATCCATAGCAATATATAGGATGGCTCTGTACAAGTTGTTATTATCTCGTTCCCTTACATAGTGAATCACTTCTAACGGCAGGCTGGATTTATCGTGAGAACCATCTTGCGTGATAGACAGGAAAAAATCTAATGAGCTAACAAGTGTTTTGTGCATTATTGGCACAGTTAGCTTAAAACCCTCAACTTCTTTCTGACGCAAAAAGTCACAAATTGAGTTCAAAGAACTAATATATGGAATATATTCACGTTCTTGACATTGATCTATGATATTTTCACAAATCATGCGTATAGGTGTAAAGCATTCTATAATTGCTTCATTAGAAAGGTCGCCTGTAAGTTCGGACTGTATTCCTTTGAAAAGCAAATTTTCTGCATTTGGAATAAACTTTGCTGCTTCAAACTCCTTGCGATATTTCTTACGGATTTTAAATTGATCCGTATTCCTATAATCAACTTCTTCTTTTATGCTGTCAAACATTTCTATTAGCTCGTCATCGTCGTTCTTGTGGAACCAACGTTTGTGCCTTGGAAATTCCTGTAAGAATTTTGCTTGTATATTTTGATATTTTTTGTTAATTAACTCATCTTCTCGTTGAGTAAATAAAATAAAAGGAGTGTTCGGAAATACTTTAAGCAAATGAGTTCTCGTAAATGTTAGACCAGAAGTATCTCTTTCGTCATCTATGTCAACTTCAGTTTCATTGAAATTAGCATCCACAATTACAGCATCTACAAAGTCAATCTTTTCAGATAGCTGTTGTTCAAGTTCTTCACCATTATGGGCAATACCAATAATGGATAATCCATTTTTGGTAAACCTCTTTTCGTAACGATCCTTTAGGGCATCAATATCATCGTCTGCCCATATTATATTATATACATTCGTGCTCATAACTAACCAAATTATCTGATTCTACACCATCTATAGGGAGTAAAACTTCTATAACAACATTCCACACTTTGTTGGAATCAATATACAAATAGCCATTATGCCCCTTTGCTATCTGATAGACGTGATAACCACCTAAACCAGAACGACCTGTATTAGAGGAATAACGTCCACGAGTTATGTAATCATCAAGTGTAAAACCTTCCTTAAAAGGCTCTCCATTATTTGCAACTCTTATCACGACATAGGGTTTGTCTTGATAGTTCTCAACAGACAGAGAAATTTCTACATGGTTTTCTTCTTTCCGGCGTTTTTTAAAACCATGTCTTTCTACATTAGTCAGAATAGAGTCAAGCATTAACTTGATATATGTTTTATCAAAAACAACCATTCTATTCTCACCCAGCATTGGTTTTAGCGACAAGTAAAAATAGTTGCCACTATAGTTAAGCCATGAATTACAATAGCTTTTAATAAAGGCATCAATATCGTTCCTTTTCATGTTGAACATTTCAGGAGAAATTGTTGCATTTGAAAAACGAATAACTCGTTTCATATATTCAACATTATCTTTCAATCCCTTAATTCGAGATTGATAGCTGCTATCTTCTTTGTAAATGTCCTCTAAGTCATCTATTATGCAGTCAATATTTGCCTGCGTTGTTTGCAGCATATGCTCTAAATCGGAGATATTAGTCTTAACTCCCAATCTTTTTGCATCAGCTTCTTGTTCAGCTCTCACAATAGCAGCGTGTTCCTGTGACATCTTATGAACAATCTCTTTCTGATTCGAAAGGGAATCTATTACTATAGGAAGCATCATATAGCCAGACAGGGGCATACGCCCTTTATTTATAGCTTTATGATTAAGTAAAGTGTGGACAAGATATTCTGGGGTAACAAGTGTATCATTAACCTCATAGACTTTAACATCGACAGGGCAGATAAAATCCTTTCCATCAGTATTAATGCCGTATCGATTTTCAATTGTATTTGAAAAGGCTAACAAGTATTTCTTGTTAGAAGATGCGAAAACACGATAATTAATATTTCGCCTAACCTCAGAAGGAGTTGACACCTTACCATTATTCAACAGAATTTCAATATAATCTCTGCTAAGATTACTGATTGAAACAGCTTCCTTGACATTGGCAGAAGGAATACGTTCACCATCAACAGGTATTAATAACTCTTCAAGCTTATACACTTTCTGACCATCTTTTAGCTCAAAATCCTTCTTGTAATAAAGTGAAGGATTAAGATTATAGTCATAATGGCGTACTTCATCAAGTGAAATGTTCGCGATATCACAACCATTACTTTCGAACATTTCAATAAAACGGTCATAATCGAGGGTACGCTTACGACGATCACCGAGGAAATAATCCTCTGCGTGGATGAATTTAATAGGCTCTTCCATGTTTCGTCCCTTCTTGCATACAAGGATTATACATGGAACACTAGTGCCATAAAGAATGTTTGCAGGAAGAGCAATAAGTGTATCTACGAGATTACGCTCAATCAACTCTTTACGCAACTCGTAATCACGATTACCTCTAAAACAAAAGCCTGTAGGTAGAAGTGTAATTGTCAACTTGGCATGATTACACATGAAAGGACGAGCAAGCAAAATCTCTTCATAGCTTCTACATGGGCATTCTGGAGTAGTATGTCTAGCCTCATACAGTTGTTCTTGTGTAAGTCTTAGTCCGAATGGAGGACATGAAATGACTGTATCATATGTATTATTATCCCAATGCCTTATTGAATCAACATTTAGAATACACTCATCATATCCGTAAATAGCTTCAGCATTCAAACGAGCAAATATAGATGTCTGATAATTGATTTCCTGTCCAGTAAACAGAGGTAATCCTCCAAATTTGGCCAATTCGTGAACAATAGAAGCTGTGCCACAGAATGGGTCAAACACTTCTTGACAGTTTTCCTTGCTAGCAATGTATGCCATAAGCTTTGTGATAGCAGATGGTGTATAAAACTCACCACCTTGACGACCAGAATTTGAGGACACCAAGTCAAACAGGTTTCTGAGAACTTCGACATAGACTAAGTTAAAATCGTTCCGATCTATAAAACTAAGCTCTCTGACAAATTCGCACAGCTCAGCATGTAAATGCTTGTCATTGGGTACAAGATTAATAAGGTCTTGATAAAGCTTATCATCATTTGGTACAAACTCTAAATGACGATGATCAAACATTTTAATACTGTAACCTTTGTGATAAGCATACAACAGTGCTAATGTAGGAGGGAAAATTTCTCCGATAGAGAAATTACCTCGAACATGGGTCATAAAGTTCCAAACCAAGTTGATTACGAACTCTGCACTATTGTTCTGCTGTGTATTCTGCATACTCAAAAACGAATTTAACAATGAAACAAATCAAATATCGGGTGCAAAGGTAGAATACTATTGTGCAGTCAATTTGCACAATGCAAATTTATTGATATTTTTTTTTGCTTTTTCTTTCTTCGACCTTCTTTTCGTAGTTGAACTTGGCAATATCTATTGCTTT
>ERZ842401.6177-NODE-6177-length-12898-cov-4.252433_pt1 | contig 12898 bp, 15 predicted proteins | sample MGYA00521270_ERZ842401 | MGnify/ENA primary metagenome ERZ842401 (study PRJEB31892, sample SAMEA3878208) | bioreactor metagenome | biome: Moose rumen | place: Sweden | collected 2011-10 | study: EMG produced TPA metagenomics assembly of the PRJEB12797 data set... | reverse complement strand
GGAGTCCTGTCAAAAAATGGATTTAAGATCCCTACAAATATCACCAGAGGTAGTATAAGCCTCATCCGATGCAATCCGTCAAGCAGCGACAGCTCTCCGACTATAAAGCCGAATATAAGGTATATCCCCATGGACAGGATCGGCACGAGGGCATACTTCGGAAATGACACCGTCACCAATATAAACAACACAGAAACAAGCAGCTTGCCAAGTGGATGAAGCCCGTTCATCCAGGTGGTTCGCTGCTGTAAGGTCATTGTCGTATGAAGCTCGTACAGCCGCGCGGATATCCCACGCGACTGTGACCTTTTTGCCTTATTCTGTCTCATAGCTCCTGTTCTTGAAAAACTTAAATGCCATGCAGGCGCCGACCGTGACTGCCACTACTACGAGAGCACCCACTATGCCGGAAAAGCTGGTGCCGGCGGCACTGTCACTGTTTGAAAAAGCATAGTCCGGCAGCAGTGATGTAGTCTCCTGGATAGTCTCGGCTCTTTCATAAGCGCTGCCCGATGCCGAAAGCTCGCTGGTTCCTGCCACCTGCTCCATCGACCACTCCAGTCCGTCGGGATATGCCGATGCGAAAAGTGATACTCCGCCGCCGCAAACCGCAGCAGCCACCGCAAGTGCGATAATGGTGGCACGGAAGGTCAGTCTGCCCTCACGCTCATCGGTCTCGCCCACTCCCCATAAAAGCTCGGGACGAGCCTCATTTACAAAGATGAGCACCGCTGCGGTGATGAGTCCCTCCACGGCACCGATCGCCAGATGTATGGGCTGCATCGTCGCTACAAAGAATGAAAACGGCAGCTCACTGACACCGGAAAGCAGCGTCTCTAAGGATACGGAAAAGGCTCCGAGCTGCAGCGTGACCACACATCCGAGTACCGAGGACAAAAGTATCTTTGCCCTGGTGACACCCTTTTTCATCACAGGTCTCCAAAAGACCAGTGCCCCGATAAAGCAGCCGTAAAACGCCATATTCCAGATATTGCACCCCAGTGCAAGAAGTCCCCCGTCCGCAAATAGCAGGCATTGGACCAAGAGCACGCCTATCATGGTAAGAAATCCTGCAAAGGGTCCGAGCAGCGCCGAAAGCATTATGCCTCCGCACAAATGTCCCGAGGAGCCTGTCCCAGGTATCGTAAAGTTTAACATCTGGGTGGCAAATACAAATGCCCCCATCACACCCATTACGGGGATCTTCTTAGGATTGTTTTCTGCCCTTACGTATTTTACCGAAACTCCGGCTGCAATGCCTGAAAGTGCGTACATGGTACCCGCCACTGCCGGCGATACCAAAGCGTCTGCCATATGCATATTGATTGTTCTCCTCTCATATCTAAAGTTGCGGCACAGACCTGCAGGATTTGTACCACGAGAAACAGTGTAAAGGAAGCAATATAAGAACACAAGCCCCCCCGGGGGTTGTTTTTTTCACAGAACCGATGAAAAAGGTATCATTGTAACCAAACACGAAATGATATATAATATTTTAGAATTATTTTTCCTAATTTAAAGGAGGTAAGCTTATGTTGACAGCAAAAGAGCTTTTTGACGCAGTTGAAAAAGAGACAAATATCACAAAAGAGATCACGGATATCTTTCTGGAGCTGGATTCCACCGGGTCCATGGCGACACAGGTCGATCTGAACAATCTTCTTCTCGCGCTCTGGGAGAGACTTGATGACGAGGATATCAGGATAGAGGCTATCGGCGGCGGTATGAGTACCTCTCAGGACGATTTTGCCGACTGGATCAGAAACAATTTCGATGACTATTCGGTGAAGCTTTTTGAGGGTGCCATAGGCAATATCACTGACGAGGAACGCGCTTCGGAGAAGAAGGCGGGCTTTATGGAAAAGCTCAAAAATCTTTTCGACAATGATCCCACAAACTCCAACAACATCTTCGACCGCATCCAGGATCAGATGACCTCACCCTCCGTGGATCAGAAGATAAAGGACACTGTAGACGGCATTAAGAAAGCCACAGAGTGATCTTATGAAAAACAGAGTTTTATCTTTAGTTTTAATATGTGTACTGATGATCGGACTTTTCGCACCGGCCGGCAGTGGTGAGGTGCAGGCAAAAAGCAGCCTTTCCCCGCTCCATGTGGAGTGTACCTCGCTCCTCGACAAGGACAGCAATGAGGTGCAGCTGAAGGGCCTTTCCACCCATGGCATGATGTGGTACCCCCAGTATATTAACAACGATTTTTTTAAGCAGATGCATGACAAATGGGGCACCAACGTAGTGCGTGCCGCTATGTATACCGAGGAGTACAACGGCTACTGCACCGGAGGAAAAAGGGAGAGTTTAAAGCTCGTCAAAAAGGCCGTCAAGTACGCTACAAATAACGATATGTATGTGATCGTGGACTGGCATATACTTTCGGATGGCGATCCCAATAAGCACGTAAAGGCTGCAAAGCGCTTTTTTAAATGGCTGACCAAAAAGTACGGCAGCCAGAACAACATCATATACGAGATCTGCAATGAGCCAAACGGCGGCACCACCTGGGCCGATATCAAAAAATACGCCAATAAGGTGATCCCGGTGATCAGAAAGTACGATCCCGACTCAGTGATCATCGTGGGTACGCCTACCTGGAGCCAGGAACTCGATAAGGCGGCAGCCGATCCGCTGAAGTACGAAAATGTCATGTATGCCCTGCATTTTTACGCAGCCACTCACAAGGAGTCCCTGCAGCAGACATATATCAATGCCATGGGCTCATGTCTGCCGGTTTTCGTCACGGAGTTTGGTATCTGCGATGCCTCGGGCAGCGGCGCCATCGACAAGGCATCAGCAAACAAGTGGATAAAACTCCTCGATAAAAATAAGACCAGCTACTGCATGTGGAATATTTCAAACAAATCCGAGACCTCTGCCATCATCCGTCCCGAGGTCATAAAAACGAGCGGCTTTACAAAGTCCGACCTGACAGCCGCAGGCAAGTGGTTTTTAAAGAAGCTGAAATAGATTTTTTTATCGAATATGGAGATAAATATGCCTAATGAGGATGACAAAGCCACTGATCTTTCAAAGTATTTTGGCGCTGTGAAGATGCATGATGACGGACTTAAGATACAAAGGGAGATTCGAAATGAGTGGGATTATATATCCGAGCAGGAGAAAGGGATAGCAGAGCTTGAAGCCATGTTGGCAAAAAAAGACAGGTAGAATAAAGCACCCCGGCTAATGGTCAAATGATCTCGCCGGGGTTTATTGTATCTAGAATCAGTATGCAATATATTATAGTCTCTTCTTGTCGGTTCTTCCGAGAATAAAATTTTAGTGACAAATTCAAATTAAAATGTTACAATACCCATGTTTCGAAAATGCTTTTGCTAAAAGATAAGATCGTAGGCAAATTCCATATCTATCCCAATATGACAGATTGAAAGGATTTGGCAGTTCTTTTTGTTCAAAAAAATCTTGAACCGGTAGGATTTCGCATTTATAATTAAAGGAGAAAATATGACCGATATCAATCGTGAGCATAAGGACAGGCTATTTGCCTTTATCTTTGGCAGGGCAGAAAACAGTATCTTTCATACTCAGGATGGAGATGAATTTATTCGAGCAGCAGAGCACATACCCGACCAATATGCCGGTTCGGGATCTGATGTATGTAGGAAAGCTCTATGACAAACACATCAAAAAGCACAAGTACAATATTTATGGAGAGAAGCGGATAAAACTGCCGATGCCGAGACTGGTAACACTCTATAATGGGAAGAGGAATATAGAGGATTGTGAGCTTCATCTTTGCGATTCATTCGATGAGGGCTTGGATAGGAACGATGCAGATGTAGCTGTAAGGGTTCATCTGATCAATATTAACCAGGGGCACAATGAGAAGCTGCTTGAAAAGTGCAGACCACTATATGAATACTCCTGGCTGGTTGACAAGATACGGGCTTACTATGAGCAGATGGAAATTGATGCCGCAGTGGATCGAGCAGTAGAAGAAATACCTGAGGATTTTTTGTTAAGAGATTTTCTGGTGGCAAACAGAGCGGAGGTAAAGGATACGTGTCTGACAGAATATGATGAAGCCGAGACCATGCAGATGTTTAAGGAAGAGGGCCGGAAAGAAGGCATAGTGGAGGGCCGGAAAGAGAGCCTTGTTGAAAGTATAAAAGAACTCATGAAAAATCTGAAGATCTCTACTGAGCAGGCGATGGATGCCTTGGGCATCCCGGAAGACAAGCGGCAGGAGATTCTTTTAATGCTATGATCATATTTTTATCAATAAACCCAATATGGTCTGTAACGGAGAAAGATATCCACGACCAGATATAGAGATGTGAGGATGATAATCTTTTAGCCCTTAAGATAATGATGGAGGATGCGGACAAGGACGATATCAGAAGATTTATAGAAAAGTCAAAGGATATCTATACTCCGGGTCTGCTTGAAGATTATAGGGTAGTAGTAAAGATTAGTTCGGCGGTAAATGAACAGACCTTTGAAGAGCTTTTAGAGGAGAGTATGACTATGAGTACTATAGAGAAATTAGAGGAAGCCAGAGAAAAGGCACTCGCTGATAGTAGGAAAAAAGGCAAGAAAGAAGGCAAAAAAGAAGGCAGAAAAGAAGGAAGAGAGGAAAAGCAAATTGAAGATATCCGCTCATTGATGGAGACATTGAATCTGTCTGCAAAGGACGCTATGAAAGCCTTAAAAATCTCTGCGGCAAATCAAAAGAAGTATATTGCGATGCTGTAAATATAATCAGCCTATCTCTTGACTTTGCACACCTTGGGATAGGCTAAACCTATTTTCAACGAGAATATTAGGTTCGTATAGTAGGATGAAACAGAAAGAATGTACATGAGATTGAGGTACAAAAAACTAACAGTGAATATCTAAAGAACATCTATAAATTTGCCGAAATAATTATGTAGACAGACATAGAGACAACATGGAGATAGAAAAATGGTCGTACAGCATAACCTTCAAGCGGCAAATACAAATCGACAGCTGAGAATTACAATCGGAGCTTTGTCAAAATCTACTGAAAAGCTCTCTTCCGGCTATAGAATAAACCGGGCAGCAGATGATGCTGCGGGACTATCTATATCTGAAAAGATGAGATCACAGGTCAGGGGATTGGATAAAGCTTCTTCAAATACTCTTGATGGTATATCTCTCGTACAGACTGCAGAAGGCGCTCTTAATGAAGTACATAGTATTTTGCAGAGAATGAATGAGCTGGCTACTCAGGCAGCCAATGATACAAATACATCTATTGACAGGAGTTTTATACAGAATGAGATAGATGAGCTTGCATCTGAAATCAACAGGATTTCGGAAACCACACAGTTCAACACAATGAATCTTTTAGATGGAGACTTTATCCACAAAAATCTCCAGGTAGGTGCGCTCTCCGGTCAGGGTATAGAGTTAAGTATACATGGTATGAATACCAGAATACTTGGACTAGAGGCAGATTATAATTTTTTTGATAAAAATGATAATTGGGATGATTTCGATGTTGCATATGCTACCCTTTCAGACATATATTGGAAGGGTGGGGAGATCACATTTCCGGCTGGACATTCTATGAGTTATGGCACGTCAGCACCATATAGCTCGCGTAACAATCTAAAGGTGGATAACTTTCGTCATGCGGGGGCGACAATGAAGCTGGTTCAGCGTGCGATCGATCTTGTTTCGGAAGAACGATCCAGGCTCGGCGCCATACAGAACAGACTTGAGCATACCATAGCCAATCTGGATACCACTTCAGAGAATACATCTGCTGCGGAGAGCCGCATCAGAGATACGGATATGGCAAAGGAAATGGTCACATATAGTAAGAACAATATTTTGCAGCAGGCAGGTCAGTCTATGCTGACACAAGCGAATCAAAGCACGCAGGGAGTTCTATCTATATTAGGATAAAGAAATCCGATGGTACACCTTAAAAATAGGATAACTGTTTGACCGCCGGACGATATCCGGCGGTTTTTGCCAAACATATTTTTTCCGAAAAAAATATTGATATTATTATCCCATATGCTTATAATGAGGACAAGAAACGGATCGCCGATGTTTACATAAAAATTTCCTCTTCGGCAGATGACACTTCGTGTGCATGAGGTTCTTCATGCTGTTTCACTATTTTACAGCAGGAGAAATGCGCACAAAGCTGTCCCATATGCGCTTTCTCCTGTAGCATACTTGTATCCATCAGGAGGGATTGCATATGAAAAAAGACTACAAACATGAGATGGCTTATCGTGACGACTGGAAGAAGCTGACAGGGTCGTTGCCGGTAAAGATGACAAATGATTATCTTTTTAGGGCTTTGTTACAGACAGATGAAAAGACACTAAAAGCTATAGTGGCATCGGTGCTTCACATCAGTATTCAGGATGTGACGGAAATCGTGGTCACAAACCCGATAGAACTTGGAGAGACCGTTGATTCTAAGGAGCTGCATTTAGATGTAAGTGTTATTCTTAATGATAAAGACAAAATCAACATCGAGATGCAGGCAAGCCATTATGAGGGATGGAGTGACAGGACGCTCATATATCTTTGCAGGAGTTTTGACTCACTAAACCATGGACAGGACTATAGTGAAGTGCATAGGGCTATTCAAGTATCATTTACGGACTTTACATTGTTTCCTGATGCTCCAGAGTTTTTCTCGACATATATGCTGATCAATAAAATGAAGTCCACGCAGATATATTCAGACAAGCTCTCAATAATAAACATTGATTTGACGAATGTGGAGCTTGCAGTGGAGGAAGACAGAAAGTATGGGGTTGACAGGTGGGCAAAGATATTTAAGGCAGATTCGTGGGAGGATCTTAAGATGTTAGCTACAGAAGATAAAACTACAGAGCAGGCGGTATCGAGCATATGGCAGCTTACTGAGGATAGGTTTATAAGAGAAGAGATGCTGAGACGTGAGGATAATGAGCGTGAATACAGGTATCTTTTAGAGCAGGCAGAAAAAGCAAAGAAAGTGGATGAATTGGAGCAAACTGTCTCTGAGCAGGAGAAAAGGATAGCAGAGCTCGAAGCCCTGTTAGCTGAAAAAGATAAGTAGTATGACCCACCCCGGCTAAAGGTCACATGATGATCTCGCCGGGGTGTTTTTATGTGGAAGTATATGGCAGAACAAATACTTCTGCTTCGCAAATATATATTATATTTAAAAAGATGGCTTTTACATGTGTTAAAGATGTTATCCTTTATTGATTGTTTTTCTTTAAATCCTGTACAAGAGCCTGAAGATGGGATGCTTGTTCTATCGTAAGTCCATCAACTCGTATAGTTCTAAGTCCGTCAAGTCCTAATAGGTAATCAGCGGAACAATGAAAATACTCTATGACAGATAACAACATATCAATTGATGGTGGTATATTGCCATTTTCCCAATTACTGACAGTCTGTTTAGAAACACCAAGTTTATCTGCTAATTGTACCTGTGTAAGGTTTTGTGCTAACCTCAATTCTTTGATTCTATCTCCAAGCATAATCCAACCTCCGAGAGTAGTCTCTCACAAATGGCAGAAGATATAAAAATACAAAAGTATTTACATATTAGCGTACATTGTTATTGACGAAATCATCAATTATCATCTGTAAATGTGCGATCTGACTTGGTTTTAGGTCACTAACATCTATGATCTGTGAGCTGTTTATCTCTAATAGATAATCGGTGGAGCAATGAAAGAAAAGGGCTATTTTCTTTAACATATCGACAGAAGGAGGGGAATTGTCATTCTCCCAATTTGAAACCGTCTGCTTTGTAACACCAAGTTCATTTGCTATAGCATCTTGTGTTAGTCTTTGTGATTCTCTGAGTTTTCTTATCTGATTTCCAAGCATAAGCTACCTCCCTATAAAGTAGTATCGCGTATGAAAATCAACTTTACAAAATACTAAAGTATCGCTATACTTGACTAAGTTGCAAGTAATTTCATTCATGCATAGTTTTGAAAGGAGATGGAAAACAGATGAAAAGAAAAAAGATACTTGCGCTTGCGCTGGCGATCACTACTGCGGTCTCTACGCTTGCGCCAAACACGGGGTTTCTGTCTGCGATAGTAGCGCAGGCACAGGAGAGTGGTAAACTAACTTATGCTTCAGGTGACGGAGGGGTATTTGATGAAATAAGTGCTGTTGATCTTAACACGACATCCGGCGGAAATTTTGAACTTAAGACGGTAGAAGATAAGGCAGGGAAATACACATTTAAAGAGTGGCAGCTTACCGGAGTAGCGGGGGTAACTACCGGAGCGGCTGGAAGTATTATTGAGTATGGGTAACTCTCGGGTTACTGAGTAGAAAATATCCTTTTTAAGGGTGGCGATATGCCACCCTTTTTTGTATAATAAATCTTAGTATTACTGTTGAGAATTTTTACCTGTAAAGTAAAAATTCGCATTAGTATTGAGAATAATTACTTGGTGTGGTATAATTCTCAACAGGAGGACTCCGATATGATAAAAAGGGAAAAATATATCGCACCAATAAGAAGCTTTTATGATAATGACCTGATAAAAATTATCACCGGAGTAAGAAGATGTGGTAAATCTGAAATTCTTAAGCAGATAAAGTCCGAAATATGCGGGGACACAGATAATGTTTTTTTTCTGAATTTTGAGGATCGCATTACAACAGAGCAAATCCAGGGATGGAAGGATATAGTGACGTATGTTGAAGAAAGACGTAAACCGGGTTTTTGTTATGTTTTACTTGACGAAGTACAGGAAATAGACGGTTGGCAAAATGCTTGTAAAACCTTAAGATTAAGGGAATGCTCAGTATTTATTACGGGCTCAAACTCAAAGTTATTGTCAAGGGAATTTACAAAGGAATTATCGGGAAGATATGTAGCCTTTAGAGTTCGTCCATTTATTTATAAGGAAATCCTTGAGTATGCTAAAGAATTAGGACGAGATATTACTGTGTCAGATTATCTTATTTGGGGTGGTTTTCCGAAAAGACTCGAATTTCAGGGAGAGGATGAGTTAAGAATTTATATCAATGATCTCGATCGAACCATTGTTGAAAATGATATCATCAACAGGTATAGGATTAAAAAGGTCAATGAGTTTAGGAAAGTTGCAAGTTTTGTTCTTGTTTCAAATTCACGGATATACTCGGCGAAGGCTATAGCAGATTATATGAAGGGAGAAGGAAGCAACTGCACCAGCAACACTGTACAAAAGTGGATGTATTACCTTGAAGAAGCTTACATCATAGATGGGGCAGAGCGTTACTCAAGAAAAGCAAAAAAGATGTTGGAAAACAGTCATAAGCTTTATAACTGTGATGTTGCGCTAAACTCTATACGATGTGTAAATAATCGTTATGACCTGACACATAATCTTGAGAACATAGTATATAACGAACTTATTTATATGGGTTATAAAGTAAGTGTTTATGACAATAATGGTCGCGAGATTGATTTTCTTGCGGAAAATGGAAATTACAGGTATTATATCCAGGTGGCATACAGTGTGGCTGAGGAAAAAGCTTATCAGCGAGAAATGTCAGCATTTAATGGACTTAGTCAGGTAGATACAAAAATCCTTATAACAAATGATGATATCGACTATTCAACAAGCAATGTGAAGCATATAAAGCTCAAAGATTTTCTGTTGATGGACAGTTTGTATAATGTATAATGAGGTTTAAATATGGAATTTATAAATGATGATTTTTTGCTAAACAGCGATACTGCAAAGGAGCTCTACCACGATCACGCCGAGGGTATGCCGATCGTCGACTATCATAACCACTTAAGTCCGAGGGAGATATACGAGGACAGGCGGTATGAGAATATGACCGAGGTATGGCTGGGCGGCGATCACTACAAGTGGCGCGCCATGCGGGGAAATGGTGTGCCGGAGGAGCTCATCACCGGGACCGGTGCCGATCCGTATAAACGCTTTGCGGCCTGGGCGGACACTGTGCCCCAGCTTTTCGGCAATCCGCTTTATCACTGGACCGCGCTCGAGCTAAAGCGGTATTTTGACATAGATACTCCTCTTAAAAAAGAGACGGCAAGGGAGATCTATGATGAATGTAATGAAAAGCTAAAGGATCCTGAGTTTTCAGCCAGGGGGCTCTTAGTCAAAATGAACGTGGAGGAGCTGTGCACCACCGATGATCCGGCGGATGATCTGCGCTATCATAAAAAGCTGCGCGAAGAGGAGACGAGATTTCATGTGCGGCCCACCTTCCGTCCCGAGCGGGCCATGAACCTCCTAAAGCATGATTATCACTACTATATAGACGAGCTCTCCATGGTATCGGAGCTTCGCATATATAATTATAACGACCTGCTAAAAGCTCTTACCATGCGCCTCGACTATTTCTGCGAAAACGGCTGCCGCATCACGGACCACAGCCTTGAGGGCGGCATATACTGCGAGGCCTCTGAGCTGGAGGTGGCGAGGATATTTGAGCACAGGCTTAATGACGGGGCCCTCACAAAGGAGCAGGAGCTTAAGTTCAAGACCAGACTCCTAAAGGATCTGGCTGTAGAGTACAGAAAGCGTGACCTTGTGATGCAGCTTCACATCGGGGCCATGAGGAATAATAATATCAGACTCTATGATCGTCTCGGGCCGGATGTGGGCTTTGACTCCCAGGATGATATGAACTACGCGAGGGAGCTTTCAAGGCTCCTCGGCGAGATGGACGAGATAAACGCCCTGCCAAAGACCATCATCTACTGTCTGAATCCAAAGGACAATGAGATGCTGGGCTCCATGATAGGAAACTTCCAGGACGGCTCCTGCCCCGGTAAGATACAGCTGGGGCCGGCATGGTGGTTCTGTGATCACAAGCGCGGTATGATCCGGCAGATGGAGACGCTCTGCGACTACGGGGTATTCTCCCGGTTTACGGGGATGCTGACGGACTCCAGGAGCTTTTTGTCCTTCCCGCGCCACGAATATTTCCGCCGTATCCTGTGTGATTTTGTGGGCGATGCCGTGGAGCGCGGCGAATACCCCCGCGATATGGAGTTCCTCGGGCAGATGATCGAAAACATCTGCTGCAACAACGCAAAAAAGTATTTAAATATATGAGGTAAAAAATCATGAACATAGACAAGACAGCATTTATAGCACCCGGAGCAAAGGTCATCGGCGATGTGACCATCGGCGAGGGCTCTAGCGTATGGTTTAACGCGGTGGTCCGCGGCGATGAGTACCCGATCACCATCGGCCGGCACTCAAATGTCCAGGACAACGCGGTCCTCCATGTGGGCGAGGGCTTTTCCTGTACTGTCGGCGACGAGGTCAGTATCGGTCATGGTGCCATAGTTCACGGCTGCGAGGTGGGTGACGGCACACTCATCGGCATGGGCGCCACCATATTAAACGGGGCAAAGATAGGGAAAAACTGCATCATCGGCGCCGGTGCGCTAGTCTCGGAAAACAAGGTCATCCCCGACAATTCAGTGGTTATCGGTATTCCGGGAAAGGTAGTAAGGGAGATGACCGAGGCGGATTTTGAAAGCCGCAGGAGAAATATCGATGTGTATGTAAATGCGGCACAGGAGTACTTAGACGGCAAATACGAGATATACGAGGGCTGAACCCCGGATTGCACCAATGCAGAAACTGTTTTTTACATTTTTCACAAAGGCTTTTGTGAGGACTCACATAGATTTTTTGACAAAAAAGCTTTATTATGGCACTTGTAGGTCGGGACCTACAGGTGCTATTTATTTTTCGAAAGGAGAAGGAAAGTTATGTCAAGCATTTCTTTGAAGAACATTTGCAAAAAGTATCCCAACGGCTTTGAGGCTGTTAAGGATTTCAATCTCGAGGTTCAGGATCAGGAGTTCATCATCTTCGTAGGACCTTCCGGCTGCGGTAAGTCCACTACACTTCGTATGATCGCAGGACTCGAGGATATCTCAAGCGGTGAGCTTCGCATCGATGACAAGATCATGAATAATGTCGAGCCCAAGGACCGCGATATCGCTATGGTATTCCAGAACTACGCTCTGTATCCTCATATGAGCGTATATGACAATATGGCATTCGGACTTAAGATCCGCAAGATGCCCAAGGACGAGATCGACAAGCGCGTACAGGAGGCAGCAAAGATCCTCGATCTGGACAAGCTCCTTGATCGTAAGCCCAAGGCTCTTTCCGGTGGACAGAGACAGCGTGTGGCCATGGGCCGTGCTATCGTCCGTAACCCTAAGGTATTTTTGATGGATTAGCCTCTTTCAAACCTGGATGCAAAGCTCCGCGTACAGATGCGTACCGAGATCTCAAAGCTCCATGACAGATTAGGCGCTACCATCATCTACGTTACACATGACCAGACAGAGGCTATGACCCTCGGTACCCGTATCGTAGTTATGAAGGATGGTGTGGTTCAGCAGATCGACACACCCCAGAACCTTTACAATGCACCCGGAAACCTCTTCGTTGCAGGCTTTATCGGATCTCCTCAGATGAACTTCTTTGAGGCGAAGATCGAGAAGAGTGGCGACGGCGCCACCGCCACAGTGGGCAGCGCAAAGCTTACTATCCCCGCTGCAAAGGCAAAGGCTCTCATCGATGGCGGCTATGACGGCAAGACAGTCACCATGGGTATCCGTCCTGAAGACATCTATGATTCCCAGATGATGATCGATGCTAATCCCGGCGCAGTGATCGAGTCGGTTATTCGTGTGTACGAGCTTCTCGGCGCAGAGGTGTTCCTGTATTTCGATTATGCAGACGCTCAGGTTACAGCCCGCGTTGATCCTCGCACTACCGCAAAGGTTGGCGATACAGTCAAGTTTGCTCTCGACATGGAAAAGACACATTTCTTTGACAAGCAGACAGAAAAGACCATCACCAATTAGATTTGCCAAATGCATCTTAATGGAGTAAAATCTATTAGGTAAAGG
>ERZ842401.6176-NODE-6176-length-12900-cov-4.738342_pt1 | contig 12900 bp, 13 predicted proteins | sample MGYA00521270_ERZ842401 | MGnify/ENA primary metagenome ERZ842401 (study PRJEB31892, sample SAMEA3878208) | bioreactor metagenome | biome: Moose rumen | place: Sweden | collected 2011-10 | study: EMG produced TPA metagenomics assembly of the PRJEB12797 data set... | reverse complement strand
CCGTTCTCTTTACCTTCCAAATCTACGGCGATTTCTCCGGCTATAGTGACATAGCTATCGGAACCGCCAAACTCTTTGGCATCAAACTGATGCGCAACTTCAACAACCCTTATTTCTCTCGCGATATCGCAGAGTTTTGGCGGAGATGGCATATCTCCCTCACAACATGGTTTCGTGATTATGTCTATATCCCGCTTGGTGGTAGCCGACCGGAGATCCCTGCCCACATCCAGAACCCCGAACGCTACAAAAAACTAATCATCATCCGTAACACCTTTGTCATCTTCCTTCTCTCCGGCTTCTGGCATGGTGCCAACTGGACGTTTATTGCTTGGGGTGCGTACCATGCACTTCTCTTCCTCCCTCTCATCCTCCTTGGCAAGAACCGCAAATACACGAACCAAGTCGCCGAAGGACGCTTGCTGCCTACATGGCGCGAAACTCTCCAAATCCTCTGTACCTTCCTTCTTGTTGTCCTCGGCTGGATCATCTTCCGTGCGCCACACATGCCCACCTTGTTACATTATTTAGAAGGAATGCTTCAGTGGGGCACTCTCCGCGCAAGTTACCGCTTCTTCTTGCCGAACGAATGGCTTGTGTTCCCAATGAATATCTACATCATAATAATGCTTGTTGTGGAATGGATAAATAGAAACCAAGAGCATGGATTGCAAAATATAGAAAGATTCCCTATTCTTAGCAATAAACTAGTTCGGTATATGCTTTTTACTATCTTCTCTGTTCTCATATACCTCTTTAGAGGAGGCTATCAAACGTTTATATATTTCCAATTTTGATTACTATGAAAAGATTCCTGACAGATATAATATATGTCATATGTATTCTTGTATGTCTAATTGTTATAGTAGAAGTTATTCAGTATTACGTGAGCGATAACAATTACTCATATAAAACGAAATATATAATGAGTCACAAAGATAGCATTGAAGGATTAGTATTGGGACATTCTCATGCGTTGCGGGGTATCGATCCTGCTCTCTTAGGAAAGAATGTTTTTAATAATGCTGAATCTGGTAAGTGGATATATTATGACGCAAAAGAATTATCAAAATATGTGCCTTTGATGAGTAATTTACAATATGTTATATATCCTATAGGCTATGATATGCCGCAAGGATATCTGTCTTGTCACTATGAGTATGACCATCATTTCAAAAAAGAAGAAAGCCATGATTATAATATACACATGTACGCTAAATATGAACATATACCATATGATAGATTTCCGCTCAAACTAACAGCTTTTTCTTCATTTCTAACAGACAATCTTGCATATGAAGAAATAACAGGGCATCGGGATTGTGATTCTTTAGGTTTTGAAATATTAGATTCAACTATACATTGTAGTATAAATTGGGATACCATAAATTTAGTGCATCTTCCGGATAGTGAGATTACTAAGTTGCCTAGTATATATTATAACGAGTATAAGCGATACTTAATGAATATGGCTTCTATTTGTAGTCAACATAATGTTCGGTTTATATGCATTACTGCGCCTTGTTATAAAACGTACATTAATAAAACAAGCACGCGGGGAATTGAAATGCTATATGAGTTGATTGATTCGGTTGCGACAAAATATCCTATAGAATACTACAATTATCTGTCAGATGAAGAATTTCGTGCAGATAGTTTCTATTATGATTGTTCGCATCTAAATTACATAGGAGCAAAACATTTTACCAAGCGTCTAAAGAAAGATTTAGGTCTGTAATCCCTTTCTTTTCTTATTTATCATGGTACTCCTTTCGCCTGTTCCTTTTTTGCCCGTCTCCTCCGTCTCTTTTTTGCTACTTTCAGGGCAATAGTATTGCCCGCCGTTGCGCCTCCGTAATGGTAGCCGGATTCTTATGTTCGGGCATGTGTGAAATGATTTCCTGACCAAATCGGTTAGTAAGGTACAGACGATGGTCGTTGGGCGGAAGTACGCCCGTGTAACTTTTGAACTTTTTGTTTAAGGTTGCTTTTGCCATATTCGTAGTGATTTAGTACTCATTAGTTCCTCATTGGTTCCGCTTTACTCCCGTAATAGTCCCTGTCCGCTAGTGTCTCGTTAGTGTCTCGCCAGTCTGATTTCGATATACATCTCATCAGAACTAGCTCGACGTTCTCGGTCGGCTAGTACTCCCCGCTCGCCTTCCCTTTCGAAGCCAAAAGTCAATTGGCTTCTTCACACCAGTCTGATTTGGCTATCTTCCCAGAGTAAATAAGAGAAAAAGAGTAGGAGGATTAAAATTCTTTGCAAAGATAATACTTTTTTTCCATATATCCAAATTCCGGTTTCGTAAAAATATACATTTTTTGAATAAAAACGCGCGCGCACTTGCATATATCGAAAAAAAGTAGTAACTTTGCAGCCGATTTGTGGAAACACTATTATTGTAAATAATAAAATAACAAATAAAATGGCAAAAAAGAAAGAAGAGTTCGTAAAACAGGACGAACAATTGCAAGAAGTAAATGAAGCGCTGACCGGCGCTGGTAAATGGATTGAGGACCACGCAAACCTCATCAGTTGGATTGTTTGCGGTATCGCTGTCGTAGTGATGGGTGTTATCGCTATCAACAACTATGTGATCAAGCCGCATGCCCAGGAAGCAAGCAACGAGAACGCCAAAGCCGAGGCTTATTTCATGGCCGGCGATTTCGACAAGGCGCTGAAGGGCGATGACGCTGAGTGCATTGGTTTTGAGGCTATCGCTGACGAGTACAAGCTCTATCAGCAGGGCAAACTGGCTGCGCTGTATGCCGGAATCTGCTATTTCGAGAAAGGCGAGTACGAAGAGGCTGCTGAGTACCTGAAGCGTTTTGATGCGGACGATGTGAATATCGATCCGGCTGCTCACCAGCTGCTCGGCGACGCGTATGTGGAGCTCCAGGAGTACGGCAAGGCTGCTAAAGCGTTTGAGGCTGCTGCCAAATCCGGAAACGAAGTTATCGCTCCGATGAGTTTGAAGAAAGCCGGTCTCGTTTATCTGCACGAGGGTCAGAACGCAAAAGCACTCAAGGCGTTCAAGGCTATCAAGGAAAACTATCCTTCTTCCGCAGAAGCACAGGACATCGACAAATACATCGCTGTAGCTGAATAAATCGTACCTTGTACCATATCGTACATCGTACATTTGTAAATCGTATTTCTTATGACTACGGATTTATCAAAATATGATGCTTCCCAACTGCCTAGCGCTGATGTTCTCGAACGTCAGCGCTACGCTATTGTAGTGGCGGACTGGAACAACGAGATCACGTACGCGATGGCGCAAGGTGCTGTCGATACATTCGTCAAGAACGGCGTGCCGGAGGAGAATATAGATATCATCCATGTGCCGGGAGCGGTAGAGCTGACCTACGGCGCTGCGCGCGTTATGAAAGAGGAACGCGTGAGTGCCGTTATTGTCATCGGTTGCGTCATTCAGGGCGACACGCCGCATTTCGACTACGTCTGCCAGTCTGTGACACAAGGCGTTGCAATGCTGAATGCCCAGGGTAAAGTGCCTGTGGTCTTCTCGGTCCTGACGACTCTGAACAAGCAACAGGCGCTGGACCGTTGCGGCGGTAAACTGGGAAACAAAGGAATAGAAGGTGCCTATACGGCTATCCGTATGGCGAACCTCTAACCCGTAACCCATAACCCATAACCCATGAAAGTCTATAAATTCGGCGGAGCATCGGTGAAAGACGCGGAAGGCGTCCGTAACGTGGAGCGGATTGTACGTCTCGCCCTAAATGACCAAATGGCAAATGACCAAATGGTAAATGGCTTGATGGTCGTCGTTTCTGCGATGGGGAAGACCACAAACGCCTTGGAGCGCGTGGTCGCTTTCCTCGATGCCGGCAAGGAAGAAGAGGCTTTGGCGCAATGGGTGGATATCATTGATTTCCACGTAGCGATCATGAAATCGCTTGGCCTGCAGCCCGGTTCCGACATCCGTCTGCAAGGAGAGATCCCTTATGACCCGAAGCGTTCGTACGACGAGAATTACGACCAGATCGTCTCGCTGGGTGAGATTATGTCCACCCAGATTGTGGCGGTCTATCTGCTCAAACAAGGGCTCTCTGTCGAATGGTGGAATATGCCGAAACTGCTACGCACGGACGATACATGGCGCGAAGCGAAAGTGGACAGCGCCGTCAGTAGCGCTGTTATCCGCGCAGGGTGGGATAGACCCCGCCGGCCGCAGATAGTGGTTGCGCAGGGATTCATTGGAGGTACGGCTGACGGACGGCGTACAACACTCGGACGCGAAGGGTCAGACTATACGGCAGCCCTCCTTGGGAATTATCTTGATGCCGAATCAGTCACGATCTGGAAAGACGTGCCGGGAATCCTCAATGCCGATCCGCGTATTGAACCGAATACGGTTCTGATACCTTCTCTGCGGTACATGGACGCGGTCGAGTTGGCTAACTCGGGAGCGCAGGTGATGCATCCGAAAACCATCCGTCCGCTTGAGAACAAGCATATTCCGTTGTTGGTGAAGCCCTTCGGCGACCCGACGGCGGAAGGATCGCGTATAGCGGATGACGGAGTGGGACCTATCGGAGTGCCTGTCTATATCTGGCGGAAGAACCAGATTCTGATTACCATGCGTGCCAAGGATTTTGCCTTTGTGCTGGAGGAGAGCCTGAGCGAGATATTCGATATCATCCATCGTCACCGTCTCAAAGTGTCACTCATCCAGTCCTCCGCTGTTACTATCTCTGTCTGCGTGGACAACACCCGTTTTGTGTCGGAAGCCATTCAGGAACTCCGCACGCATTTTAATGTAACCTATAATGAAAATCTCTCGCTGCTGACGATACGCGGCACTACACCGGAGATTTTGGAGCAGGCGAAAGCCGGAAAAACAATCATGCTCAGCCAAACAACAAGACGTACTGCGCGGCTTGTGGTGGTGGAGCAGAAATAACTGATACCATGGAAGATTTTTCGTTTAAAACGTATTTCACGCGTGCCTATTGGCGTGAGTTAGTGCTGGATTTCTGGCACGCTTTAGGAACACTCAAGTTCTGGCGGGAACTGCTGATTATGACTGTCGGAATGAGTATCGGAGCTGCCGCTGTGTATTATTTCTTAATGCCAAGCCATCTGATTGTGGGATCTATCTCCGGTCTCTCCATCGTCCTGAATACGATGATGGGCGGTACTGCCGATACGTTCTCCTATTGGGTGATGGGAATCAATGCCTTTCTGCTGTTGCTGGCGTTTATCCTGATCGGTAACGAATTCGGAGCCAAGACGGTCTATACGGCAATGATCTTAGGTCCTTTGACACAGGCGTGGGACCGCATCTACCCGAATGTCAATTTTACGCATAAGATAGTTGATGCACCGGATATTCTGGCGCAGCTGCAAGCCGGTCAGACGGTGCTGGACGCACACGGGAACCCGTATGTGCTGAGTCGTACAGGCGAAGTGATGGAGCGGGTGAAAGACAGTGTGATGAGCGGCGGACTCGGCATGGGGGATGTATGGTTTGACCTCATCTGTTTCGTCCTCCTCCTCTCTATCTGCCAGGCTATACTCTTCCGCATCAACGCCTCTACCGGAGGACTGGATATCTTGGGTAAGATAGTTAACAAATACCTCCATTTCGATATCGGTACTTCTGTAGCTATCGGAGGAATCATTATATGCTGTACCGCGTTCTTTATCAATGATTTCCGTATGGTGGTGATAGGTTTGCTCGGTACATGGATCAATGGCCTGGCTATTGATTATTTCACGGCTTCGCTTAACAAGCGCAAACGCGTATGTATTGTTTCCGAGGAGCCGGAACGCATCCGCGAATATATCGTGAAAGAGCTCGTGCGCGGGTGTTCGTTATATAAGGTGCAAGGCGGATATAGCGGTGAGGAGCATGTAGAGATACAGTCGCTTCTTACTCAGGATGAGTTCTCTTCCGTCATGGCCTTTATCCGCAATAACAAGATTAAGGCTTTCATCACTGCCGGCAATTGCTCGGAGGTGTATGGTCTCTGGATAAGGCATAAGAAAGTGCGCGGCAAAGTGCAAGCCGTAAGTGAGTAACGACTACTAATATTAAAATACAAATATAAATGAAACCAACATTATTTATTCTGGCTGCCGGAATGGGTAGCCGTTACGGAGGCCTCAAGCAGATGGACGGCTTGGGACCGAATGGGGAAGCTATCCTGGACTACAGCGTGTACGACGCGCTGCGGGCGGGATTCGGAAAGATTGTTTTTGTTATCCGGAAGGATTTTGAAGACGATTTCCGTCGTGTGGTATTGAGCAAGTACGAGGGGAAAGTGCAGTGCGAATTGTGCTTCCAGTCGGTGGACAAAGTGCCGGAGGGATGCTCTTATAACCCCGAGCGCACCAAACCGTGGGGTACCAACCATGCAGTCCTGATGGGGCGCGAACTGATTCATGAACCGTTTGCTGTAATTAATGCGGATGATTTCTATGGCAAGGAGTCCTATCAGGTTCTGGCGGACTTCCTGCGTTCCGTGGAGGGCAAGAAAGGACAGTACTGCATGATCGGATACCGCGTAGCTAATACGCTCAGCGAGAACGGATCGGTCAGCCGTGGTGTTTGTGCTACTGATGCGGAAGGACATCTGACGGATGTTGTGGAGCGCACACAGATAGAGGACAAGAACGGTACAATTGTCTTTACCGTTGACGGCGTAGATACGCCTCTGGACCCGCATACACCGGTTTCCATGAATATGTGGGGCTTCACGCCGGAGTATTTCCAATACAGCGAAGAAGCTTTCCGCGCTTTCCTTGCGCAGCATGGCCAGGAACTGAAATCGGAGTTCTATATCCCGACACTCGTAAACCAACTGATCGGAGAAGGAAAAGCTACCTGCAAGGTGCTGGACACACCGTCAAAATGGTTCGGAGTGACGTATTCGGAAGACCGTCCGCAAGTGGTAATGAAAATAAATCAATTAATCGCACAAGGAGAATATCCTGCTAAATTGTTTTAAATGAATAAATGGTAAATGATAAAATGGTAAATAAACGTATACTTGTTACCGGAGGTACCGGTTATATAGGTTCGCATACAACGGTCGAACTGATGCAGCAGGGCTATGATGTGACTATCGTAGATAACTTGAGCAATTCCTCCATTGATGTGTTGGACGGAATAGCTGCTATTGTAGGTAAAAAGCCTGAATTCGCCAATATTGACTGCGGCAATTTCATTGATCTGGATGGCGTTTTCAAAGACTATCCGGATATAGTGGGCGTGATTCATTTCGCTGCCAGCAAAGCGGTAGGCGAGTCGGTGGAGAAACCGTTGCTGTATTACCGTAATAATCTCGGCAGCCTTGTTACGCTCTTGGAGGTTATGAAACTGCATCGCGTGCAGAACCTCGTCTTCTCGTCTTCTTGCACGGTCTATGGCCAGCCGGATGCTGCGCATCTGCCTGTGGATGAGACAGCACCTATCCAAAAGGCTCTCTCGCCGTATGGCAACACCAAACAGATCAACGAGGAAATCATTTGTGATGAAGCCCATGCCGACAAGGATCTTCATGCAACGATCCTGCGGTATTTCAACCCGATAGGAGCGCATCCGTCCGCTTTGATAGGTGAACTGCCTAACGGCGTACCGCAGAACTTGCTGCCGTTCATAACCCAGACCGCCGCAGGCCTGCGTCCGGAACTGAAGGTGTTCGGAAATGACTACAACACGCCGGACGGCTCATGCATCCGCGATTATATCTATGTGGTGGATCTGGCAAAAGCACATGTCAAAGCTATCGACCGCATGCTCCATGCGAAAGACCGCGAGCAAGTGGAGGTCTTCAACCTTGGTACCGGCAACGGACTCAGCGTGCTGACGCTTATCCATGAGTTCGAAGCGGCTACCGGCGTTAAGATTCCTTATTCGATCGTAGGTCGACGTGAAGGAGACATCGAGCAGGTATGGGCTGCGCCTAAGAAAGCCAATGAGGTGCTTGGGTGGAAAGCGGAGACTCCTATCCGCGACGTGCTCGCATCCGCATGGAAATGGGAGAAACACATCCGCAAAATATAAAATAACCAAATGGTAAATAACCAAATGGTAAATGACTAAATGGTAAATAAATAGATGCTGTATCCATTTAAATTTACACCGCAATTCTTCCATAAACTATGGGGAGGACATACTATCGCCCAATGGTATGACCATGTGCCAGCTGACTTTGAAAACGTCGGCGAGGCATGGGTCATTTCGGATGTTGAGAAATATCCTACGATGGTGGCGAATGGTCCGCATGCCGGTGACTCGCTTCAGGACCTGCTGGAGGTCTATATGGATGAGTTGGTGGGAGGTAAAGTATATGAGGCGTTCGGAAACCAATTCCCTTTGCTCCTGAAGTTCATTGATGCGGTTGACGATCTCTCTATTCAGGTTCACCCGGACGATGAGTATGCGATTGAGCATGAAGACTCGCTGGGTAAAACGGAAATGTGGTACGTCATGCCGTCGCCGGACCATGCTGCAATCTATCTGGGATGGAACAAAGAGATGGATACCGCGCGTATCAGCGCTTCTATCGCGGATGGCACTCTGGCGGAGCACTTGCAGCATTATGAGGTGCGAGAGGGAGACGTAGCGTTTATTCCTACCGGCACGGTACATGCCATGTGCCGCGATACGATTGTGGCGGAGATCCAGGAAAACTCGGATCTCACGTACCGGCTGTATGATTATAACAGAGTAGGGAACGACGGGCGGAAAAGACCTCTCAAACTGGCGCAGGCGTTGGATGTGATGGCTTTCGGACTGGTCAAGGAAGCTACGGTGACTCATCCGGAACCGGTTATGAACGGAGCGGTTAATCTCAAGAAAACGCCATATTTCACAACGAACCTCATGTCGCTTGACAGACCCGTCCAGCGGGACTATATGCTCCTTGATTCGTTTGTGGCATATATGTGTGTGTCCGGCTCATGTACGGTAACGGCTGCGGACGGAGAAGCGGAAGATAATTCGGTTTCCCTCCGTTTGGGAGAAGCAGTCCTTATCCCGGCTTCGCTTAATGATATTGTCATTGAGCCGCATGACCGCTGCAAATTGCTGGAGATATACGTAGAAATCTAATATCCTAGTATCCTAGTATCCTAGTATTCTAGTCCCCTAGTAAGAATAATAGAAAAAGAGGCACACGCCTCTTTTTTATTGGAAGAAACTGAAATGTACACTTCCGTATGTACGGGTTTCCACATGTCGCGGATGGGATGTAAAATCCGTATCTTTACCATGTTCGATCACTAACCATCCGCCGGGTTTGAGAATCGAATCTGTCTCCTCCCTTGAGGGGTGAAGAGCATTGCTCGATTGGACTGCCGGTGGCTGTCCGTAGAACCCTTCGGGTTGGGTTTTTAGAATCACATCCGGTAGAGCAGGGAGTTCTTCCAAAGCATAAGGAGGATCTGCAAAGATCAAGTCGTATTTAGCCCGGCAGGAAGAGAGAAATTTGAATACATCCCCCCGGATGACGCTCAGATTCCGGATTCCAAGCTGCTTGCAGCAGGCAATGATCCAGTTCTGTTGCACGTGAGCCAGTTCTACCGCTGTTACTTCGCGCGCTCCGCGGCTGATACACTCAAGACCGATGCCGCCTGTTCCGGCAAAGAGATCCAGCATGTCTATCTCCTCAAAATCCATCCGGTTATTGAGCAGGTTGAACAGACTCTCTTTGGCAAAGTCAGTCGTTGGCCTCGCAGTTATATTTTTAGGGGGCGACAACCGCCGCCCCCCGTATTTTCCAGAGATAATCCGCATGGTTATTTTGCTCCGGTCCTGAACCGATCACTCCCAGTTACCGGCATTGTTGTTCGGCGAGTAGATATCACCTACTTTAAGACCCGGATAGTGCTCCAGTTTCTGCTCGCGGTCAACCAGGTTGACTAATTCCTGCTCGTTCAAATCGCCCAGATAGCTCTCGAACGGAGCACGTGCTTCAAACAGAGGAACACGGATACCTTGGCTCGTCTTGTAGTCGTTGTTGGTCTCGATCTCGAAACGCATTCCTTCGCTAAACGGAATAATAACGATTTGGTCAATGCTCTTCTCGTCGTATTCGCCTTTATAAAGCGACTGAATCATATTCAATTCAATGGTATCACGACGGAAACCAGCTAAACCGTTGCTAATCACATCTTTGTCGTTCTCCCAGATATAAGTGTACAAGGCATCATTGTTCTCAAACTGATTCTTCTTCAGCGCTTTTTTCTTAGCTTCATTCAGAATCTTAACAGCTTTAGCCTCGGTCAAACCTGCCTCAAGTTGTTTATCTGTCAGACTTCCTTCCTTCATCACTTCCTTCTTCGGAGCGGTTTTCAGGAAAGTAAGAAGAGAATCATAATTGGCTGTGAAACGACCATTCTGATGGTGGAACTCCACTTCTGCTGTACGCAGATCTACCAGATGCTTGATGACGGCTACCTCGCGCTGGGCACGTGTGTTCTCAAACTTGATAGGGGTGGTGACGCTTGTTACGCAGAAATAGCACATTACTACCGCTGCAATACTAAGCGCACTGATAAAAATAATTCGTGTTGCTTTCATTATAGCTTAAATTTAAATAGTTTGCACAAAATCGCTGCAAAGGTACAAAAAAATTTGCATATGTGCAAGAAAAATCGTAAATTTATCGTATTTACTTGTGTAAATAGAAATTTTTCACTAAATTTGCAGCGTTTTTTAGAGTTTATTCCCTTTACGGGACAAAAGAACCATTATGGAAGATAGCAATAAAGTCCTTTTTTCGATACTAAACGAGCGTTTGGAGCTTCTCCGTAAGCTGGATGCAGAAGGTGACTCCGACCGCCGCAGGCATATTGCGCGAGAGACGCAGACTTTGCATGCTCCCATGGCGCACAGGCTCGGATTGTACCAGATTAAGACAGAAATGGAGGATCTGGCGCTGAAATTCCTCGACTACGATACCTATAAATATATCGCGCACGCGTTGAATGCGAAAAAAGCAGAGCGTGAATACTATATCGCCCGCTTTATAGCGCCGCTGGAGGAGAAACTCAAGGCGGAAGGTTTTGTCTTTACGATCAAAGGAAGGCCTAAGTCCATCCATTCGATCTATCATAAGATGCAGGCGCAGCATTGTGACGTGGACCGCATCTATGACCTTTTCGCTATCCGTATTATCTTGGATTCGCCTCTGGAGCGGGAGAAATCGGACTGCTGGCAGGTATATTCTCTCATTACGGATATATTTCCCCCTAACCCAAAACGTCTGCGCGACTGGCTTTCCGTGCCGAAGGAGAATGGGTATGAATCGCTTCATACTACCGTTCTCGGGCCTGACAAACGATGGGTGGAGGTGCAGATCCGTACCAAGCGGATGGATGAGATAGCTGAACAGGGAGTGGCTGCCCACTGGTCCTACAAAGGCGTGAAAGGCTCGCTTGTCCAGCATACGGGTGATGTCTATGTCTTCACTCCGACAGGCGATTTGAGACGTCTGCCACAAGGAGCCACCGTTCTGGATTTTGCGTACTCGATCCACAGCGAAGTGGGTGCGCATTGCGTCGGCGGTACTATTCGTAATCAGAACGTCCCCATTCGGCAGAAACTGGAGAATGGCGACCAAGTGTCTATTTTAACATCACCGAACCAGCATCCGAACGCTGACTGGCTGACCTTTGTGGCTTCTACCAAGGCAAAGAACAAGATCCGTCAGGCACTCAAAGAGATCGAGTACAAGTCGGCCGCTGAAGGAAAAGAACTCATCGAACGCCGGTTTAAGAACTGGAAACTGGAGTACAACGAAGGGGATATAACCCGCATGGCGCTCAAACTCGGCTATAAGGCGGTGTCGGATATGTATCAGTCGCTCGCTACGGGAAAAGAGGACATCCTCCGTCTCCGCGAAGTATTTCTGGAGAAGGACGAAGAGCCGGCTGCTCCGCGTGAACATACGGAGTATGTAGATAAGTCGGAACTTAAAGGCTTGGCGATTGAAGTGGATATGAATGTAAAGAATGTGGATTACAACCTTTCCCGTTGCTGCAACCCCGAACCGGGGGATCCTATTTTCGCTTTCGTATCCGTTACAAAAGGAATCCGTATTCATAAATGCGACTGCCCGAACGCAGATAATATCCGTGAGCGGTATCCTTACCGCGTCTTGCCGGCTCGTTGGGCAAAAAAGAAATAATCATAAATTACAAATAACAAATTACAAATAAAAAATTAAAAACTACGGGCAAAGTTTGGGTAATAAAATCTAGAAATATTACTAAAGATGGTTCTACAATAGAACATTTACCAGACTATGACTCGTTTTTAGATAGTGAAAAGGATTGCAAAAATTTACCTATTGCAAAATATTATGATAGAGATGATGTATATTTAAGTCCAAATATGACATATTACCCCAGAGTTATAAAAAAACCCCGAAAAACTATTGTGAATGGCTCCGTTGCCATATTTGAAACAAAACAAAATAAGCAAGTTTCGGATTGTGATTTAAAGTATTTTGCTACAGACGAATTTAGAAAATTTTATAGTATTGCAAGAAATTTAAGTACAAGGTCATTAAATTTAGATAAGAATGCCGTATTTTATTTTGGGGTAAGGAACAATAATTATGCTAACAACTGATGATATAATAGCTTTTTTAGGCAGTTATGATTATGATATCAGAAAAACTCAATGTGCTCGTTGGATTGATCAGAAATGTACTCCTGATGTTATATGGTCAATTTCAGATTTTGTTTTGGATTATATTGAAAATGTAATTGATCTTCTTGAATCAAGTACCTTGACGGAATTAGAGCTGACAGACGGAAATCAGTCGATAAAGATGAAAAGAAGTTCTGTTTCGGAAGTGGTTGAGATTGTAAAGAAATCTCCTAATGCAGCTGTAATAAAAGAAGAAGAAGAA
>ERZ842401.6175-NODE-6175-length-12900-cov-4.939198_pt1 | contig 12900 bp, 8 predicted proteins | sample MGYA00521270_ERZ842401 | MGnify/ENA primary metagenome ERZ842401 (study PRJEB31892, sample SAMEA3878208) | bioreactor metagenome | biome: Moose rumen | place: Sweden | collected 2011-10 | study: EMG produced TPA metagenomics assembly of the PRJEB12797 data set... | reverse complement strand
AACGCAAGGGAATCTTGCATTTGCTTCTGGACTTCACATTTTCAATTCACACATCATAAAAATGTGATGCGTACTTGCGTACTGATCGGAATATTTGCTATAATATATGCCTAAAGGCGTAATTATGCAGAGAGATTGTTTAGAACAGATTGTGTAATGGAAAGACAAGCGGAATAGAAAGCCGCGATGAGCCACCTTGAGCCATCTGTCGTTCTCGATGGCAACTCCCTGTTCACGAATTTCAAGGGCTCGCTGACAGAGCAATTCGCAATGCAGGAGCTTGTTGCCGATGGCATCGTTTCGTACTATTGGACCCCTGACGCAGGAATATCGGAGGTGGATTTCGTTGTTCAGGGCTCGAGAGCTGTCTATCCTGTCGAAGTGAAGTCCGCCACGAACACAAAGGCGAAAAGTCTCAAGGTGTATATGGACGCCTACAATCCTCCTTTTGCCGTCAAGTCGTCGCTCAAAAATTATTCCGGTGCAGGATCGGTGCGTTCCGTGCCGCTGTATGCACTTGGCCTGTTGCTTGGCCGTATGATTGGATAGTCAACGCCCTCGGCCGTCGCGTCACTTCCTACACCACCCGCGACGCGAAGGGGATTGCCAAGCTGCCGGCAACGGTGCCATGAGCGCCGCTGGAGAATAGAAACGCAAACCCTTGCAAAACGGGTCTTTTGCTGTCCCTGCCCAGTTGCTGTTGACTATCGCTGAAGGTTTGTGGTATACTTTTCCCAACCTCGGCAAAAACCATGTTTTGCCGATAAATGGAAAATGGTGGCAAAGTTAAGCAAATGGGCCGGGCAATACGGGACAAAGTACAGGGTGGGCGAACTCGTTCACGCCGGGAAGTTGTTTCGCATTGAGGACGGAATCTATGCTGATACGGCAGATGTGCCAGAGGTAGAGGTTGTGCTGGCAAAATATCCCTCATCCGTACTGACGCTGGAGAGCGCCTATTACTATTACAACATGAGCGACGAGATTCCGGACGAGTATCACCTTGCCACGGATCGCAAATCGGCGAGGATTGTCGATGACCGTGTCGTTCAGAGCTATGTCCCCTGCGGTACGCTGATGATTGGAGCAACGGAGATAGATGTCCTTGATGAGCATCTGCGCATCTACGACAAGGAACGACTCCTCATCGAGACGATGCGGTATCGGACGAAGCTGCCCTATGACCTCTACAGGGAAGTCATCGGAAGCTTTCGTGAAATCCGCAATGAGTTGTATGGCTCGAAGATCGATGACTACCTGAAGCATATTCCGAGGATGGGGGCCATCATGGAGGCAATCAGGAAAGAGGTGTATTGATGGATTTCAAGACCAAGGTTTCGGAATTGATGGCATTGGGCTATAAGCGAGCGTCAGCCCGTGCGAAAATCGCGCACGACGTGGTGCTGGCCGCCATCAAGGCCTCTGGCATGAAGGACAGCGTTACCATCAAGGGCGGCGTCGTGATGAGTGGAATCACCAAGGAGGTTCGTCGAGCCACTATGGACATGGATGCCGATTTCGTCCATTATTCTCTTAGCAATGTCGCCATCACGAAATTCGTTGCAAAGCTTGACAAGCATTCGGATTGTTCGATTGAGATAAAAGGAGACATTATAGATCTCAGGCAGCAGGAGTACAGGGGAAAGCGGATTTTCCTGCAGATAACGGATGGATCAGGATACAAGGTCATCACAAAGGTCGATCTTGGCGTTCACGCGAAGATTGAAGTCGCTCAGCGTGATTTTAAGTTTGACATTGTAACTGACGCAAAGAGCGTCAAGCTCCTTGCGAACTCGAAGGAGCAGATTTTCGCCGAGAAGATGAAGAGCTTCCTGCGACTGGGAACGCTTTCTAGCCGATATAAAGATGTCTTTGACATGTACTATCTGATTGGCAGAATGAATCGCGCGACACTCAGAGAGTATTTCGGCCTTTATGTCTATCGTGACAAGAAGATGCGAGAGAGGGACCCCGAAGCGATTGTTGCCCGTCTGTCTGCGGTGTTTGAAGACATGACATTCAAGAGGCAGCTTCGCAATAAGAAGTTTGCCTGGCTGAATGTCGCCCCAGCGGTTGCTACTAAGGCCATCCTTGATTTCATTCTTACTATTCGCTAATCGTCTCGTGATATAATCGGACAATTATCAAAAGATAGTTGAAAGTCGGCAGAATCTTAAAATTGCCGATAATTGGAAAATAAAATGGGGCTTGCGCGGGTGTTCGTCCACAAATGTTTCGCTACCCGCGACGCGAAGGAGATCGCCAAGCTGCTGGAAATGCTGCCATGAGCGCTGCCCTTAGAAGCATGAGCCAATCTGGGTTCATTCCTGAGCGCGGAAGTCGCCAATCGTAATCCCGACACGCTTCTTGAAGACGTGAAACAGCCGGTTTTTCGACGAAAAGCCAGACTGCTTGGCTATTGCGTCAAGCTTGATCTTTGGGTTCTTCATGAGTCTTTTGGCGTGTTCAAGCCGTGTTTGAAGAATGAGGTTCTGTGGCGTGGTGCCCCCGAACTGGCGAAAGCGGAGCGCGAGAAGCTGCGGCGAAACCTTGAGCCGTGTCGACAGCGCCTTGACGGACAGTCCTCTCGTCGCTTCTTGCCTGATAATTGTCTTCGCCTGGTCGACAAGCGATTGTCCGGGTGGCAGAAAATACGTTGAAGCGCGTTCGACGATTCCCTTGGGAGGACAGGAAATCCTGTTGACTGAGTTTAGCTTGCGTCCGCGCATCATTGCGTCGAGCGCGGCCGCCGCCGCGTAGCCCATCCGCTCGAAGTCTGGCTCAATGCTCGTAAGGGGCGGATGCGAAAATCCGCAGACAATCGGGTCTGCGTCCACGCCGACGACGGCAATCTGGTTCGGGATCGACAATCCCAGCTTGCGCGCGTAGCTCATGATCTCTATGGCCTTGTAGTCCCATGCGGCCATTACGGCCGCCGGCTTGGGGAGGGCGGCGATCCCCTGCGGAGTGCCGCCGCCGAAAAGCACCGTGGCCTTGGCACCGTGCCGCTTCAATTCCCTGACGAAGCCATTCATCCTTTGCTCGGACCAGTAGGGTGCGTCTGTGTGCGGTGCAAAGGCGTAGCAGTTGAACTTTCCAAGTCCTAGAAAGTGCCGCGCACCCATCGCGCCAACTGCTGCGTCGTCATTGGACACCACTGCGACTTTCTTTCTGCGTTGCGGCGTGAACAAGTGGTCTATGTCGCGGAACGAGACGGGAAGCGGCGTCTTCGCAATGGCGTCAGCCACGCCCGGCTCGGTGAGCAGGGGGAGGAGAATGCCGTTGTATCCATCCGCCGACGCCCGCAGAACCATGTCGGCGGTCAGGACCTCGGGGAACGACAGCACGCGGACGTTCCAGTCGCCTTTCTGCGAGGTGAACTTCTGAACGCCCATGATGACACATCGTGAGGCGTAGTTGACTGCGTCGTAGCACATCAAGACGTTTTTCATGGTTGGAAGTATAGCATAACCTCTTTTCCAAAACAACACTAAATATTTGTGTGAAAATACACAGATGGCAGTGGTATAATATATTGCGTTGACTGTCGCTTGAGTAAAATTGTGGAATGAAAGCAATCTACTTGATTTGCGGTGGACGCCGCCCAGGGCGTTTTGTGCGCGGAATGCGCGCGTTTTGCGCGTTGTCCGCCGTAGCCGCCGTCTCGTCGCTTCAGGCGGCGGAGTTCTTCGTCTCGCCGGACGGCGACGATTCCGCGCCCGGCACGTTCATGAAGCCGTTCGCGACAATCGTCCGCGCCCGCGACGCAGTTCGGGACTCGCGCACACCGCGTTCCCGCGCAACCGTCTATCTCCGCGGCGGGGAATACAATGTCCGCAAGCCGCTCGTGCTCTCATTCGCCGATTCCGGCACGGCCGGTGCGCCAGTCACGTATCGCGCATGGAAGGACGAAACGCCGGTTTTGACGGGCGGCTTCGCGATTCCGCCCGCAGCGTGGCATCCCGCCGACGACAGCCGGTTGCCGGAGACGTCCAAGGGCAAGGTGTGGTGCGCGGACGTGTCGTCTCTCGGAGCCAATGCTCTCGCGACGGACGCCCCGTGCGGCTACGACATACGGAATCCGAAGTTTCTCATCCGTTCGCTCTTTCTCGACGGCAAGCGGCTCACCCCCGCCCGCCATCCGAACGAGGGCTTCATCTGGATCGACAAAGTGGTCGATTGGAAGAAGCGCGTGTTCTCCGCCGATGTCGGCGAGTTCTCGCGCTGGACGCGCGAAAACGCCCCTGATCTGGAGGCGCTCGGCTACTGGCGGTTCCTCTGGGGCGACCAGACGTTGCCGATCACGGCGGATGCCAAGACCCGGACGTTCACCGTCGGCGATGCGTCGCAGTGGAGCAACTCCAACGCACTGAAGAAGCGACCGTTCTACCTCCAGAACGCCCTTGCCGCGCTCGACGCGCCGGGCGAATGGCATCTCGACCGTGAGAAAAAGCGGCTGTTCGTCTATTCGGAGGCGCGACCGTCCGGCAGATATGTGCTTTCCGTCGCTGGCGAGTCTCTTGTCGTCGCGAGGAATCTGACGAACGCTCGTTTCGAGGGAATCGTGTTCAAGTGCGGACGCCACCACGGCATCGAACTTGACGATGCGGAGGACGTGACCTTCGCCGGATGCGTCGTTCGCGACTTCGGCGGACACGGCATTGTCGTGCGGCGCGGACGGGACGTGACGGTGAAGGGCTGCGTGTTTCACACGTTCGGACATTGCGCGATGACGATGGAGGGCGGCGACAGGCGCAAGGTCGAGGACTCCGGCATCACCGTCGAGGCGAACGACGTAAGCGACACAGGCCTTGCGATGAGGACTTACACGCCGGGCGTGTGGGCGGACGGATGCGGACACCGCATCGTCCGCAACCATTTCCACGACATCCCGTCGAGCGCGATGCGCCTCAACGGAAACGAGTTCTTCGTGGCGTCGAATCGCGTCGAGCGTGTTGTTCTGGAATCGGACGACCAGGGCGCGGTTGACATGTGGGGCGACCCGACGTATCGCGGCAGCAGATTCGTCCACAACATCTGGCGCAACATCGGGCGCGTCGGCTCGCTCGTGGCGTGCGGCCAGACGGCAATCAGGTTCGACGACGCAATCTGCGGTAATCTCGTCTACGGCAACCGCTTCGAGAATTGCTCGAAGGGGCATTTCGGTGCGGTGCAGATCCACGGCGGACGCGGCAACGCGATCAGGAACAACGTGTTTTCCGCCTGCGACAAGGGCGTGACGTTCTACTGTGGCTGGCCGCTGAAGAGATGGAGAGCCTACCTCGACAGCGAAAAGACCAAAAACCGCATTGCGGCCGTCGACGGCGAGACATATCGCGCGAAATATCCGGAGTGGGCGGGAATCCGCGACGCGCCGCAGAGGAATTTCATCGAGAACAACGTCTTCGTCGGCGTGAAGCATGCGACGTGGGGCAAGGCGGATATCGCAGAAAAGGCGTTCAGGGAAAACCCGGTGAGCGAAACGGTCATGAAGGGAAACGTCAGTTTTGACGCAATGCCCGCGGACTTCTCCGGCATCGCCGGGTTCGCGCCGTTGCCGCCGGAAAGCGCGATTGGCCCGGGTGCCGATACTGCGCTTGCGGCGGCCATGAGAAAGGACGCTTGCGTTTCCGGCGCAGAAACGCAGTCGCAGCGCAAACAATGAACTTTATTTATCAACACCAAACGGAGGTATGACATGAAAAAACTGATGGCACTCATGGCGATTGCCGGAGCGTCGGTCTGCACGGCAGCCACGGTGACGTTGAAATCGACAGACGGCGGTGGAAATTCGTCGTTCACAGATAGCGCGAGATGGAGCGACGGGAATCCGCCAACATCCGGCAATGACTACGTTGTCGCGTCGGGGCGTGCAATGCGCACTCCGCAATATTACGTGACAAGCGCCGGCGTTACGACAAACGCGGTGTTCGCCGGAGATTCGCTGACGCTCGGCGACGGCACCAGTGCCGGCATGTTGGTGATCAAGACGACCGCGAGAAACACCTACAAGGGCAGTGCCGTAGTCACGGTAGGCGACCTCCGTCTCGCAAACGCCGGCAGTTACGTGCAGCACGCCGGAAACGAACAGGACGCCCGTCTCTGCGGAAAAATAACCTTTTCCGTTCCGCAGGGGAGCATCACGGATTCAGCCGTTCCGTATCTGACGGGAAACGAAGACCGATATCTCGACGTCTATTCGGAACTTGTTTCCGCCGCTGGATGCGGTTTCAAGGTCAAGCTTTACGACGGCTCCCTGCCGATTCATATCGCGCTGATGTCGGACAACCCGTCCTACCTCGGATATATCGCGTCGGAGGGCGACAAGGTGTATCTGACGGCGGAGAGCGCCGGGGCGCTCGGGCCGGAGCCGGAGACGCGGACCGCGCTCATGAACCTTCGCAATGGCGGTGCGTTCGGCGTAGAATACAACGACGTGACAATCGACCAGCCAAATCGCGGCATCTACATCTCGTCGGCGTCTGGCGGACGCCTCTACGCCGCGAGCGGCAGAACGCTCCAGACCTCGATGTTCATCGGGAGCGAGGCGACGCCTCGTCCGGTCGAAAAGACAGGAGACGGAACGGTGCTTGTGACCGGCGCATACGGCGCGGGCGACATTACGGTGAGCGGCGGACGTCTCGGTCTCGACGGCGCTGTATCCCGCGCCGTCACCGTCTCCGACGGCTGCTCGTTCGGTCCCGCGACGGCGGATTCGACGCTCACGCTTTCGGGCGCGATCACGTTCAACGGCTCGGCGCATTTCTACGTCCCGCTCGGTGCCGTCACGGAACTTGCCGACGGCTTTACGAGCAGCGTCTGGCCTATTCCGCTCGAAATGGGCGGTGACTGGACGGACGCCGCGACGACTGTCACGGTGTTCCGCGTCGCGTCGACCGTCCACGTGTTTGCGGAGGCGGAACTTGCCGCGCTTTCCGCGATGTGCGGCATTGCTGACGGCAATGCATTCCACTTCATCGCATCGACCGACGGCGGCGTCCAGACGGTTTCGTGCGTGAAGTCGACTGTCGTCAATGAAACCTCGAGCGACACAAGTGGAAGTGCCAACTGGGGCAATGCAAAAATCTGGGACAGCAATAAGGTGCCGGAGAGCGGATATACATACGTCGTCGGGAACGGCAAGACGTGCCGTTCCAATAACGGCGGGCTGGACGGATCGGCGGCGTTCACGGGAGACAGGCTGGAGTTCGACGGCTCGTCCGACTATTCGTCATACGCCAAGTTCATGATGAAGGCGAAGACGGTGGAGGTGCCGCGCCTTGCGATGTCCGGCAAGACCGAGATCAACGTTGCGGGATATTCCGGCACCAGCGAACATCACGAGCAGACGTTGAACGGAAGTCTCTATATGTTTCCTGAATCCTACTGCGTCGTCAATTCGTGCTGGGATCGTCTGCTGACGCTGAATGCGCCACTCTTCGGTGCCGGAACAATTCATCTCGTCCCGAACGAGCGTGACACCTTGGCAATTGGCACAAGCACTTCCCACAAGAATGAAATGCGCGTCGCACTGGCGGCGGACAACTCGGCATGGCTCGGCAGTCTGATATTGTCAGCAAAGCCCGGCTCCTACAACGGCGACGTGCCGACCGACGGCAACGAGGGCATCGTGCCTGTCGAGTTGATCATCGCGGACGGGAGCAATGTCGGCGGAAACCCGGCCACATACGACGAAAACTCATTCCGCATTTCCGCCCGGTGTCGCCTGACGGCGACGAACACACTCGAGCTAGCCTGCGCAAACCGTCCGGTCAAGGTTGAACAGTATGCGGAGATGTGCGTCGCGGACGGAAAGACGATGACGATAACCTCTCCGCTTATCCTGAACGGAACGCTCACCAAGTCCGGCGCGGGCACGCTTGCGCTCGGCTGTCATGCCGCCGCCTCGACGGCGAACACGATTTCACTTGCGGAGGGCTTTCTCGCGGCATCCACGACGAACGGATTCAACGGCGTCACCGTGGCGGTGTCGTCCGGCGCGGCAATCAAGGTGCCGCTGCAGGCCGACGCAACAACAGACCTCGGACGGTTCGGCTTCTGCAACACGGGTACGGACGAGCCGTTTGACCTGACGGACTGCGGGACGCTTGCGATTGCGGTCTCGGACGAAGGCGGGCGCATAGCGGCGGCGAAGAGCGGCGGTGCAAGGGTGTCCGTCAACGTTCTGACGGTGAGCGCGGCGGCGGCGGACAGCCTGGAAGGGCGCATCGAGGTGCATAGCGAGGACGGTTGGGAGGCGATGAAAACGATCCGCAACGCGGCGGACGCCGCAGGCCGCGTTACGTTCACTTCGGTATTCCACCGCCTGGGCCTCATCATAAGCCTCTACTGACTGAGGCAATCATGGCCATTTCCCCTGTCAGAATCGCAATTCTCTCCGTCGCCGTTGCGTTCGCGGCTTTGGCTCGCGACTTCCGGGTTCCCGCAGGATGCGGTGGAGAGGAGATACAGCGGGCGATAGACGATGCATTCTCCGCCGGCGGCGGACGCGTCGTTGTCACGCCCGGCGTGCATCATACGGGGACGCTGCGGCTCAAGAGCCGCGTCGAGCTCCATCTTCAAGAAGGCGCCGTTCTCGTCGGCAGCGTGAAGAAAGAGGATTACTCAGACTTCCCGAACGACGTATGCGGCGTCGCGCCGGAATATTCGCGCAAGGTTCTTCTGCAGGCTTGGGACGCAGAGAATATTGCCGTCACGGGCAAGGGGATGATCGACGGGCAGGGGCCGGCTTTCTACGACGACAAACCCGCCGACACACGACACTGGCCGAAACCGGCGTTCCGTCCGCTGATGGTCGAGTTCGTCCGTTGCCGCGGCGTCCGGCTCGAAGGCGTCACGTTCAAGGACAGCCCGATGTGGACGATGTTCATCCGCCTGTGCGAAGACGTCTCTGTGGACGGCATAACGGTCGTTGGAGACCAGCGGATGATCAACAACGACGGAATCGACTTCGACGGATGCCGTCGGGTGCGCGTTGGCAACTCGACTTTCAAGACGGGCGACGACTGCCTCATCTTGCGGGCGATGCGCGAACGCCCCGGAGATCACGTCGTCTGCGAAGATGTCGTCGTGTCGAACTGCGTTCTAGACAGCACGTGCCAGGCAATCCGCATGGGGTGTCCGTCGGATGACACCGTGCGTAACGCAGTTTTCAGGAACATCAAGGCATCGGGCATGAACGGCATTTTCTTCGACTATCCCGTGCGGTACGTGCGCCCCTACGACGAAGGATACATGGACATTTCGAATATCGTATTCGACGGCTTCGAGGGGGCGTTCGCGGGAAGTGCCGTCCAGATTGTCGCGGAGCCGGGCGTCAAGATACGCGGCGTGCGGGATGTCGTTTTCAGAAACTTCAAAGTAGAGAGCGCACAGCCGCTGCGGTTCACCGGGAACGCCGATTCCGTCCTAACACGCATACTGCTTGAGGGTGTCGAGGCGAACGTTTCCGGGGACAGGCCTCTCGAAACGGCGGCGACGGAGCCGTTGACGCGCCGCACCTGCCGGTTCAACGGACAGGCAATGCCGGACGGCGACCATTTCGCCCTGCGCGGCGAACGCAAGCCGTTCATCCGCGCAAGCGGCATTTCGTGGGAGACGGCCGCCTGCGGAACGGTGCGAACGTCGCAGCACGAGGGCGACGTTTCCGCTCTTGGTCCATACGGCATCAGAAAGGATGTCCGCGCGGCAGCTCGGAAACGCGCTGAGGCACTTGTCGCGGGCATGACGCCGGAGGAGCGCGTATCGCAGCTCATGATGGAGTCTCCCGCGATCCCGCGTCTCGGCGTCAAGGCGTTCCACTGGTGGAACGAGGCCCTTCACGGCGTTGCGCGAAGCGGGCTTGCGACGGTGTTCCCGCAGGCAATCGGGCTTGCCGCGACATTTGACGACGACCTTATGCGCCGCATCGGGGATGTCGTATCGACCGAGGCTCGGGCGAAACGCAACCTCTATGCCGCGAAGGGCGAACGAGGCTGGTACCAATGCCTGACGCTCTGGAGTCCAAACGTCAACATGTTCCGCGACCCGCGCTGGGGGCGAGGGCAGGAGACGTTCGGCGAAGATCCGTTCCTAACGGCAAGAATCGGCGGAGCGTACGTGAGAGGTCTTCAAGGCGACAACCCCGAATGGCTCAAGACGGCGGCTTGCGCCAAGCACTATGCCGTCCATTCGGGACCGGAGGCGCAACGGCACGGCTTTGACGCGAGAGTGACGGATAAAGACCTTGAGGAATACTATCTCCCCGCATTCAGGTCGCTTGTGCGCGATGCTCGCGTAGAGGCCGTGATGACGGCGTATAACCGCGTCAACGGCGAGCCGTGTACCGCCAGTCGCCATTTTCTGACCGACGTCCTTCGCGGCAAATGGGGGTTCAAGGGTCATGTCGTAAGCGATGTGGGCGCCGTTGACGATATCTTCAGCGGACACCATTTTACGACAAATAGAGTCGAGGCCGCCGTTGCGGCACTGTCGGCTGGCCTTGACCTATGCTCTTCTCGGTTCTACAAATACCTCTGCCCAGCCCTCAAGGATGGCCGCATTGCGGCGAAAGACCTTGAAAGGCCGCTGATCAATCTTTTTACGACGCGAATCCTCCTTGGCGACTTTGAGCCGCAGGGCGCGTTGCCATGGGATTCGCTCGGCGAGGAAGACGTTTCTACTCCTGAGGCGCGCGCCCTTGCGCTTGAAGCGGCCGAGAAATCACTTGTGCTCGTGAAGAACAATGGTCTTCTGCCGCTTTCAAGGAGCCAGTTTCACTACATAGGCGTAAATGGCCCACGGGCGATGGACGAAGCGGTACTATACGGAAACTACAATGGATTTTCACCGTCTCCCTCGACCTGTGCGGCAGGAATGGTTCGCGAAGCCGGTGCCGGCTGGCGTGTGTGCGCCCATGAAATCGATGCGGCCGACGTGGCCGTTACATGCATCGGTCTTACGGCGTTCGATGAAGGAGAAGAAGGTGCGGGAGGAGATCGCAAGACCTATTCCCTTCCCGAAAGCCACCTTGCCCTGCTGAAAAAGCAAAAAAAGCGAAACCTCAAAACGGTCGCGGTCGTCTTTGGCGGCAGCCCCGTAAATCTCGAAGAAGTCGCCGCGCTTGCGGATGCCGTCATTGTCGCGTGGTATCCTGGCGAAGAGGGCGGACGCGCCATCGCACGGGCGGTTTTGGGCAAGTGCAACTTCTCAGGACGCCTGCCGGTCACCTATCCGAAGTCCTACGACGATCTTCCGCCGTTCATGGACTATTCACTCAAGGGGCGCACCTACCGGTATTCTTCTGCGGAACCGGCCTATCCATTCGGCTTCGGACTGTCGTATACGACATTTGCATATGGGGATCTGCGTGTCGAAAAGCGCGACGGCATCGTCCATGTCGAGACGACGGTGCGCAACACAGGCCATATCGCCGGCGACGAGGTCGCGCAGCTTTACATTCGCTCGCCCGAGGACGCGCACGATGCTCGAATCATTCACCTTGAAGGGTTCAAGCGCGTTTCGCTTAGTCCAGGCGAGGCCAAGACAATCTCGTTTGCGTTGGACGAGGAGGCGTTTGCCGTGTATGGAGAGGACGGCAAGAGTGCGCTTCCGCCGGGGAAGTATTTGGTTTTCGTTGGCGGCGGCCAGCCAAACCGTGCCGTAGGCGTGTCGGCGGTAATTGCGGTGGGGCATTGACCCTGTTGGCCCCCGAAGTAAATGGGTTGAAACTATGACGGACTGTACTAGGCGAGGATTTTTGAAAGGCGCAGGCGCATTCGGTGCGTTTGCCTTTGGTCGGATGGCCGCTTTGGCGGCGAGTGATGCTGCACCCGATCTCCTTTCGCGAGCCTTGGCATTCGGCAGAGGCCAGGCCAGGCAGGATGAACTGATCGCCGCATGGGATGCGGCGACGAGGCTTGTCATGCCGGATGTCTACAAGGCGTATTACCTTGATGGCGACACGCGCGGATTCAAAGCCCTGAAAGCGCTGGACTTCGCTTTCGACAGAGTTCTGCGCGAGATCAAGGAAACGGTCGTGGAAGGTGATGCCCCAGCGGTGTGGAGCGTATACAACATGGGCTACATAGTCAAAACGCGCGAGTCGCTATTTTCGATAGACCTCAAGCACCGGCGAGCCCACAGTCTTGTGCCGCTGCTCGACTTTGCGCTGGTCACTCACAAGCATGGCGACCACTACGACGGGAACTTCTGCAAGGCGATGGACAAGGCCGGCAAACCGCTTGTGTCGAGTTTTGCGGAGAACGCGGCGTTTGACGAAATCAAGGCAAAGGCAGTTGCTGGGGGCAAACCGGACGTGTTCAAGATACGCGATGTTGAGATTCGCACTTTCCGGGTCGATCACGCCAAGGCGGACTGGGGGATAGATTTTACCACGGCTTTCGAAGTGAAGATAGGGAAGTTCCGCCTTCTGCATACCGGTGATTGCGGCGTGGCCAATGACAAACTGCGGGTCGAATGGGGACATCCAGACCTGTGGCTGCTGTTCCCGATGACATCGCTGGACGTTACGGACGCATTTAAAAGGATCCGCCCGAAGCGATGTGCTTTCGGACACCTTTGGGAATTGGGGCATGCTGTAGGGAAAGGACGCGCAACGGAGTGGCACATACGGCGCGGACTCGACATGGCCGCCAGAGCTGGCAGCAAACCGGCCGTGGCATTCTGGGGTGACAGGATATGCTAAGGGGGCCAATGGAGCCCCCATGGCATACCCGTTGTGTCGATGACAAATTGAAAAGGAGTTGGAACTGATGAACAAGAACATAGCAGTACGGTTTACCGCGTGTGTGGCATTTGCGCTCGCGGCGAGTGCAACACTACCTGCGGCGGAGCTGACGCACCGGTGGAGCTTCAACGGCGACTACTCCGACTCGGTTG
>ERZ842401.6174-NODE-6174-length-12902-cov-5.101969_pt1 | contig 12902 bp, 12 predicted proteins | sample MGYA00521270_ERZ842401 | MGnify/ENA primary metagenome ERZ842401 (study PRJEB31892, sample SAMEA3878208) | bioreactor metagenome | biome: Moose rumen | place: Sweden | collected 2011-10 | study: EMG produced TPA metagenomics assembly of the PRJEB12797 data set... | reverse complement strand
TCATCAGCACGGTCTTGCCCGAGCCGCTCTGGCCGATGATGAGGTTGGTCTTGCCATCCTCGAACACGGTGCTGATACCCTTCAGCACCTCCTTGTCGTCAAAGCTCTTATACAGGTTCTTTACTTCAATCATGACAGCAGCTGGGTTAGGAAGACATCGCTGAAAAGGATCAATACGCTCGAGGATACGACGGCATCGGTGGATGCCTTGCCGACGTTGACGCTGCCGCCTTCGACGGTATAGCCGCAGAAGGCCGGCACGCTCGAGATGATAAAGGCGAAGAACTGGCTCTTGATGATCGACATGTACACGAACCAGGGATTGAACGCGTGCTGCAGGCCGAGCGTCAGGTCGTCGGGCGGCAACACATGGCCGACGTAGGCTGTGGCATAGGCGCCGAGAATGCCGGTGGCCGACGAGAAAACAACGAGGCAGGGCATGATGGTGAGCATACCCATGATCTTCGGCAGGATGAGGTAGCAGGCAGAGTTGACACCCATGATCTCGAGGGCGTCAATCTGCTGGGTGACGCGCATCGTGCCCAGTTCCGAGGCGATGTTCGACCCCACCTTACCGGCCAGGATGAGACACATGATGGAGCTGGAGAACTCCAGCAGCAGGATCTCACGGGTGGTATAGCCGGATACCCAGCGGGGCATCCACGGACTCTGGATGTTGAGCTTCATCTGGATGCAGATGACGGCGCCGATGAAGAACGAGATGAGCAGCACGATGCCAATGGAGTTGACACCCAGTTGCGCCATCTCCTTGACATACTGCTTAAGGAACATCCGCATTCGCTCCGGCACGGAGAACACGCGCCCCATGAGCATCACATATCGACCCAGAATGGTCAGCCACTTGTATATCAGCATCTTTAATTAATTCTAATTTGGGTGCAAAAGTACGAAAATTCTTTGAATTCTGTGTCATCTGTGGCTTTTTTTTAGTACTTTTGCCGCCGAATATGGAAGAAATCAATAAAAACGAGACCGAAGAGCAGCTCGTGCTGCGCACCGAGGGACTCGTCAAGCGCTACGGTAAGCGCACCGTGGTGAACGACGTGAGTTTCGACGTGAAACAAGGCGAGATTGTGGGACTGCTGGGGCCTAACGGCGCCGGTAAGACCACCTCATTCTATATGACCACGGGTCTGATAGTCCCCAACGGCGGACATATCTACCTGGGCAGCGAGGAAGTGACCAAGTATCCGGTGTATAAGCGGGCCCGGGCGGGCATCGGCTATCTGGCCCAGGAGGCCTCGGTGTTCCGCAAGATGAGTGTCGAGGACAATATCCTCTCCGTGCTGGAGATGACGGGCAAGCCCCGTGACTACCAGTTGGAGAAACTGGAGGAGCTCATCAAGGAGTTCCGTCTCGGGAAGGTGCGCAAGAACAAGGGCGACCAGCTCTCCGGCGGCGAGCGCCGTCGTACGGAGATAGCCCGCTGTCTGGCCATCGAGCCGAAGTTCATCATGCTCGACGAGCCGTTTGCGGGCGTCGACCCCATCGCCGTGGAGGATATCCAGCAGATCGTGTGGCGACTGAAGTACCGTAACATCGGCATCCTCATCACCGACCACAACGTCGACGAGACCCTCACCATCACCGACCGCGCCTACCTGCTCTTCGAGGGGCGCATCCTCTTCCAGGGTTCGCCGGAGGAACTGGCTGAGAACAAGGTGGTGCGCGAGAAATACCTGACCAACTCGTTCGTGCTCCGCAAGAAGGACTTCCAGACGATGGAGGAGGAACGGAAGGCAAGGGAGGAAAGTTAAGAATAGTGAAAAGTGAATACGGAATAGTGAATAGTTCACTTCTTTTTCGTACTTTTGCACCTCAAAATTTTGAATATATAATAAATAAGGTATAAGAAACGATGAAAATTACATTTGATTGCCCTGATAAGATCAACGGTCTGATGACGATGGTCGTTGAGCCTGCAGACTATCAGGAGAAGGTAGAGAAGACTCTGAAAGACTATCGCAAGAAGGCACAGGTGCCTGGCTTCCGTCCCGGACAGGTGCCCATGGGAATGATTAAGCGCCAGTATGGTACCGCCGTCAAGGTTGACGAGGTGAACCGCCTGCTGGGTGAGAAGTTGTATGAGTATATCCGTGAGAACAAGATTCAGATGCTGGGTGAACCCCTCCCCAACGAGAAGAAACAGCAGCCTCAGGATTTTGAGAAGAGCGACAGCTACACTTTCGTCTTCGATATCGCCGTGGCTCCTGAGTTCAAGGCAGAACTGACTGCCAAAGACAAGGTGGACTATTATAATATTAAGGTGGACGACAAACTCGTTGACGACCAGGTGCAGATGTATGCTTCACAGGCCGGCGAGTTTGTACAGGCTCAGGAGTGGAGCGGCAACGACACCTTGAAGGGCGATCTGCGCCAGCTCGACGAGAACGGTAATACGCTTGAGGGCGGTATTGAGACCGAAGGCGGTATGATTATGCCCAGCTATATCAAGGGCGAGGACGAGAAGAAGAAGTTCGAGGGTTGCAAGCCCGGCGACATCATCACTTTCAATCCCAAGAAGGCTTATCCCGAGAATGATGCTGAGGTGGCTGCCCTGCTGAAGGTTGACAAGGAACAGGTGAAGGACTTGACCGCAGACTTCAGCTTCCAGGTGACCGAGATTCGTCACTTCCAACCCGCTGCTGTCGACGAGAAACTCTTTGAGCGTGTGTTTGGCGAAGGTGTAAAGGACGAGGCTGATTTCCGTCAGCGCATCAGCGATACCATCAAGCCCCAGCTGCAGGCTAATGGCGACTATAAGTTTATGCTCGACGTGCGCAAGTATATGGAGAAAAAGGTAGGCGAGCTGACCTTCCCCGAGGCTCTGCTGAAGCGCGTCATGCTGAACAACAATAAGGACAAGGGGGCCGACTATGTGGAGAAGAATTTCAAGGCCTCGATTGACGAATTGAAGTGGCATCTGATTAAGGAACAACTGGTAGTCGCTGCCGGTATCAAGGTGGAGGATGAGGATCTGAAGCAGGTTGCGAAAGCAGCGATTCGTCAGCAGTTTGCACAGTACGGCATGACCAATGTGCCTGAAGATGTGCTGGAGAACTATGCTGCCGAGCAGTTGAAAAAGCGCGAAAATGTCGATCAGTTTGTCGACCGTGCCATTGATGCCAAACTGACAGAGGCCCTGAAAGGTATTGTGAAACTGAATACCAAGGAGGTGACCCTCGATGAGTTCAACAAGATGATGCAGGAGGCTTAAGCCTGCATCATCTTTTCTTTTGTTTTTATTTTAGAAACCCTTTTGATGTATGAGCGAACACGGAACACATAGTGGCGAGCACAGATCGCATGGTCATCGCCGTGAGATGAGAATCACAGGTTTTAAACAGTATAAGCCCTCGAAAGTCTTGACACCTGCTGTGGTTCTGAGTATTGTGTCGGTGGCGCTATTGTTCCTGGCCAGATTTACATTGCTGCCAGGAAGTGACATGATGCCCTATATGGTGATTGCTCATGTGCTGGGTGGCTTGGGGTTGTCGATATTGGTATGGGCCATCGTGTCTATACCAGATCCCATCACAAAACACTTGGACTGGTGGGCTTGCTCTGCAGCCTTTGCCGTTATGGCATATCATCTGACGGTGGCAGCAGCATATCTGGTTGATTTCGATTATGGTCTGGAGTCGGCAGCAATAGCGATGTGGGGACTGAAAACGGCCCTCATCACCATTATGATACGCGATTTGCTGCTGATGCGCAACAACGATTTGCTGATGGCGGCTGTGCTGTTGCTTGTCTATTGTGTTGCCGGTTGTCCGTTTATGTTGTCGGGAGGCTTCGGGTTCTTGCAGTGGTTTTTGGCAAAGGTGGTGACTGTGCTTTTGTCCATACAGCTCTATCGCAGTTATATGAGCCTTTACAACGATCCGAACTTGTAAAATTGCGCATTTTCTTGCCGAATAAAATCTTTTCTACACAAAAAATCTTAAAATAGGCATGTTTATCGGGAATTTTTCATAATTTTGTATTTACGTTTGTGGGCGAATGTCATATAAGAAGACAGAAACCGACAGGTAAAAGCAATGTAAATATTTGATTATGAACGATTTTAGAAAATATGCAACACAGCATCTGGGCATGAATGGCCAGGTGCTTGACGACGTGATGCGTGCCAACCGACTTGCTATGGAGGCACAGGCACAGTACATGAACCCCTACATTTTGGAGGAACGCCAGTTGAACGTGACCCAGATGGATGTCTTTTCACGACTGATGATGGACCGCATCATCTTCTTGGGAACAGAAGTAAATGACTATACGGCTAACACCTTGCAGGCACAGTTGCTTTATTTGGACTCTGTGGATCCGGGCAAGGACATCAGTATCTATATCAATTCTCCTGGTGGCAGCGTCTATGCCGGTCTGGGCATCTACGACACGATGCAGTTTATCTCAAGTGATGTGGCTACTATCTGTACGGGTATGGCTGCTTCAATGGCTGCTGTGCTGCTGGTGGCCGGTACGGAGGGCAAACGTTCGGCACTGACTCATAGTCGTGTGATGATTCACCAGCCGTTGGGCGGCGTTCAGGGCCAGGCCAGTGATATTGAGATTGAAGCTCGTGAGATACAGAAACTGAAGAAAGAACTCTATACCATCATTGCCGACCACTCACATACTGACTATGAGAAGGTGTGGAACGACTCTGACCGCAATTACTGGATGACGGCAGACGAGGCTAAGGAATACGGAATGATTGACCAGGTGCTGAAGAAGAAGTAATGAAGAAGGAATGCAGCTTCTGCGGAAGAAGCGAGAAAGAGGTAAAACTGCTGATCTCGGGGTACGGTGCCTATATCTGCGAGGATTGTGCAGAAAGGGCCTATCAGATCGTGAAGGAATCGGGGTTGGATGCTGCCAGTGACGCAGGCAAGGGCTCTCCGAAGATGAAGAACGTGCCCAAGCCCAAAGAAATCAAGGACTACCTGGATCAGTATATTATCGGTCAGGATGAGGCCAAACGTTTCCTCTCAGTGGCCGTCTATAACCACTATAAACGTTTGCAGCAGCCAGACGATGAGAATGGGGTGGAGATAGAAAAGTCGAACATCATCATGGTGGGTTCGACTGGAACGGGAAAGACGCTTCTGGCCCGTACTATTGCCAAACTGCTGGATGTGCCTTTTACTATCGTAGATGCCACAGTGTTCACAGAGGCTGGTTATGTGGGCGAGGACGTGGAGAGCATCTTGAGCCGTCTGTTGCAGGTGGCCGACTATAATGTGGAGGCAGCCCAGCGGGGCATTGTCTTCATTGATGAGATAGACAAGATTGCACGCAAGAGCGACAACCCCTCGATAACCCGTGATGTGAGTGGAGAGGGTGTGCAACAGGGACTATTGAAACTGCTGGAGGGCACCATTGTGAATGTTCCGCCTAAAGGAGGTCGTAAGCATCCAGATCAGGAATATATTCATCTAGACACTCACAATATTCTATTTATATGTGGTGGTGCCTTCGACGGTATTGAGCGTAAGATCGCTCAGCGACTGAACACGCATACGGTGGGATATAACTCGGTGCAAAATGTCAGGAAGATTGATACAAACGACCTGATGAAGTATGTACAGCCGCAGGATTTGAAGTCGTTCGGACTGATTCCGGAGATTATTGGTCGTCTGCCCGTGCTGACCTATCTGAACCCATTGGATCGTGAGGCTTTGCAGCGTATCTTGATAGAACCGAAGAACTCCATTATCCGGCAATATGAGAAAATCTTCAAAATGGACAATGTGACTCTGACGTTTGCCGATGATGCTTTGGCTCTGATTGTTGACAAAGCAGTGGAGTATAAACTGGGAGCCCGAGGACTGAGGTCGATCGTGGAGAGCATCATGATGGATGCCATGTTCGAAGTCCCCTCGAAAAAAGTGAAGAAGTTTGAAGTGACACGCGAGTATGCACAGCAGCAGCTCGACAAGTCGCACTTACAATAAGCCTATGACTAAAAGAACAGATCTTACAACCGCACTCAAGCACTATTTCGGCTTTGATACGTTCAAGGGCGATCAGCAGGCCATCATTCAGAATGTGCTGGATGGTCGCGATACTTTTGTGCTGATGCCTACCGGCGGTGGAAAGTCGCTGTGCTATCAGCTGCCGTCGCTGCTGATGGATGGTGTGGCTATCGTCATTTCACCGCTGATTGCACTAATGAAGAACCAGGTGGACTTCATTACGCATCTGAGTGAGCATGAGGGAACGGCCCATTTCCTGAACTCGTCGCTTAACAAGACGGCTATCGACCAGGTGAAGGCCGACATTCGCAATGGGTACACAAAGCTGCTCTATGTGGCTCCCGAATCGCTGACGAAAGAGGAGAATGTGGAGTTCCTGAAAGGCTGTAAGATTTCGTTCTATGCTGTTGATGAGGCTCACTGCATCTCGGAGTGGGGTCACGACTTCCGTCCTGAATATCGGCGCATTCGGCCGATTATCAATGAGATAGGAAAGGCTCCTGTCATCGCACTGACGGCCACGGCGACCGATAAGGTGCGCACAGACATCAAGAAGAGTCTGGGCATCATTGATGCAGACGAATTCAAAAGCTCTTTCAATCGCCCGAATCTCTATTACGAGGTAAGACCGAAGACCAAGGATGTGGATAAGGACATCGTTCGTTTTATTAAACAGCATACGGGCAAGAGCGGTATCATCTATTGTCTGTCGCGAAAGAAAGTGGAAGATTTGGCTGAAGTGCTGCGGGCTAATGATATTAAGGCTTCAGCCTATCATGCAGGCTTGGACAGCGGCACCCGTACTCAGACACAGGATGATTTTCTGATGGAAAAAATTGACGTAATCGTGGCAACCATCGCCTTTGGCATGGGCATTGATAAGCCCGATGTGCGTTTCGTTATCCATTACGACATACCGAAGTCGCTGGAGGGCTATTATCAGGAGACAGGGCGCGCTGGTCGTGATGGCGGCGAGGGCATCTGTCTGACGTTCTATAGCTACAAGGACTTGCAGAAACTGGATAAATTTATGGAAGGCAAGCCTGTGGCAGAGCAGGATATAGGCCGTCAGCTACTACAGGAGACGGCAGCATACGCTGAGACGAGCGTGTGCCGAAGAAAAATGCTGCTCCATTATTTCGGTGAGACCTACGAGAAAGATAATTGTCATAATTGCGACAACTGTCTGCATCCCAGTACGAAGAAGGAGGCTAAGGATCAGCTGGTTATCGTACTGAAAGCCATACAGGCCATCAAGGAGAACTTCCGCAGTGACTATGTGATTGACTTTATTATTGGCCGTGAAACTGATGAAATCTTGGCGCATAAACATCATGAGTTGGAAGAGTTTGGCTCTGGAGCCGATGAAGACGAGAAAATATGGAATCCATTGATTCGTCAGGCTTTGATTGCTGGCTACTTGAAAAAGGATGTAGAAAACTATGGATTGCTGAAGCTGACATCGGCTGGTAAGAAATTCATCAAGTCACCATCATCGTTTATGGTCGTTCAAGATCATGAGTTTGGTGAAGACGAGGAACCCATGGAAGGAATGACCAGTGCATTGGATCCTACCCTGAGCGCCATGTTGCACGACCTCCGTAAAAAATGGTCGCGTAAATTGGAGCGTCCGCCATACGTCATATTCCAAGATGTGTCTATCGAACAGATGGCTACCGACTATCCCGTGACGCTGGAGGAACTGAAGAATATCCAGGGGGTAGGCGATGGCAAGACACGCCAGCCCTACGCGAAAGAATTTGTTGATTTCATCAAACGCTATTGTGAGGAGAACGAGATTACCCGGCAGGCTGACCTGCGCGTCCGCACTAAGGCCAAGGACTCCATGCGCAAACTGAAGATTCTGCAGAATATAGATCGCAGGATTGCTCTGGATGATATTGCCAATGCGTTGGGAATTGATTTCGAGGAATTGCTCGATGAATTAGAGGGTATTGTGCTCTATAGCGGCAACAAGGTGAATATTGACTATTTCCTGGAGGATATTATGGATCCCGATGATGTTAAGGATATCTATGAGTTCTTCCGAGAACAGGAGAAGGATGACTTGAACGCTGCTATCGAAGAGTTTGGTGCTGATATCGACGAGAATGAGATTCGCTTGGTGCGCATCAAGTTCATCAGCGAGATGGCAAACTGAAATGAAAAGCAGAGCGATATGTCATCTTCTGTTGTTACTTGCCTTGCTGTTCTCGGCCTGCAGCCGGCAGCAAGGGCTCCGCATGCGCCAGCAACTGCACGACCTGCAGGCATGCAACCAGGCCGACTCGCTGCTCACCGATGACACCCTTGCCCTCAGTCTCGTCTCTTGGTTCGACGACCACGGCACCGCCAACGAGCGAATGCTCGCCCACTACCTTCTCGCCCGTACCTACACCGACCGCGGCGAGGCCCCACAGGCCCTTGACGAATACCATGCCGCCGCCAGCATAGCCGACACCACCGCCAGAGACTGCGACTATAGGCTGCTTGCCAAAATTCACGGATAGACGGCATGTCTCTTCTATGAGCAGCTTTTGCCAAATGAGATGCTTTTCGAATTACGGCTTTACCAGAAATTTGCCCTTCTGGCAAAAGATACACTTCTGGCCATCAATGCTTATGAAAGTCAAGCGCACGCCTACGATTATAAGGAAATGCCAGATTCCGTCATTTCAATATGCCATCGTGCAAGCATAGCCTATTTACGCTTGGGAGAACGTGAAAGAGCCATCAAGGCCCAGAGCGGGAGCATCGTCTGTTTGCTTAATAAAGGAGAAACGAAGGAGGCAGACAAGTATATCTCGGACTATTCTACGCTACCCGACTTCAAAGATGAGAATGAAGAGATAGCCCCTTCTCATAAAATGTTCTATTACTGGAAAGGACTCCTTTACCTCAGTAGTCAGCAGACGGACTCGGCCGAGATTATGTTTCGCCATCTGTTGAGGCTTCCTACCGACGAAAGCATGGAGGAAGCTGGAAGCAGAGGACTGCTTCTTGTCTATAAGAAGAAATCCAATGCCGACTCCATTGCCAAATATGCCGAGCACTGCTATCTGCTCAATGATTCTGCCTATCAGAGCAACAATATGGAGCAGTTGCGGCATCTCCATGCGCTCTATAATTACGACATCAGTCAACGATCTGCGATGCAAAGCGCAGCCGATGCCAAACAGAAAAAGCATCTTGTCTATTTCCTTGTCATCGTTCTGTTGTTCGCAGTTTCCATAGGAGTCCACATCGTCCTGGGTGTTTTACGAAAGTTGAAAGGCAAGGAAACCGAAATACAACTTCTTGAACGTCAGCATGCCGTCAACATAGAACAGATGAAACTAGCTCAGAACGATCTCCTGAAACTTACAGGCGAGCATTATGAAGAACTCATCACACAGAAAATAGGTGTTATTCATGATTTGCAGTCCAAACTGGAGAAATATAATAATATGCGCGAGCATTCCGCCCCAGCCACTCTCAACGAACGTCTGCATGCCAGTTCTATTTACAAGACATTTTACAATCTGGCAACAGTTCCGTCACGTAATCCGACGGAAGAGGAATGGCAGGAACTTCGCAATCTGATAAATGCGGAGATTCCCCGATTCTTCAGTCTTCTTAATTCTGGGACGAAGCATCTTCATCAATACGAATACGATTTGTGTATCCTCATACGTTTAGGATTTAAGCCTAAAGACTTTTATGTCTTGATGGGCATAACTGCAACTTATTCAGGGAACATTCGTCGTAAACTTTTTCAACAGATTTTCGGTCAAAAGGGAGCTACTAGCGACTTCGATAATTGGATTCTGAACATATCTTAAAAATGATTGTTCGCTGATTTTTAGTGCGTTACATAATCAGTGTACTTTTCGTGTACTTTATCTACCGTCTTTTTCATCATCCTTTTGTAGAGATTTCGTAATTTTGCCGTGATTTTAATTTATAGAACTCATGATGAAAAAGCTTTTTTTAATGGCCATTGGCCTGCTTGCTTTTGCCACGGTCGAAGCACACCAAGTTCAGATTCCCATGTCTGTCCAGAGAATTAAGAACACGGGTACAATAAGTCCAATTCCGAAGTCCCCAGTGTCTCCTCCAACCATCAGTCTTGAAGATAATGTCATCTATCTTGAGACTGGCCATCTCGCCTATACACTTTCCCTAGTTGATGCCAATGGCGAAGTTGTCTACGTTGTAACCATCCCTGCAGATACCGGCGTAGTAGCACTTCCAGCTACGTTTTTTGGCGATTACGAGCTTCAGCTCTATTCTGGCGGCAACTACTATTTCTATTGTGACATCACGCTGTAGACACTCTCACCACCGAACCTGCTGCTTTATATATAATAAGGTGGCAGGCCGAATTATATATTTTTTATTCACAAATCATTTAAATTTTTCTTTATGAAAACCAAAAAGCATTTTTTTACTGCAATAATTGCAGTTTGTGCAACAAGTGTACTGAATCTGAGTTGCTCACAGGCTGAAGAAGCTATGGTAGACCTTGTCGATGAAGCCTCTACGGAGTCTCTCGATAAAGAAGCTGTGGAGAATGCCGACATTCTAATGGGAGTAGGAGTTCATGATTCTGAAGACCCTGTAATAGTTTCAACAATGGCGAACAGTGATGTCATATCATTCGATAGTTTGATGGCTATATGCAAAGAGGAATTTACTGAGTGGTCATCAGGTGCTAAAAAAAAGGCAGTGGTTACGCAAAGCAAAACACAAACTGCCGTGGGATTTTCGAACGCCTCATACCAGGGATCATATAAAGTATTGCTGTCATCTGCTCAGGCAAAAGCATTTTCAATCCCTCAAGATGTATATATAATTATAGATTAATTGATCATGAATAGAAAATTGTTTTATGCCTTATTGCTCGCAGTCCTGCCGCTGTTGAGCATGGCACAGAAAGTTCGCTATGGTGCGTCGGCAGCAATCGTCGGGGCGAACCCCGTAGGTTACAGCACCCATTGGGGATTTCAGGCAGGTGCTACAGGCGACTTCGTGTTGACAAGTATCGGTTATGACGAGCTGCGACTACACCCTTCATTGCTGCTGTCGAACAAAGGATGGAGGGATGAATTTGTTAGTCCTGTTAGCGGTAGCCACAAGTGGGATTGCAGCCTCTACTATATTGAGCTTCCAGTGATGGTAGAGTATGCGCTGAAGCTAAGGGGAAAGTCCTCTTTGGTAATTGGGGCCGGTCCCTTCATGGCCTATGGCCTTTGGGGGAGCAACAAAATCGACGTGGATGGCTCTACGCTGTACGATAAGGACACTTTTTCCGCAGGCAATTACCGGCGGTTCGATACTGGTCTTAAGGCCAGTGTGGGAATAGACGTTAAGCAATGGCAGGTAAGCCTGGAATATGGTCACAGCCTGATGAAGCCGACAAAAAACGATCTCGTCTATCTTTCCCCCAAGAACCGTACTCTCGCACTCAAATTAACATATATGATAGGAACGTTCTGATACAACCGCATGTTTTCACTACTGGGTCTGCTACCTTATATAAAAATAAAAGTAAAGGTGGTGGACCCTTTTTCTGAGGCGATTGGTCGCCTTCTCGTTCGCGGAGAAGCCGCCGTTGGCAGAAAATTGGTTAAATCGTATTAATTAAGCAACAATTAACCATCGGGGTGACGCTTAGGTGGCGAAAAATGTGTATCTTTGCACGCAATAAAATTTTAAAGGTACCAATTATGTCATCATTTATTGCAGATAAAATTGTGATGGACGGCCTTACATTCGATGACGTCCTGTTGATTCCCGCTTATTCTGAAGTATTGCCCAAGACGGTGGAATTGAAAACACGTTTCTCGCGTAATATCGAGTTGAACGTGCCTTTTGTGACGGCTGCCATGGACACTGTGACGGAGAGTCAGATGGCTATTGCCATTGCCCGTGAAGGTGGTATCGGCGTGATTCATAAGAATATGTCGATTGACGACCAGGCCCGTCAAGTGGCCATCGTGAAGCGTGCTGAGAACGGCATGATCTACGACCCCATCACCATTCCGTTGGGTTCAACGGTTGCCCAAGCCCTCGATATCATGGCAGAATATCATATTGGTGGTATTCCCGTCGTTGACGACGAGAAACATCTCGTTGGTATTGTGACCAACCGTGACCTGCGCTTCGAGCGCCGTCTTGACAGACCTGTGGATGACATCATGTCGAAGGAAAATCTGGTAACGACCCATCAACAGACTGATTTGATTGCTGCAGCACAGATTCTGCAGGAGAACAAGATTGAGAAGCTGCCGGTGGTGGACAAGGAAAACCACTTGGTTGGACTGATTACCTATAAGGATATCACCAAGGCTAAGGATAAGCCCATGGCTTGCAAGGATGAGAAAGGTCGTCTGCGTGTGGCTGCCGGCGTGGGTGTCACTGTTGACACGCTCGACCGTATGCAGGCTTTGGTCAATGCAGGTGCTGACGCTATCGTCATCGATACGGCGCATGGTCATTCGAAAGGCGTGATTGAAAAGCTGCGCGAGGCCAAGAATGCATTTAAGGATATTGATATCGTGGTTGGCAATATTGCTACGGGTGCTGCAGCCAGAATGTTGGTGGAGAATGGTGCCGATGCCGTGAAAGTGGGTATTGGTCCGGGTTCTATCTGTACCACCCGTGTGGTGGCTGGCGTGGGCGTTCCCCAGTTGAGTGCCGTCTACGATGTGTATAGTGCCTTGAAGGGTACGGGAGTACCTTTGATTGCCGATGGTGGTCTGCGCTATTCGGGCGATATTGTGAAAGCACTGGCTGCTGGTGGTTCGTGTGTGATGATTGGCTCACTCGTGGCAGGTACCGAGGAAAGTCCTGGCGAGACGATAATCTTCAACGGACGTAAGTTCAAGAGCTATCGTGGCATGGGTTCGCTTGAGGCGATGGAGC
>ERZ842401.6173-NODE-6173-length-12904-cov-32.084131_pt1 | contig 12904 bp, 11 predicted proteins | sample MGYA00521270_ERZ842401 | MGnify/ENA primary metagenome ERZ842401 (study PRJEB31892, sample SAMEA3878208) | bioreactor metagenome | biome: Moose rumen | place: Sweden | collected 2011-10 | study: EMG produced TPA metagenomics assembly of the PRJEB12797 data set... | reverse complement strand
GCGGGAAGATGGGCGCGATGCCCACGCCGCCGCCGATGAAGACGAAACTGCGCTTGCGCAGCTCCTCGGCGGTCATCATGGCAAACTCCGAAGGCTTGCCAAGCGGACCCACCACGTCGTGGAAGCGGTCGCCGACCTTGTATTCCGCCATCTTCCTCGTGCTCGGCCCGATGGCCTTGAACACGATGGTCACTGTGCCTTTGATGCGTTGGTAGTCGCTGATGGTCAACGGGATGCGCTCCGAGTTCTCCTCCATCTTGACGATGAGGAACTGTCCGGGCAATGCCGTCACTGCGATGCGCGGCGCCGACACCTCCATCAAGTAAGTCTCGGCCGCGAAGGTTTCTTTATGTATTATTTCAAACATATTATGAAGAATTTGAATTAGTTCGTGGGTGTTTTCATCGGCAAAAATAGCAATTTTACAAACCGAATCAAAATATATGTAAAAAAATGCGTTGCGCTTCCTGAAAATCAGAAAATGCCCATTGCGATGACGGCACAAGCCTCCGCGTCGGCCAAGGCGTGATGATGGTGGTCGAGGTCGTAGCCGAAATGTTTCGCCACCGTTTGGAGCTTGTGATTCTCGATGTCGGGCAGCAACTTTTCCGAGCCGAGATGGGTGCAGTAAAACCTGAAGCCGGGATACCTTATATGATAATACTGATGAAGGGCTTTCAGGACGCGCTCGTCGAACGAGCTGCCGTGCGCCACCATCGGCAAGCCTCTCACCTTGCGGGCCACTTGGCTCCATGCCTCGGGAAACGACGGTGCGCCTTCCGTATCCTTCTTCCTGATTCCGTGCACTTTAGTCGTCCAAAAATCATAATAGTTCGGCACGGGATGCAGGAGGCTGTAGAATTGGTCGGCAATTTCATCGTTGTGTACGATGACGATGCCCATGCTGCACGCGCTGGTCAGCTCGGCATTGGCCGCCTCGAAGTCGATGGCCGCGAAATCGCGCAAATGGTACTTCGGGATATAATTAGGCCATTCTGCATCGGGCCAGTCGGCAATCTTCCGCTTTCCTCGTAGGTTCAAAAACATAGCGGGCGCAAAATTACAGAATTTTCATTGCGATTCTGAAAAAATATACTACCTTTGCCTCCAATTCTAATCGAATGTAACAATTACATTATTGCAAATCAACCAAATAATAACTTATCAATTCCATTTGCCATGAAAAAGTACGTTTGCGACGTCTGCGGTTATGTTTATGACCCAGAGAAAGGCGACCCCGACAGCGGCATCGCCCCCGGAACCCCGTTTGAAGAAATTCCCGACAGCTGGTCCTGCCCGCTTTGCGGCATCGGCAAGGACAGCTTCTCTGTCATGGAATAGACGAGAGACTCAGGACAGGGGACTTTAGTACCGGGAGCGTCCACGTCCTAAGTCCCCCGTCCTTTGTCCTTTGTCTTAAGTCCTAAGTCTTTCGTCCCAGGTCCTAAGTCTTTCGTCCCAGATCCTAAGTCTTTCGTCCCAGGTCCTAAGTCTTTCGTCCCAGATCCTAAGTCTTTCGTCCCAGGTCCTAAGTCTTTCGTCCCAGGTCCTAAGTCTTTCGTCAATTATGATCAAATTATGGATACCAAGGCATTATTCAACATAGGCTATGGTCTTTACGTGCTGACCACCAACTACGACGGCATCGACAACGGCTGCATCGTGAACACCGTCACGCAGGTCACGAGCAACCCGCTGCAAATCGCCGTGACGGTCAACAAAGGCAACTACACGCACGACCTCATCAAGGACTCGTGCGTGTTCAACGTCTCCATGCTGACCACCGAGACACCGATGTCCGTCTTCGAGCACTTCGGCTTCCAGTCGGGGCGCACGGTGAACAAGTTCGCCCATTGCGAGGCCGAACACCGCACCGTGAACCATGTGCTCTACATCCCGAAATACACCAACAGCTACTTGGCCTGCCGCGTCACCAAGAGCATCGACTTCGGCACACACACCATGTTCATCGCCGATGTGCTTGACGCTCAGGTGCTTTCCGACAAGCCTTCTGTGACCTACGCCTATTACCAAAAGAACATCAAACCGAAACCCGAAGTCAAAACCGACAAGCCCAAGGACGGCAAGCGCCGCTGGGTGTGCAAGGTGTGCGGCTACGTCTATGAGGGCGACTTCCTCCCCGACGACATCGAATGCCCGCTCTGCAAGCACGGCAAGGAGGATTTTGAGGAGGTTTTTTAGTTGTAGAGACGCAAAATCTTGCGTCTCGAAAAAACGACAATACCACGACAATAATGGAAACGCAAAGTTTTGCGTCTCAACATAATAACCGTACAATGCAACAGATTCAACTAACCGAAAACATCTTTTATGTCGGCGTCAACGACCGCCGCTCCGACCTTTTTGAGAACCATATCGAACTGCCCAACGGCGTTTCCTATAATTCCTATCTCATTGTGGATGAAAAGGTTGCCTTAATCGACCCTGTTGAAGCAGGCTTTATCGAGGAATACCTCTTCAAGGTGAAAAGCGTGCTGCAAGGCCGCAAGGTCGATTACCTTGTTATCAATCACGACGAACCCGACCACAGCAGCTCGATAGCCGCCGTGCTTCGCGAATGGCCTGAAATCCAAGTTGTTGGCAATGCCAAGACCTTCGCCCCGCTGGAGGCGTTCTATGGCCCCATCGCAAACAAGAAGACTGTGGCCGAAGGCGAGACGCTGAGCCTCGGCAAGCACAGCTTGCAGTTCTTCATGGTGCCGATGGTGCATTGGCCCGAGTCGATGGTGACCTACGAGCAGACGAGCGGCATCGTCTTCAGCAACGACGCTTTCGGTGGCTTCGGCACCCTCAACGGCGGCATCTTCGACGACCAAGTGAACTTGGCGTTCTATGAGAACGACATGCGCCGCTATTATGCCAACATCGTCGGCAAGGTGGCCATGCAAGCCCTGAAAGCCATCGAGAAACTGGGCGGATTGGAAATCAAGATGATAGCCCCGTCGCACGGCCTTGTGTGGCGCAGCAACTTGGCTTGGGTCTTGGGCAAATACACCCAATGGAGCAAGCAAGAACCGGAGGAAGGCGTGGTCGTGGTCTATGGCTCGATGCACGGCAACACCGGCGTGATGGCCGACATCGTGGCGCGTGGCGCCGCCGAAGCAGGCATCAAGGAAGTGAAGGTGTATGACATCGCCAAAACGGAGGTTTCGTTCATCATGAGCGACATCTGGAAATACAAGGGCGTCATCATCGGGGCTTGTGCCCATTACGGCAGCATGTTCCCCAACATGACCCTGCTCACCCACGAAATCAACGAGTTCAAGCCGAAGGACAAGGTCTATGGCCTGTTTGGTGGCATGAGCTGGAGCGGAGGCGGCGTGAAGACCCTCACGAAATACGCCGAGGAAGGCAAGTGGAACCTCGTGGCCGACAGCGTCGAGGTGAAAGGCGCCCCCATCCGCGAGGAGGACTGGGACAGGCTCTACAACCTTGGCAAGGCCGTGGCCGAAGCGGTGAAGGGGTAAGACCCCCTACCCTGCCTGATTGACGGCAAGGAAAGACTTACAGCAAACGCCGCAGCCAAAGATTGAAGAAACGGTCATACACGATGTAGCCGTTGGCGTCGGCATAGACCAACTCCTTGTCAACCAGCACGTCCAAGGCCGTCTTGACGCTGCTCGCGCTGGGCAGGTCGTACTTCTTGATGAAATCGACGCTCTGCGGCTTCTCCACGCGGATTTCCTTTGAAATGGCCTTCAGCAGATTGATCTGGTTCGAGGTGAGGAAAGCCATCAGCATCTCGTATTGCGGCGCCAACGTCTCGACCACCGAAAGGATGACCTCGTTGGCCTGCGCTGTCGTCTCCACCTTCTTGTAGGCCTCATACAAACGGTTCAGAATGAACTGGATATACCAAGTGTGGCCGTCGAAACGCGCATACACCTCGTGGAAGACCTCCTCGCTCAAGCTGCCCTTTCTCTTCTCGAAGAAACGACGCGCGAAACCATAATACTCCTGTTCGGGCAAGGGCTGCAGGTTGATAAACTCGGTGCTTTGGTAAAACGGGCGTTTCGGCGAGTTGAACATCTCGGCCATCAGGTGCATCTTGCTGCCCGAAAAGATGAAGCCCGCTTTCGAGAACTGGATATGGGAACGCAGCAACGCCTCGGTGCCTTTCTCAGGGTAGTTGGCGATCTGCTGGAACTCGTCGATGGCGATATAAACGTCCTTTTTGAGGCTTTCGATATGCTCGAAGATGCTCCGCAAGGTGTGTTCCTCGCGCGTCGGCTCAATATTGACCGAAACGGTCGGCATCCCCGTAAGCGAGTCGTAACTCAAGACTGGCCGCCACGCCTTGAACGCATCCACCGCCTTCGCCCAGAAGGATTTCTCCCGCTCAACGGCTTCCTCCACGATGGCCACGCCCAAGGCCTGCACAAATTCATACAGGTTTTGGGTCGAGAAAATGTCCAAATAGATGCAGATTGCGTCCTTGTTTTGCTCGTTTATGCGGTATAAAGCCTGCTTTACAAGCCCTGTTTTGCCTATTTTTCGGGGCGAAAGTACGGTCAAATTGCGCCCATTTTGCAACGCTTTCACGATATTTTCGGTCTCTTTTTCGCGTCCGCAGAAAAACTCTGGCCCTTCGTATCCTTTGTAAATGAACGGATTTTCAGGCTCTTTGTGTTTTTGTGTTGCCATAACTTTGTCGTTTTTTCATCGTTTTCATCACGGGATTTCCGTGACGGGATTTCCGTGACGGAACTTCCGTGACGGGATTTCCGTGATGCAAAGATAGATATTTTTCCAAAAACCGAATGTTTTTCGCGAAATAATTTTGTTGTCAAGCAAAAAAAATCCCCACCGAAAAGGCGGGGATTTCTTTTCATGCATACCTATATATTAATAGGTGTGATGTAGAGACGCGCCATGGCACGTCTCTACAATCATGATCATTTGTATTCGGCCAAGATGTCCTTCACATGGTCGGGCGTGACACGGCCATAGACCTTCTCACCGACTTCGATGACGGGAGCCAGACCGCAAGCGCCGACGCAGCGGAGGCAGGTCAGCGAGAACTTGCCGTCGGGAGTGACCTCGCCGACGCCAATGCCCAACTGCCGTTTCAACTCGTCCAGCACTTTCTCGGCGCCACGCACATAGCAGGCGGTACCCAAGCAAACGCTGATGGGATGCTCGCCCTTGGGCGTCATGGTGAAGAAGGAGTAGAAGGACACAATGCCATAAACCCTTGAAACCGGGATGCTCAGCTCCTTGGCCACCAATTCCTGTACCTCAGCCGGCAAATAGCCGAACTCGCCCTGGACCTTGTGCAGCACGTTGATGACTTCGCCACCGTTGTTGCCAAAGGACTTGCAAACATCCTTGATGAAGTTCACTTTCGCTTCTGATAATTTGATAACTGCCATAGTATATTTCCTTTCTATTGTTTACTGGTTATTAATCCTCGCTGATCTCGACGTGTTCCGACTTGTCGAAATAGTGGGTGTGCAGCAGTTCGTGTGACTTGTGGCTGCAAGGCTCACCAAAGTATTCGGCATAGAGCTTCTTGATGGAAGGATTCTCATGCGACTTGCGGATCGGCTTGCCTTCGTCCTCGCGGTAGATGGCTTCCGTACGCTTCTTGATGATCTCGCTGTTGCCGTGATGGTAGGGTTGACCGGCGCCGCCGACGCAACCGCCAGGGCAGGCCATGACCTCGATGGCATGGAACTGTTCCTTGCCTTCGCGCACTCTTTCGAGCAAGGCGCGGGCGTTGGACAGACCGTGGGCAATGCCGATGTGGATCGGCGTACCGTCGAAGTCAACCCAAGCGTCACGGATGCCAGCGATGCCACGGAGTTCGGTGAAGTCGATCTTAGGCAGCGGTTTGCCGGTGAACACCTCGTAGGCGGTACGGGTGGCGGCTTCGATCACGCCACCGGTGGCGCCGAAGATGACGGCGGCACCCGTGGATTCGCCCAACGGGTCGTCGTAGTCCTCGCTCGGCATGTCCTTCAGGTTGAGGTTGAACTGCTTGATCAAGCGGGCCAACTCGCGGGTCGTCAGGACGTAGTCGATGTCGGGATTGCCATCCTTGTAGAATTCCTTACGCTTGCTTTCGTACTTCTTGGCCAAGCAAGGCATGATGGAGACGACCACGAGGTCTTCGCGGTTGATGCCCATCTTCTCGGCCCAGTAGTTCTTGGCGACAGCACCAAACATCTGCATGGGCGACTTGGCCGTTGAAGGCACGTCAAGCATGTCGGGGAAGTTGTGCTCGAAGAAGTTGACCCAACCCGGGCAGCAGGAGGTGAGGATGGGCAGGCGGACACTCTTGTCGCCAGCCATGAACTTGCTGATACGGCCAAGGAGCTCGGTGCCTTCCTCCATGATGGTAAGGTCGGCAGCGAAGTCGGTGTCGAACACATAGTCGAAGCCGAGGCGACGCAAGGCGGCGGCCATCTGGCCGGTGACGATGCTGCCGGCAGGCATGCCGAACTCTTCACCGAGGGCCACGCGAGTGGCGGGAGCCGTATTGACGATGACGGTCTTCTTGGGGTTGTTGATGGCAGCCATCACGTTGCGGGTGTCATCCACCTCGCTCAAGGCGCCGACGGGGCACACCTGGACGCACTGGCCGCACATGACGCAAGGCGAATCGACGAGGTCTTGCTCGAAGGCAGGAGCCACGACCGCGCTGAAGCCACGGTTGATGGCGCTCAAGGCACCGACGGTCTGGATGTTGTTGCACATGTTCTCGCAACGGCGGCACATCACGCACTTGTCAACGTCGCGCACGATGGCGGGCGACAGGTCTTGGCGGTAGTGCGATTGCTCGCCTTTGTAGGGAATCTCACGGATGCCGAGGTATTGGGCCAAGCTCTGAAGCTCGCAGTTGCCGCTCTTGGCACAGGTGAGACAGTCGGCCGGGTGGTCGGAAAGGATGAGTTCGACCACGGTGCGGCGGGCGTTGATGACGCGGTTGGTGTGGGTCAGCACTTCCATGCCTTCCACGCAGTCAGTAGCGCAGGCCGGGGCAAGGTTGCGGCGCGGACGGCCGTTGAAGTCCTTGACCACTTCGACGACGCACACGCGGCAGCCGCCGGGCTTGTTTTCAAATTTCATTCCTGCCAGTTCAAAATAGCAAAGGGTAGGAATATGGATACCGGCCATGCGGGCGGCTTTCAGGATGGTAGTGCCTTCCGGGACCTGAATCTGTTTGTTATCAATTGTTACGTTAATCATAATGTTCTCCTCCTCTATTTTATTTGACAGAAATGGCACCAAACTTACAACCAGAGATACAGGCGCCGCACTTGATGCACTTCGTGGAATCGATGACTAATGAGGGCAGCTTGTGGCCCGGGGCGATGTAGTCGGTCTTCGAGATGGCGTCGGCGGGGCAGTTCTTCATGCACTTCGTGCAGCCGATGCACTTCTCCTTGTCAATCTCGTAGCGCATGAGCTTCTTGCACACGCCAGCGCGGCATTTCTTGTCAACGACGTGCTCGACGTATTCGTCCCAGAAGTTGTCCAAGGTGGAAAGCACCGGGTTCGGCGAGGTCTGACCCAAGCCGCAGAGGGCGGTGTCCTTAATCACGGCGGCAAGGTTGCGGAGTTCCTGGAGGTCGTCCATCGTGCCGTTGCCTTCGGTGATCTTGGTGAGGATTTCAAGCATACGCTTGTTACCGACACGGCAGGGCGTGCACTTGCCGCAGCTCTCTTCGCAGGTGAACTCGAGGTAGAACTTGGCGATGGCCACCATGCATGAGGTTTCGTCCATGACGACCATACCGCCCGAGCCCATCATGGAGCCGGCAGCGGCGAGGCTTTCATAGTCGATGGCAGTGTCCAAGTGCTTCTCCGTCAGGCAGCCGCCTGAAGGTCCGCCGGTCTGGACGGCCTTGAACTTGCGGCCACCCTTGATGCCGCCACCGATTTCGTATATGATGTCGCGGAGGGTGGTGCCCATCGGGACCTCAATCAGGCCGACATTGTTGATCTGGCCGGCCAAGGCGAACACCTTGGTGCCTTTCGACTTCTCGGAGCCGATGCTGGCAAACCAGTCGGCGCCCTTGGTGATGATGATCGGCACGTTGGCGAAAGTCTCCACGTTGTTCACGTTGGAGGGTTTCATCTTGTAGCCGGCGACAGCCGGGAACGGGGGCTTGAAGGTGGGTTCGCCGCGCTTGCCTTCCATCGAGTGGATCAGGGCGGTCTCTTCACCGCAGACGAAAGCGCCGGCACCGTAACGCAGCTCGATGTCGAAATCGAAGCCCGAGCCAAGGATGTCCTTGCCTAACAGACCGTATTCACGGGCTTGGGCGATGGCGACTTGCAAGCGGTGGATGGCGAGCGGGTACTCGGCACGGATATAGACCAGTCCGTGGGTGGCACCGATGGCGTAGCCGCAGATGGCCATGGCCTCGACGACGCTGTGCGGGTCGCCTTCCATGATGGAACGGTCCATGAACGCGCCCGGGTCACCCTCGTCGGCGTTGCAGATGACATACATTTCGTCGCACTTGTTCTTGGCACAGAGGCCCCATTTCACGCCTGTCGGGAAGCCCGCGCCGCCGCGACCGCGAAGACCCGACTTGGTGACTTCGTCGATGACCTGTTGGGGGGTCATTTCCGACAGCACCTTGCCCAATCCCTCGTAACCGCCGCGCGAGATGCACTCGTCGATGTTCTCGGGGTTGATGAAACCGCAGTTGCGCAAGGCGATACGCAGTTGCTTGCGGTAGAAGCCCATGTGTTTCGAGTCGGAGACGTGCTCCTTGTTCTCGGGATCCATGTAGAGCAAATCGGTGACCTTACGGCCCTTGATGATGTGCTCGTTCACGATCTTCTCGACGTCTTCAGGCTTCACCTGTGTGTAGAACGTGTTGTCAGGCATGATCTTGACGATGGGTCCCTTCTCGCAGAAGCCGAAGCAACCCGTCTTGACCACCTGAACTTCATCCTGCAAGCCCTTCTCGGCCAGGACGGTCTCGAAGTTCTTGATGATTTCAGCACTTGCCGAAGCCTGGCAGCCGGTACCGCCGCAGACGAGCACGTGCATCTTGATTTTTGCCATATAAATTCCTCCGAATTAAGGTTAGTTTTAGATAGTTTCGTAGTTCACGGGGATGACGCCTTCCACCATCTCGTTGTTCATCACGTACTTGGTGAGGATCTCGTCAGCCCTGCTGTTGTCAACATGGCCGAAGACGATCGGGTCCTTGCCCGGGCACTTCACCTCGATGGTCGGCTCGGCGTGGCAGTAGCCCATGCAACCGGTCTGGGTGAAGACGATGCCGAGCTTCAGCTCGTCGGCTTTTTCCATCATGTGTTCCATAACTTGTTTCGCACCGGCGGCGATACCGCAGGTGGCCATCGCGACCTTGATTTGCACCAAAGAGTCGGGGTCGTTGCTCTTCTCGCGAAGGTCGAGGTTCGACTGAAGCTTTTCTCTCATAGCTTTCAGTTCCGCTAAAGACTTAACTTTTGCCATATTTTTCCTTTGTTTAGGTTTGTTGATTGAGTTTCGTTTGTCCTAATTTTGGAGGTTTTTCAAAAACCGCTGCAAATTTAGGGATTTTTACCGTTCAATTCCAAATAAAGAACCAAGTTTTTACGCTTTTTTCAAAACAAGCTAAAATAGTGTTTCCCAACGTTTTGGACACACAAAAAACAGGTCTGAACGCAAATTAGAACGATTCTAATTTAGAAAACCCCGATTTTGGCTCAAAATCGGGGTTTTGCGTTTCTTGGAGCGACGTAGCGTCAAAGCTCGTCGTTCATAAGCATTTCGAGAACCTTCATGAAGTTCTGTTCCTTCGGGGTGACACCGTCAACCGCGACGATGTCGTTGATGTCGGCCCAAAAAGCGGCCCTGTCCTCCTCGGTCTTCAGGAACTCGTCCTTATGCTCCTTGAAGAAACTCAGCCAAGCCGGACTGGTCATCGTCTTGAACGACTCGAACACCTCTTTATAGACGTTTTCGTCGAACTGCAACAAGATGCGTTCCAACTCACTCATGGAAATGGAGCCGTCGATGCCCGCCGCGCAAAGCATCATGAACACTTCGAATTTTTCCTTGGTAAGGTTTTTTTCCATAGGCGCACGGTTTTAAGGGTTATTTTGGTGACAAAAGTAGGAAAAAAAACCGTACCTTTGCCGCAAAATCCAAACAAATTTCGTTTTTATGAGAAAGATTGAGCTTGTGCCATAAGATATTTAACCTAAAAACAACCTAACACCATGAAAAGACTCCTCACCCTTCTTGTCCTGCTGACAAGCTTGACGGCCGCCTTCGCGCAGCCCGACCACTACATCACCTTCAACGGCACCGACCAATACATGGTCATCCCGCACCACGAAGACTTCAACATCGCTGCGACCGACAACTTCACGCTGACTGGTTGGGTGCGCAACGAGACTTACACCAGCAGTCCGCGCTACGTGTGCAAGCGCCAATTGGAGGCCCCTTCGGGCAACGAGCGCACCGGCTACGAGTTTTTCGGCACGGGCAGCACCGGACAGTCGTTGGGCCTCAACACGCCCAAGGAAACCTCGGGACACGCCCTGTCGGTCTATACGGGCGTCACGGTGCCGGCGGGCGAATGGATGCATTTCGCCCTCGTCGTCGATCGCGACCTTGACGAGATCCGCATCTACCACAACGGCGCGACCAACGACAGCTGGGCGGCTGCGGTCGGCGACTGGGCCGTCACCAACACGCACGACGTCCTCATTGGCGCGGGCAACTACAGCGGCTCGGTTTCCTACTTCTGCAACGGCTCGTTCGGCAACGTGCGCTTCTACAGCAGTGCCCTTTCCGCCGAGGAAATCGCCGTTGACATCGAACACAGCGACCTCGACGAGCTTTCGGACGACATGCGCGAGCACCTTTTGGCCGCCTACGATTTCTCCACCGAAAACATCGCTGACAGCCAACTCGCCGACCTTTCGGGCAACGGCCACGACGGAACCATGGTCAACTTCAACTTCGGCGGGGCGGAAATCCTCGACGTCGGCGTGACCCACGACATCCGCTTGGCCGGACGCGGCAACCTGAACGACATTCTGCTGAAGGTGGCGGTTTCGTTCGGCGGCAACAATACCGCGATGGGACTGCAATCGTTAGCCATGGATTTGGACGGGACAACGGATTTGTCTGACATTGAAGAGATTAAGGTATATTCCACGGGTTTTGTCAACGATTTCGACGAGCGGCATCCCGAAAACGCCACCCTGCTCGGCAGTGTCGTCCCCGCTTTGGGCAACATGACCTGCCCGCTGCAAGGCGACCTCGTTTCGGGCACCAACTACCTCTGGATCGTGGCGCATGTGGCCGAAAACACCCCCGAGGGCAACCACCTCCACGCCGCGTTGAAGTCGGTTTCGACGGTGGAACAGACCTTCGAGACCGACGACACCTCGTCCGACTACCGCGAAATCATCCTTGCCCGCACCATGCTTTATCACCCGGGCGACTACAACTCGGCCAACTACCGCATCCCCGCCGTCATCACGGCCAAAGACGGGAGCATCGTGGCCGCCACCGACAAGCGCAAATACAACGAAGGCGACCTGCCCGAAGACATCGACATCGTGTGCAACCGCAGCACCGACGGCGGCCACACATGGAGCGAGCCGTTCACCATCGCGCAAGGCACGGGCGTCAACCACGGCTTCGGCGACTGCGCCTTGGTGTGGAACAACGACGACGACGGCCTCATGGCAGGCTTCGTGGGCGGTCCGGGCCTGTGGTATTCCACCCCGTCGAATCCCATCCGTTCCTATATCGCAAGGAGTTACGACAATGGCCAGACTTGGACCGAACCCGAAGACATCACGCATTTCATCTTCGGCGACGACTGCATTGTGCCCGAACAACGCACTTGGCGCGCCTCGTTCTTCGGCTCAGGCAACGGACTGCGCACCTCCACGGGGCGTATCATGTTTGTGGCCGCCATCCGCGAGACCACGGCGCAAGTGCTTTACAACCACGCCGTCTATTCCGACGACAACGGCCAAACATGGCACGTGTCGGGTCGCGCTTCGTCATCGGGCGACGAGGCCAAGGTCACGGAACTCGTCGATGGCCGCATCCTGATGAGCATCCGCCATGCGGGACGGCGGTGGTACAACATCTCCGAAGACGGCGGCGAGACGTGGCAGCCCACCACTTCCACTTGGTACGACATCATCGCGCCCGCCTGCAACGGCGACATGATTCGCTTTAGCGCCCAAAACCAAGGGCAAGACAGAAATCGCCTGCTCCATTCGGTGCCTTATGGCAGCTCTCGCACCGACGTGACGGTCTATGTCAGCTACGACGAAGGCGAGACCTGGCCCGTCAGCAAGTGCATCGTGCCCTACAGCTCGGCCTATTCCTCGCTTTGCATACTCCCCGACCAAACCATCGGGCTTTACGTCGAGGAAGCCTACGGCGGCGCATCGGGCTATTCCACCGTGTTCTATAATTTCAGCCTCGAATGGCTCACCGACGGCACCGACATCTACGACCCGACGGAAATCGCTGAGAACCAAAACGTTTCCGAAAGGCTAAAGGTCTATCCCGTGCCGGCATCGTCTTTCGTCACGATTGAAGCCGAAGGAATGCAGACGGTCAAGGTTTACAATGCACAGGGACAGCTCGTCAAGACGGTCACGCCCCGTGGCGCGTCAGAAATCCGTATCGAAGTCGCCGAGATGGCATCGGGGCTGTATGTCATTGAAGCCATCGACGCGAACGGCAACAAGCGGCAAGGCCATTTCGTCAAATAACAAATTTTTGCTCATTTTGAAATAATTCCTACATTTGCAGTCCGCAAACAACAACGTAAAACAACTCAAAAACACATAGAAATGAAAGTAAACGAATTGGTTGAGAAACTCAATCTGAAAGTGCTGTCGGGCGAGAACGGCCTTGACAGAGAGATAGATG